>ERZ1034365.1835-NODE-1835-length-10354-cov-3.144595_pt1 | contig 10354 bp, 8 predicted proteins | sample MGYA00520615_ERZ1034365 | MGnify/ENA primary metagenome ERZ1034365 (study PRJEB33736, sample SAMEA104284505) | Azolla filiculoides | biome: Urban; feature: Water surface; material: Ditch water | place: Netherlands | collected 2015-10-28 | depth 0-0.1 m ...
TTTCTTCAAACGGCCCAAATCTAATTAAGCGATGAAACTGTTTGCGAACCTGCTAGACACAAGCTTATTTACATCAAAAGCTTGGAGTAAAAAAGTCATCCCAATCACGATCGGTCTAATTGGTGCATTTGCTTTATTGCTATTGGTTCTGTTAGCAATTGCCTCATCTAATACAGAATTTTTTGATAACTACTTTATTTGGTTATACGCCGCCAATGTGGTGATTGGAATTTGCTTAACTTTGGTTATTGTGATTTTGGTGACCGTAATTGCTGTACGGTGGTATCGAGGGCACTTTGGTACACGCCTGATTGCAAAGCTGGCAATGATTTTTGCCTTAGTCGGAATCGTTCCCGGATTAATTTTGTATGGAGTCTCTTTACAATTTGTGTCTCGCAGTATTGAGACGTGGTTTGACGTAAAGGTTGAGACTGCGCTGAACTCAGGCTTGGAGTTGGGGCGCGTTACTTTGCGCGTGGCACAGGAAGAGATTTTGGGCGAAGGAAACTTTATCGCCGAGCAGATTGTGCAAATGCCTTCGGGCGCCACTTCGGAGCAGGTTGCTTCCGCGGTAATGAAAATTCGGAATCAATTCGGCATTCAAGAGCTTAGCCTTTTTAATATTCAACGTAATTTAATTTTTACTAGTGAGGTCAAGCCTAAAAAATACCTTCCTTCGCCTAGTGCTGACGTTATTGCCGAGGCATTTAAAAAGAAGGGAATTACGTTTTTAGATCAAATTGAGCTGGATGGTGGACAGCGAGGCTATCGCGTGAGAGCAATTGTCCCGATTGTTCGTAAAAAGCCTATTCATAGCAAATTAGATTCAGGCAAAGATGCTGACGATAAGTATTTTTTACAGTTAGTTCGCTATATTCCAACGCCATTAGCCAAGAATATTTTCGCAGTGGAATCGGCTTATAGTGAATATCAAGAAAAAGCCTTAGGGCGCACCGGCCTGCGCAAGATGTTTGTGGGTACGCTAACCCTAACCCTCTTCTTTGCGGTATTCGTGGCGATCACTTTGGCACTCATGCTGGGTAGGCAGCTTGCACGACCCCTCTTGATGCTTCTAAGGGGCACTCAAGCGGTTGCACAGGGTGACTTGTCACCTAAGCCAGAGCTTGATACTGGCGATGAGCTAGGAATGCTGACGCGTCAATTTAATGTGATGACTCGGCAGCTTGCGGACACCAGAACATCTTTGCAAGAATCTAAATCTTTCTTAGAAACCGCTTGGCTTCTTATCTACGGAGAGTTGCCAACTGCAGCTCAGCTAACCGCATTTGAAGAGAAGATTCGTCGTCACACTCTTGTGCACGAAGACCTCAAGAACCTTTTTCACGCTATGCCGCAAAACGCGCACCCAATGGCCGTTCTTGCTGCTGGCGTTTCTGCATTGTCAACTTTTTACCAAGACTCGCTAGACCCGCACGACCCTGAGCAAGTTGAGCTGTCAACAATTCGCCTTTTGGCCAAGCTTCCGGTTCTTGCTGCTTACGCTCATAAAAACAGCATGGGCCAGGCTTTGCTTTACCCAGACAACTCTTTGTCTTATGTTGAAAATTTCTTGCGCTTGAACTTTGGAAACATGGCTGAGGAGTACCTGCAGAACCCTGTGGTCACAAGAGCCCTAGACACACTTTTGGTTTTGCACGCCGACCACGAACAGAACTGTTCTACATCTACAGTTCGCTTGGTTGGATCAAGTCAGGCAAACCTATTCGCCTCAATCTCTTCTGGAATCAATGCGCTATTTGGCCCACTGCACGGTGGGGCAAACGAGGCAGTTCTTGAAATGCTTCAGCACATCAAAGATTCTGGTGAGGGAGTTCAAGCTTTCATTCAACGAGTCAAAAACAAAGAAGATGGCATTCGCCTAATGGGGTTCGGCCACCGCGTCTACAAGAACCTTGACCCACGTGCTCGAATCGTGAAGGCAACGGCAGACCAGGTGCTTGCAGAACTTGGTGTTAATGACCCGCTACTTGAGATTGCCAAAGAGCTTGAGGCCGCCGCGCTTGCAGATTCATATTTTCAAGAGCGAAAGCTTTACCCAAACGTTGACTTCTATACCGGTGTGATTTACAAGGCGCTTGGCTTCCCGCCGCGCATGTTTACTGCACTGTTTGCAATGGGGCGCCTGCCAGGCTGGATAGCTCACTGGCGCGAAATGAACATTGACCCGGCTACCAAGATTGGCCGCCCACAGCAGATCTATGTTGGTGAGCCAGAGCGTCAGCTAAAAGGTTTCTTTGGCTAGTGCCAAATAAAAAAATCCCCCGAATGATCGGGGGATTTTTTACTTCTTAAGCAGCCAGAAGACTTTTGTGTCGCCGTAAGACTTTTCTTCATCGAGTTTAAAATCTGATGGCAAAGCTAAATCTTCTGACCGGCTTGATCTTTCAACCATCACCACTGCGTTCTTAGCTAGACGTGGCAGCAGTGCTTCTAGGTTCGCAATCACATCTTCGTTTGAAATTTCGTATGGCGGGTCTATAAAAACTAAGTCGTACTCTGCAGAATCGGTGCTTAGGAATGCAGAAACCGGTTTGTGCACCACCTTGATAAGAGCCTCGAAGAAACCTTCTTTTTCAAGAGCCTTCTGAATTAGGTTCGCGTTTGTGTTGCAAACTGCGGCTGCCTTGCCATCTTTTTCAACCAAAACTGCAAGTTTTGCACCGCGACTAATGGCCTCTAAGGCAAGTGCCCCGGTGCCAGCGTAAAGGTCTAATACGTTTGCGTTTTCAATAAGCTCCCGCGAAGCCAATCGGTTGAAGATTGATTCACGAATGCGGTCGCTAGTTGGGCGAGTTGCTTTGGCTGGGCTGGTGAGTTGTCTCGAACCAGCAATGCCACCAATAATTCTTGTCATAACTTGGCAAGCCTATCGCCTGCTATTGCGCCCTGCCTACCGCGCGCTTTCCCATGCAGCGGCGAAGATAGAAGCATGCTACTTCCGCTTGAACAGCTTGACCGCGTGCTGGGTGACCGCACCGCTAAGTCGTTTGCGAAGCATCTGGGTTTGCGAACGGTTTCTGACTTGCTAACCCACTTTCCCAGAAGGTATTCAACTAGGGGAGAGCTGACACCAATCAGTGACATTCCGCTTGGTGAACCGGCAACGGTTGTAGCCGACATTGTTGAGGTTCGCGAACGCCGCATGAAAGGCAAAAACGGCAGCATTCTTGAGGTGAAGATCACCGATGGTCATGGCTTCATGACTTTGTCATTCTTCAATCAGGCTTGGCGCCAGAAAGAGCTAAGAACTGGCTCGCGGGGGCTGTTCGCCGGCAAAGTTGGCAGCTACCAGGGCAAGTTGCAATTGGCGCATCCAGATTATGAGCTTTTTCCAGAAGAGATATCTGATGCAGAGGCCAAGCGCTGGGCTGATCTTCCGATTCCAATTTATCCAGCGGCCTCGTCAGTAACCACCTGGGCAATTCAGCGTGCGTTGGGCGTGGTGCTAGACACCTTGGCACCAGTTATAGATGAACTGCCTGAAGCTGTACTCAGTAAAAACAATTTGATTTCATTAGACGACGCCATTAGAAAAATACATCGCCCAGAAAGGCAGTCTGATTGGCAAGCTGCCCGTGACACATTGAAATTTCACGAGGCATTTGCCCTGCAGGCAACTCTGCTTCAGAGGCGCGCTAAGAATCATGAGGTCTCAGCCACCCCAAGAATTTCAAAAGCCTCAAGGCTGCTTGATGCATTTGATAAGTCGCTTCCGTTTACGCTCACCCAGGGTCAGGTGCAGGTAGGTAAAGAAATTAGTGAAGATCTTTCAAAACCGCACCCAATGAATCGTCTTTTGCAGGGTGAGGTTGGGTCAGGAAAAACTTTGGTGGCGCTTAGGGCCATGTTGACCGTTGCGGATGCAAAAGGGCAGTCTGCGCTTCTGGCTCCAACTGAAGTTCTAGCCGCGCAACATTTCAAGTCAATCCAAAAAACCCTTGGCGAAGATTTAGCCAAAGAACTTGGGTTGACATTGCTAACCGGCCAAATGAATACCGCCGACCGCAAACGCGCTTTACTTCAAATGGTCAGCGGTAAAGCGCAAATCGTTGTCGGCACACATGCACTTATTGCAGAGAAGGTTGAGTTTCTAGATCTTGGCTTCATTGTCATTGATGAGCAGCACCGGTTTGGCGTTGACCAACGTGAAGCCCTAAGGCTTAAGGGAAAGCAGCCGCCACACGTTTTAACTATGACTGCAACGCCCATTCCGCGCACTTTGGCGGTTACTGTTTTTGGTGATTTGGATGTTTCTACTTTGACGGAGCTACCTGCAGGTCGTCAAGGAATTACCACACACGTGGTGCAGCTTTCGCAACCTGCATTGGTGGCAAGAACCTGGCAGCGCATTGCAGAAGAAGTTAAAAACGGTCGACAGGCATTTGTGGTTTGTCCACGTATCGATGAAGATGACCCAGGCATTGAATTAATTGAATCAGGTGGAGCAGCCGAAGAAGATCAAATCTTCCTTGATGGTTCAGATGCCCAAGCTGCAGATTTTGCCAAGAAACCAAAACAGCCACTGGCCTCAGCAATCGGCATGACAGATTCTCTTAGAGGCTTACCGGCGCTTTCTGGATTGATTATTGAAACCTTGCACGGGCGCATGAGTTCAGAAGAAAAAGCTGATGTGATGTCTAGATTTGCTGATCAAGAAATAGACGTTCTTGTTTCAACCACCGTTATCGAAGTTGGCGTAGATGTGCCCAATGCAACCGTGATGGTGATTCTTGATGCCGACCGCTTTGGAGTTAGTCAGCTACACCAGCTTCGTGGCCGAGTAGGGCGAGGCGGAAATGCCGGACTATGCCTGTTGCTTACCTCGGCAGAAGAAGGTTCGTTGGCGCTCGAAAGGGTAAATGCCGTGGCCAAAACCCTGGACGGTTTTGAACTCAGTGAAATTGATCTTGAGCTTCGCCGAGAGGGTGATGTGCTGGGGCAGTCGCAATCAGGAGGTCGTTCTAGCCTGAAGCTACTTCGTGTTTTGCAGGACTCAAAACTTATTCAAGAGGCTCGTGCCCAGGTTGAAGCGTTGATGGCTGCAGACCCAGCACTCAAAAACCACCCAAATCTTGCTGAATCTTTGGCTCGTCAAGATCAAGAAAGACAAGCCAACCTAGCCAAGGGGTAATCTGCTCGGCTAACCTAGAGCAATGCCTTCAATTGCGGTTTACCCAGGATCCTTTGATCCAATCACTTTGGGTCACCTGGATATCGCGGCTCGCGCCGCCAGACTCTTTGATGAACTTCACGTTCTTGTGGTTCACAACCCCTCGAAAGCTCCGCGATTCTCTAGCGAGGAGCGCGTTGAGCTTATCCGCAGGAGCCTTGCCGAACTAAAAATTATCGGGCCGGCAAAAATAACCATTGACACCCTAGACGGTGGTTTATTGGTGAACTACTGCAAGATGGTAGGCGCCACGGCGTTGGTTAAGGGCTTCCGAACTAGCGTTGACCTTGATTACGAGCTGCCAATGGCCCAGGTAAATCGCGATCTTGCAGGCGTGGAAACTGTATTTATTCCAGCCGATCCGGTTCATGGCCATGTTTCAAGCTCATTGGTCAAGCAGGTAGCCGATCTTGATGGTCAGGTTTCAAAGTACGTATCAGAGGCCGTTGCCCGGGCGCTTGCCACCTCGGCCAACAACAGAAAGGCTCAGGGCTAATGTCAGACAACACTGATTACACCGTTGCCGTGCATGATCTAATGCACAAACCGGGCCAGATGCGTGAATTGAAACTCGATATTGTGACACCTGAGCCAATGGGAGAGGGCATAGCCCTTATTCCTGCCGGCGCCGAGCTAGACCTAGATGTGCGCTTGGAGTCTGTTCACGAGGGCATTTTGGCCACTGGCGAGGTGTTTGTAGACGCCGATGCCGAGTGCAGTCGCTGCTTGGAACCCCTGACTGTCCCTGTTGAGGTGGATTTTCAGGAACTTTTCGCCTATTCTTTAACCAACGAGGATGAACATCTTGTGCAAGACGAGCAAATCAATCTTGAACAAATCATCCGTGACGCGGTAGTTCTAAATCTTCCGTTCCACCCACTTTGTAGCACTGACTGTTTAGGTCTATGCCCAGATTGCGGTGCGAAGATGGCTGATAACCCGCACCACGTGCACGAAGCTCCGGTTGATTCGCGGTGGAATGCATTGCAAAGCTTTACGAAAAAGGAAGAGTAAGTCCATGCCAGTACCAAAGAGACGCCTATCTCGTGCACGTACACACGCACGTCGTTCACAGTGGAAGGCCGCTGAAGTAACTTTGGTGAAGACCATTGAGAACGGTAAGACCGTTTACTCAATGCCTCACCGCGCGAAGCTTGTTTCAGACTCAGCCGGCAACGCGCTGTTCCTTGAGTACAAGGGCCGCAAGGTCGCTGACGCTTAAGACTTTTTAGTCGCGATGAACCTCAACGTTCTATGCACTCGCTTAGGCGTTGAGATCGAGCCTCAATTACTCGAACTCGCACTAACCCACCGTTCTTATTCTTATGAGAACGGAAACACACCCAACAACGAACGCCTCGAATTTCTTGGTGACTCGGTGTTGGGTTTTGTCGTTACGGCACACATCCACGATTTGCTTGTTGAGCTTCCTGAAGGCGAACTAACCAAAGTAAAAAATGCGGTTGTCTCGGCTCGTGCACTTGCCGCAGTTGCAGCCAAGCTTGGGCTGGGGGAATTCTTGCGCTTAGGTAAAGGCGAAGAGCAAACTGGCGGTCGAACCAAATTAAATTTGCTTGCCGATTCATTCGAAGCAATCCTTGGTGCCGTTTATGTTTCAAAAGGCTTAAGTGAGGCTCGCGGTTTAGTAGAAAGATTCGTGTTTCCACTTTTAGAAGACACCGATGCACTGCGAGAAAACAGCGATCCAAAAACCACTCTGCAAGAAAAGATTCAAGAGCAGGGCAAGTCGGCGCCAGTTTACGAGACCACCTTCGAAGGCCCAGATCACGACCGCCTCTTTCACGCCAAGGTTATGGTTGCCGATCTTGTTATCGGTGCCGGTGATGGAAAGTCGCGCAAGGGCGCAGAGACAGAAGCGGCAATCAACGCATTAGCTAACCTGCACAAAAAATAATGCCTGAACTTCCTGAGGTTGAAACTGTTCGCGCAGGTCTTGCGCCAGCGCTAACTAATGCAATTGTCACATCGGTAGATGTTCACGATGTGCGGTCATTGAAGCGTCACCCTGGCGGTGTTCAAGATTTTATTCAAACAATGGTTGGCTCAAAGGTCTTGGGTGTTGTGCGTCGTGGAAAGTTTCTTTGGTTGCCACTTGAGGTTCCTGGCGAAAAAAGACAGTTAGCCATGGTTGGCCATTTGGGCATGAGTGGTCAAATGTTGTTGCGAAAACCTGCCGACCCAGAAGACAAGCTAACCAGGGTGGTGATTCACCTAACCACCGCTAAGGGCAAGCAAGTTGAATTTAGATTTATAGACCAAAGAATCTTTGGGTCACTGGCCATTGATGAACTGCAGCCCACCACCGACTCTAAGTCTGGCGGCTTTAGCGCGGGGGTGGGTAAGGGCAAGGCTTGGCAAAACCTAATTCCCATTCAAGCTGCACATATCAGCCGGGATCCACTAGACACAGATTTTGACGAGTCGGCTGTCTTGGCAAAGCTTCAAAAAAAGAATTCCGGCATCAAGCGAGTGTTACTTGATCAGCAGACTTTGAGCGGCATTGGCAATATCTACGCAGACGAAGCCCTATGGCGGGCCAAATTGCACTACGACCAACCAGCGGCTTCAATAAAACCTGCCAAGGTCAAAGAGCTGCTCGAGCACGTTCGCCAAATTTTGGCCAAGGCGGTTGAAGAGGGTGGCACCAGCTTTGATGAGCAATACAAAAATGTGAACGGCGAGAGCGGCTATTTTGCCGTTTCCCTAAACGCTTACGGCATGACCGGCTTGCCCTGCGCCAGATGTGGCCGCCAAATAAAGCGCGATAGCTGGATGAATCGCGGGTCTCACTTTTGCCCAAATTGCCAGAAACTCAAGGTTTAGAGCACACCTAGCCCTGGGAGTGGCAAGAGCAGCCCCCGAAATAAGGTATTTTGGATAGTCGCGGCAGATAGTGCGCGTCTAATAATTTTGCGAGGGGTGGGGAGCTAGCTTGTATCTAAAGAGCCTCACTCTTAAGGGTTTCAAATCCTTCGCCCAACCAACCACTTTTGCCTTTGAAAAAGGTGTGACCGCCGTAGTTGGCCCAAACGGTTCGGGTAAATCAAATGTTGTTGACGCCCTGGCCTGGGTAATGGGTGAGCAGGGTGCAAAGAGTCTTCGCGGTGGAAAGATGGAAGACGTCATCTTTGCCGGTACTTCTACAAAGGGCCCTTTAGGTCGCGCCGAAGTTATTTTGACCATCGATAACTCTGATGGCGCTTTGCCAATTGAATATGCCGAAGTCACGATTTCGCGAACCCTGTTCCGCAACGGCGGTAGCGAGTATGCAATCAATGGTGAACCCGTTCGTCTTCTAGATGTTCAAGAACTTTTGAGCGACTCCGGTCTTGGTCGCGAGATGCACGTAATTGTTGGCCAGGGTCAACTTGATTCTGTTCTTCGTGCAACTCCAGAAGAACGCCGCGGTTTCATTGAAGAAGCTGCCGGAATTTTGAAGCACCGCCGCCGAAAAGAAAAGACCGAGCGCAAGCTTGACGCGATGCAGGCTAATTTGACCCGCTTGAACGACTTGGCCGGGGAAGTTCGCCGCCAGTTGAAGCCATTGAGTCAGCAGGCAGAAGTTGCGCGCGAGGCGCAGGGCATTGCCTCGGTGGTTCGAGATGCAAAGTCGCGTTTGCTTGCTGCAGACATTTCGGATTTGCACAGAGGGCTAGAGGAAACCGCCAAAAGTGAAGCCGATCGTCGCGGTGAGCGCAACATTTTGCAAACTCTTCTTGCAGAAAATACTGCACGCTTGGGCCAGCTAGAGGCAGCGCAAGTATCAAGCGAACTAGATCAAGCTCGAAACCTTTCATACCAATTTGATTCACTAGCCGAGCGTTTGCGTTCACTTTTGTCAATTGCAAACCAGCGCGTAGCCCTTTTGAGTCAGCAGGCAGAGGTGGCTGGTGCTCAACTTGACCCAGCAGCACTTGATGCAGAGGCCGATCAAGCCAGCGCAGCCGCCACTCAGTTGACCCAGACAGTTGAGAGACTGAAAACTGCACTTCACGAAGCAGAGGCTTCAAGAAGTGAAGCCCGTGATGTGTTGGAAAAGTTTGACAACGAAGTAGCAGAACAAAACGCTCTTATTTCAAAATTTGATCTTGATAAAGCTAGGTTGGCAAATGATGCAGCCGTTGCTGAATCAAAACTCATAAGCCTAAAGGGTGAGGTGGTTCGCCACGAGGGCGCCCTGGGTGAGGCACGTGACCGCCATGCCGCGCGTAAGGCCGAGTTTGACGCAGAGCAGCAACAGCAGCAGCAACAGAGCAACAGTGACAGCGCTCTTGAAAACCGATACGAAGCGGCGCAAAAAGCTGTTTCAGAAGTTGCAGCGCGCATTGAGTCTTTGCGAGATGGTGTTCACCAAGCAGAGCGCGAACGTGACTCTTTGGCTGCCAAGCGTTCGGCGCTGAACCTTACGCTTGAGCAAAAAGATGGCGCAACAGAACTTGGTTCCGCAGGACTCAGTGGAATTCGCGGTCTTGTTGCAAGCCACATGAAGATTCAAAATGGTTTTGAAGTTGCGATTGCAGCAGCTCTTGGACCTTTGGCAGATGCGCTAGTTGCCGATTCTCGTGACGCCGGCCTTGCGGCAATTGAACACCTGAAGCGCAGCGACGGTGGCCGCGTTGAGCTAATCGTTGCCGACGTCAATGTCAAGGGCGTGGCGTCTAGCTTGCCAAATGTACCTGGTGCACGCGCTGCTGCCGATGTTGTTGATGCACCAACTGGCATTCTTTCGTTGTTGGCAAACGTAGTCATCGTTGATGACCTTGATGCAGCACGCGCACTTTACTCACGCGATCAGTCAGCTTTGAAACTAATTTTGATCACCCTCGATGGCGACGTACTTAGCGAGTCAGTGATTCGAGGCGGTTCATCCTCTGCTCCTTCGAAGCTTGAATTGGTTGCCGAGCGTGACGCCGCCGAAAAACGCTTATCAGAGGTAAATGACCTTATTGAAAAGTCTCAGTCTGAACTAGCTCAAGCTAGATCAACAGAAGAGGCCGCTAAGGCATCTGAAAAAGAAGCGCTTGCCGCGCTAAACGAACAAGACGCCACTTTGGCCGCCAACGCAGAAAAACTTGGCCGTCTAAGAGTTGCGGTTGAAGCATCAGAGGCAGAACTTCAGCGCTTGGCCATGGTTGCCGAAAA
>ERZ1034365.1836-NODE-1836-length-10350-cov-3.227490_pt1 | contig 10350 bp, 9 predicted proteins | sample MGYA00520615_ERZ1034365 | MGnify/ENA primary metagenome ERZ1034365 (study PRJEB33736, sample SAMEA104284505) | Azolla filiculoides | biome: Urban; feature: Water surface; material: Ditch water | place: Netherlands | collected 2015-10-28 | depth 0-0.1 m ...
TCTTCGGCAATCGCCGGGTCCAGGTGGTGGCAGACCATCAGCATGTCCACATGCTCGTCGAGCGTGTTGATGGTGTAGGGCCGCGTCGGGTTGGTGGAGGACGGCAGAACATTGGCCTCGCCCACCACCTTCAGGATGTCCGGCGCGTGGCCGCCGCCCGCGCCTTCGGTGTGGAAGGTGTGGATGGTGCGGCCCTTGAAGGCGGCCACGGTGTTTTCGACGAAGCCCGATTCGTTGAGCGTGTCGGAGTGGATCGCCACCTGCACGTCGGTTTCCTCGGCGACGCTCAGGCAGTTGTCGATGGCCGCCGGCGTGGTGCCCCAGTCCTCGTGCAGTTTGAGGCCGATGGCGCCGGCGTTGACCTGCTCGCGCAGCGAGGCGGGCAGGCTGGCGTTGCCTTTGCCCAGAAAGCCCAGGTTCATCGGGAAGGCGTCAGCGGCCTGCAGCATGCGTTCGATGTTCCATGGGCCGGGCGTGCAGGTGGTGGCAAAGGTGCCGGTGGCCGGCCCGGTGCCGCCGCCAATCATGGTGGTCACGCCGCTGCACAGGGCCTCTTCGATCTGCTGGGGCGCGATGAAGTGGATGTGGGTGTCGATGCCGCCTGCGGTGACGATGTTGCCTTCGCAGCTGATGATCTCGGTGCCCGGGCCGATGACGATGTCCACACCCGGCTGGGTGTCGGGGTTGCCGGCCTTGCCGATGGCCACGATGCGCCCGCCCTTCAAGCCGATATCAGCCTTGACGATGCCCCAGTGGTCGATGATCAGGGCGTTGGTCAGCACCGTGTCCATGGCACCTTCGGCGCGGGTTCTCTGGCCCTGGGCCATGCCGTCACGGATGGTCTTGCCGCCGCCGAACTTCACTTCTTCGCCGTAGCTGCCGGCGGCCAGCGTGAAGTCTTTTTCTACTTCAACGATCAGGTCGGTGTCGGCCAGGCGCACCCGGTCCCCGACGGTGGGGCCGAACATCTCGGCATAGGCGCGTTTTCCGATGGTGGCCATGGTCAGAGGGCTCCCGTGGGGTGGTCATCAAGCGGGCCGTTGACCAGGCCGCGAAACCCGTACACGGTGCGTGTGCCGGCATAGTCCACCAGTTCGATGGTGCGTTGCTGGCCGGGCTCGAAGCGCACGGCCGTGCCGGACGCAATGTTCAGGCGCATGCCGCGCGCGGCGTCGCGGTCAAAGCCGAGCGCGCCGTTGGTCTCGGCAAAGTGGTAGTGCGAGCCGACCTGGATCGGCCGGTCGCCGGTGTTCTGCACCACCAGGGTCAGGGTGCGGCGGCCGGTGTTGAGCGCGTGCTCGCCGTCGTCAATCAGGAGTTCGCCGGGGGTCATGGGCGGTTCCGGGCGCTTATTTGCCGCCGCGCGTCAGCCAGACGGCCAGTGCGATCAGGCCGGCCACAACGGCAAAACCCCAGGCATCGGTGGCGTGCCAGTGCGAACCGGCCAAGCCGTGGCCGTCATGGGCGAACGCCGCAGCGGGCAGCAGGCAGGCGGCCCCCATGATTTTTGATGCTAACTTATTCATAGCAAACTATCTCCGTTCCATGATGGGATATGGCTAATTTCATCAATAAAATATCAAAGTATCGGCTGGTGCACCGTCACGAGCTTGGTGCCGTCCGGGAAGGTGGCTTCGACCTGGATGTCCGGAATCATCTCGGCGATGTCGTCCATGACGTCGGCGCGGGTCAGCACCGTGCGGCCTTCGCTCATGAGTTGGGCCACGGTCTTGCCGTCGCGGGCCCCCTCCATCACGGCGGCGCTGATCAGGGCTACGGCTTCGGGGTAATTGAGCTTCAGGCCGCGGGCCTTGCGGCGTTCGGCCAGCAGCGCGGCCGTGAAGATCAGCAGCTTGTCTTTTTCACGAGGCGTAAGTTCCATTGGGCAGGGCGGGTTGAGAATGTTCTGGCTCGACCTTCCAGCAAGCACCGTGCCCACGCTGCGCGATTTGGGGGCGGTGCCCCGGCGTGGCACGGAATCTGCACCCTTTTGGGTCAATGCCTTCTTCCGCCGTCCCCTTGCCGCCCGAGCCGCCCGCCCAGGTGGCGCCATCCGCCGCCAGCCTGGGGAACGCCCCCCAGCAGGTGGTGAAGGTCCGGCGCGACTACAACGCCTGGGTGGCCAGCGAGACCATGGAAGACTACGCGCTGCGCTACACGCCGCAGCGCTTTCGCCGCTGGTCCGAGTGGCGGGTGGCCAACACGGCCTTTGGCGCGGCCTCGTTCTTGATTCTGGAGGCGGTGGGCGCCACCCTGCTGGTGCGCTACGGGTTTGTGAATGCGTTCTGGGCGATTCTGGCCACCGGGCTGATCATCTTTCTGGCCGGGTTGCCCATCAGCATCTACGCGGCACGCTACGGCGTGGACATGGACCTGCTCACGCGCGGCGCGGGCTTCGGCTACATCGGCTCGACGCTGACCTCGCTGATCTACGCCTCCTTCACTTTCATTTTTTTTGCGCTGGAGGCCGCCGTCATGGCCTATGCGCTGGAACTGGCGCTGGGCATTCCACCGGCCTGGGGTTATGGTGTGTGCGCGTTGGTGGTGATTCCGCTGGTCACGCACGGGGTCTCCACCATCAGCCGGCTGCAGGTCTGGACGCAGCCGCTGTGGCTGGTGATGCTGGTGGTGCCGTTTGTGTATGTGCTGGTGCGCGATCCTGGTGCGTTTTCCGGGGTCATGCACTACGGTGGTGAGTCTGACCTGGGCGCTGGTTTTGATTTGCGCCTGTTTGGTGCAGCTCTGACCGTGGGCATTGCACTGATCACGCAGATGGGCGAGCAGGCGGACTACCTGCGTTTCATGCCGGCGCGCACGCCCGCGACAAGTGGGCGCTGGTGGTTCGGCGTGCTGGCCGGCGGGCCGGGCTGGGTGGTGCTGGGAGTGGTGAAAATGCTGGGCGGCGCGCTGCTGGCGTACCTGGCCATCACCCACATGGTGCCGCTGGAGCGGGCGGTGGACCCGAACCAGATGTACCTGGCGGCCTACGAGTATGTGTTTCCGCACTACGGCTGGGCGGTGGCGGCCACGGCGCTGTTCGTGGTGGTTTCGCAGTTGAAGATCAACGTGACCAACGCCTATGCGGGTTCCCTGGCCTGGTCCAACTTCTTCTCGCGCCTGACCCACAGCCACCCGGGCCGCGTGGTCTGGGTGGTGTTCAACACGCTGATCGCCTTCATGCTGATGGAGATGAACGTGTTCCAGGCGCTGGGCGAGGTGCTGGGCCTCTACTCCAACCTGGCCATTGCCTGGATCATGGCCGTGGTGGCCGATCTGGTCATCAACAAGCCCCTGGGCCTGTCGCCCAAGGGTATCGAGTTCAAGCGCGCCTACCTGTACGACATCAACCCGGTGGGCGTGGGCGCGATGGCACTGGCGTCGGCGCTGTCGATTGCCGCGCATCTGGGGGCGTTTGGCGCGCTGGCCCAGGCGTTTTCTGCGGTGATTGCGATGGTGACGGCGTTTGTCACCGCGCCGCTGATTGCGTGGGCCACAAAAGGCCGCTACTACCTGGCCCGCCAGCCCGAAGCGGCAGCGCCAGCCGCAGACGGGCAGGGCGTCTATCGGCGCTACGCCCTCAAGCACTGTGTGATTTGCGAGCGCGAATACGAGGCGCCCGACATGGCCCATTGCCCGGCCTACCGGGGGCCGATCTGCTCGCTGTGCTGCACGCTGGATGCGCGCTGCGGCGACCTGTGCAAGCCGCAGGCCAGTCTTTCGGCCCAGTGGTCGGCGGCGCTGCGCTGGCTGCTGCCACGGCGGGTGTGGCCCTACCTGGACACTGGCCTGGGGCATTTTCTGCTGCTGATGCTGCTGATTGCGCCGCTGTTGGCGTGCGTGCTGGGTCTGCTTTACCACCAGGAGCTGCAGACGTTGGCACAGGCCGCCACGGATACCGAAGTGATGGAAGCTCCTGAGTCTGCCCTGCGCTCGGGCCTGCTCAAGGCCTACATGGCGCTGCTGGTGGTGTCGGGTCTGGTGGCCTGGTGGCTGGTGCTGGCGCACAAGAGCCGGCAGGTCGCGCAGGAAGAGTCCAACCGCCAGACTGGCCTGCTGGTGCGCGAGATCGAGCTGCACCGGCAGACCGACCAGGCGCTGCAGAACGCCACGCTGGTGGCTGAGCGCGCCAAGCACGCGGCCGACCAGGCCAACCAGGCCAAGAGCCGCTACATCAGCGCCATCAGCCACGAATTGCGCACGCCGCTCAACAGCATCCTGGGCTACGCGCAGCTCATGGGCGAAGACAACAGCGTGCCGCCGCACCGCAAGCAGGCGGTGAACGTGATCCGGCGGGGTGGTGAGCACCTGCTGTCGCTGATCGAGGGCACGCTGGACATCGCACGCATCGAGTCCGGCAAGCTCAGGCTTGACGTCAAACCGATGCGTTTTGCCGACTGCATGCACGAGATGGCTGGCATGTTTGAGTTGCAGGCGGCCGCCAAGGGGCTGGCCTTCCGTTTCGACGTGCAGGGCGTGATTCCAGAGGTGGTGCGTGCCGATGAGAAGCGGGTGCGCCAGATTCTTATCAACCTGCTGGGCAACGCCATCAAGTTCACCAGCGCGGGGCAGGTCACGCTGCGGGTGCGCCATGCCCGCGAGATGGCCTGGCTGGACATTGAAGACACCGGCCCCGGCCTGACCGCGGCAGAAATCGAGCACATCTTCGAGCCGTTTGCACGGGGCAGCACCAGTGGCACGGCCGCCCCGGGCGCCGGCCTGGGCCTGACGATCGCCAACATGCTGACCGCGCTGATGGGCGGCGAACTGAAAGTCACCAGCACCCCGGGGGCTGGGGCGGTGTTCCACGTCAAGCTCTTTCTGCCCGAAGTGCATGCGGCCACCGGCGGCGGTGCAGCGGTGCCGGCGGCCATGCCGCGGCCCCGCCGGGGCTATGCGGGGCCGCGCCGGCGCATCCTGGTGGTGGACAACGAAGAGGCCGACCGCGAGTTGCTGGTGCATGTGCTGGAGCCGCTGGGCTTTGAGCTGCGCCAGGCGGCCAGCGGACACGATGCGCTGGACCTGCTGGCCGCCGGCTACCGCCCCGACCTGATTTTCATGGACCTGGCCATGCCCGGCATCGACGGCTGGGAGACGCTGCGGCGCATCGGGCAGATGAAGCTGCCGGCCACCCAGTGCGCCATCGTCTCGGCCAATGCCTTTGACAAGGCACTGGACAACGACGTGGGTATCCGGCCCGAAGACTTCATCGTCAAGCCGGTGCGTCACAGCGAGTTGCTGGACTGGATCGGCCAGCGTCTGGGGCTGGTCTGGCTGGACGTGGCCGCAGAGCCTGCACCACCCGAGGCGGCGCAGTCGTCCGTGGAGGTCATGACCTATCCGGACGCGGCGGCGCTGGCGGTGCTGGCGCAAGGAGTGGCGCTGGGTTACTACCGGGGCATTCTCAACACCCTTGATGACATCGAGCGGACGCAGCCGGCGCACGCCGTCTTTGTGCGGACGCTACGCGAACTGGCGCGACAATTCCAGTTTGAAGCCATTCACCAGATCCTGCAGCAGGCCCACCGTGCAACCCCCACCGTTTGACCCCCCGGCCATGCCCGCGCTGGGTGCCACCCTGGACCGCGCCGACACCGATGTGGTGCTGATCGTGGATGACGTGCCCGACAACCTGGCGCTGCTGCACGACGCGCTGGACGAATCCGGCTACACCGTGCTGGTCGCCACCCACGGCGAGGCCGCGCTGCAGCGCGCTGCCCAGGCGCTGCCCGACATCGTGCTGCTCGACGCAATGATGCCGGGCATGGACGGGTTTGAGGTCGCCCGCCGCCTGAAGGCCTCGCCCGTCACCGCGCACATTCCCATCATCTTCATGACGGGGCTGACAGAAACCGAGCACCTGATCGCAGCACTCGAAGCCGGCGGCGTGGACTACGTCACCAAGCCGATCAAGCCGCGCGAGGTGATGGCGCGCATGGGCGTGCACCTGGGCGGTGCCCGCCGCGCGCGCCAGGAGGCCAGCCAGGCGCGTCAGGCCCGCAACGCGCTCGATGCCTTTGGCTACGCCAGCCTCACAGTGCGGGCCAGCGACGGGCGTCTGGTCTGGCAGACGCCCCTGGCGCGCGAACTGCTGCAGGCGTGGTTTGGCGAGCCCTCGCCGTGGGCACCGGAGGCGGTGCAGGTGTGGCTGCGCCGGGTGGTGGCCACCCAGGTGCCGCTGGACCCGCAGACCGAGCCACCGCGCCTGGCCATCGAGCAGGGCGCACGGCGCCTGACGTTCCGGCTGCACCAGCAGGCCGGCGACAGCGAGGGCGGCGGCGACTGGCTGCTGGTGATGCGCGAGGTGTCGGACGCCAAGATCGTCGAGTCGATCAGTCTGGCTTTCAAGCTCACGGCCCGGGAGGCCGAAGTGCTGTACTGGGTGGTCAAAGGCAAGATCAACCGCGATATCGGCGACATCCTGGGCGCGAGTCCCGCCACGGTCAAGAAGCACCTGGAGCGGGTTTTTGCCAAGCTTGGCGTGGAAACCCGCACCGCTGCCGCGGCGATGGCCATGAACCGCATCCGTCAACTGCATCCGCAGTTCGAGGGGTGATCTGGCGGGTTTGTATTCAACATATTTGAATTCAGGCATCAATCAGATTGAAACCGGGCGCATGGTGGCGCTTCTAGACTCGCCTATCGGTGCTGCATTGCAGCATTTCATCTGGCAAAGGTTTCAAGACATGACGACTTCTACCGACCGACCGGCCCGCTACAGCCTGACTGCCATGGCGCTGCACTGGGTGCTGGGCGCGGCCCTGGTGGGTTTGTTTGGCGTCGGCCTCTACATGGCCGATTTGCCGTTTTCCCCGCTGCGGCTCAAGCTGTACAACTGGCACAAATGGGCGGGCGTCTGTTTGCTGGCCTTGTCGCTGGTTCGGCTGGCCTGGCGTGTCACACACCGGCCACCCGCGCTGCCGCAGGCTATCGAGCGCGCCATGCCGCGCTGGCAAAGGCTGGCGCACCACGCCACCCACCATGGCTTGTACGCGCTGTTTTTTGCGGTGCCGCTGATCGGCTGGGCCTACAGCTCGGCGGCAGGTTTCCCGATTGTGTTGTTTGGCGTGCTGCCCCTGCCGGACTTTGTGCCGGTGGACAAGGCGCTGGCCGAGTGGATCAAGCCGTGGCATGAGATCAGCGCGTTTGCGATGGCCGGCCTGGTGCTGATGCACGTGGCGGCGGCCCTCAAGCACCAGTGGCTGGACCGCGACGGTCTGCTGAACCGCATGCTGCCCGGCCGGACCTGATCCCCTTCAACCTGTTTTTCGCAGACGGAGTTTTTATGAAATTTTTCCTGACACTGACCAGCGTTGCCCTTGCGGGTGCGAGCCTGATGGCTGCAGCGCCTGCGCTGGCCGAGCAGAAGCTGGTGCCCGCGCAAAGCGAGATCGTGTTCGTCAGCAAGCAGATGGGCGTGCCCGTCGAAGGCCGCTTCAAGAAGTTTGACGCGCAGATCGCCTTCGACCCCGCCAAACCCGCCACCAGCAAGATTGCCTTTACCGTGGACATCGGCAGCGCCACGCTCGGCGTGCGCGAGACCGATGCCGAACTGCCCAAGGCCACCTGGTTCAACGTGCCCAAGTTCCCGCAGGCCACCTTCCAGTCCACCGCCATCAAGGGCCTGGGCGGCGGCAAGTTCGAGGTGGCCGGCAAGCTGGCCATCAAGGGCGTGACGCAGGATGTCGTGGTGCCCGTGGTGCTGACGCAGGCGGGTACGACGACCACGGCGGCTGGCAGCTTCCCGCTCAAGCGGCTGGCTTTCAAGATCGGCGAGAACGAGTGGGCCGACACCTCCATGGTCGCCGACGACGTGCAGGTCAAATTCAAGCTCGCGCTGACCGGCGTGGGCAAGCTCTGAGTTTTTCTTTCTTCATCCCAACCCTTTCCCTTCAGGAGAATCCTTTCATGCGTAAATCCCTTTTTGCCCTCGCTGCCGCCGCGACCCTTGCTACGGGCCTTGCCCAAGCCGCGCCAGCCGCCTACGCGATTGATCCGTCCCACACTTTTGTGAGCTTCGAGATCGGCCACTTTGGCACCAGCACCAACCGCGGCCGTTTCGACAAGAAGTCCGGTGAGATACAGTTCGACCGTGCAGGCAAATCCGGCAAGGTGGAGTTGACGATCGACATGACGTCCATCAACACCGGGTTTGCCCCCTTTGAGAAACATCTGCAGAGCGCAGACCTGTTTGATGTGGCCAAACATCCCACCGCGAAGTTTGTGGCCGACAAGTTCAGCTTCAACGGCGACAAGGTGACGGACGTTGCAGGCACGCTGACGCTGCTGGGCAAGACCCAGCCGGTCACGCTGAAGGCCAGCCAGTTCAACTGCTATGAGAGCCCCATGCTGAACAAGCGTGAAGTTTGCGGCGGCGACTTTGAAGCCACCATCGACCGCACCGCCTTCGGCCTGAACTACGGCATCGACTGGGGCTTCCCGAAGAACGTGCGCGTTCTGGTGCAGATCGAAGCCATCAAGCAGTAAACCCGTTCTGCGAACGGTCAGTGCCGGATGCACACCTTGCCGAAGTGCTGACCTGACTGCAGATAGGCCATCGCCTCGGGCAGGGCTTCAAACGGGAAGACGCGGTCCACCACGGGCTGCATGCCGTTGGATTCGATGGCCCGGCCCATCGCCAGGAAGTCGTCGCGGCTGCCCACGGTGATGCCTTGCAGGCGCACCGCCCGCGTCACCACCAGCCCCAGCGGCGCGTGCATGGTGGCGCCGCCCAGCACGCCGATCATGCTGACCGTGCCGCCCGCGCGCACGGCCCGCAGCGACTGCGCCAGCGTGTTCTCGCCGCCCAGTTCCACCACCAGATCGGCCCCGTCGCGGCCGGACAGCGCCTGGGCCATCGCTTTGGCGGGCCGGCCCCACTCCGGCGTCGTGCGGTAGTTGATGACCGCATCGGCGCCCAGCGCGCGGGCGCGTTCGAGCTTGGCGTCGCTGGACGAGGTGCAGATCACCTTGGCACCGAACAGCTTGGCGAACTGCAGCGCAAACAGCGCCACACCGCCGGTGCCTTGCACCAGTACCACATCGCCGGGCTTGATCTGGCCCTCGGTGACTACCGCGCGCCACGCGGTCAGCCCGGCGGTGGGCAGGCTGGCGGCCTCCACATCGCTCAGGCCGGCCGGCGCAGGGGCCGTGCCTGTCTCGTGCAGCACCAGGTAGTCCGCCATGGTGCCGTCACGCTCGCAGCCCAGGCCTTGGGAAAGTTTGAAGGCATCCGGCGGGCCGCCCGTCCACGTCTGGAACAGCAAGGGGCACAGCCGGTCGCCGATGCGCGCCTGTGTGACGCCGGGGCCGACGGCGTCCACCACACCCACGCCGTCGCTCAGCATCACCAGCGGCAGCGACTGCATGCGTGCGCCATAGCCCTGCAGCGGCACCAGCAGGTCGCGGTAGTTGAGGGCGGCGGCCCGCATGCGCAGGCGCACCTGGCCTGCGCCGGGGATGGGAAGCGGGCGTTCGCCAAGCTGCAAGTGGTCCATGGACCATTCGCCTGCGACCTGAAAAACCTTCATCGTGTGCATTGCCTGTTTCCTTCCGGGCGGTAGCCCGTGTGCGCCGCCGATTGTGCAGCGTACGCCACCGCCTGAAGCGCAGGCGCACAAAATTTCAGAGAATATCCGGCTTATCCCGGCGTGAAACGGTGCTTTCATGCTATCGATAAAGGAATCGTTGGCGGCGTCCCGGGCTCCGGCCCTGCGCTGCGGCGTACGCCATGTGCCGTATTTCAGGAACCGGGGGCGATCCCTAGCATTGAGTTGTCCGCCGAAAAAGCAGCTCTGAATGAGGTGCTCCAGGCGAACTCCCTCAGTTTCAATCCGGTTCACTTCGCAGGAGAAGCACACATGCAACGTCGATTCACCCTCAAGGCCCTTACCGCCGCCGTCGCCCTGTCAGGCCTGTCCGTCCTGCCAGCCCATGCCGCCGACACCATCAAGGTGGGCGTGCTGCACAGCCTGTCCGGCACCATGGCCATTTCCGAGACCGTGTTGAAAGACACCGTGCTCATGGCCATCGACGAGATCAACGCCAAGGGTGGCGTGCTGGGCAAGAAGCTCGAGCCCGTCATCGTGGACCCGGCCTCCAACTGGCCGCTGTTCGCCGAAAAGACCAAGCAACTGCTGGGTCAGGACAAAGTTTCGGTGATCTTCGGCTGCTGGACCAGCGTGTCGCGCAAGTCGGTGCTGCCGGTCGTGGAAGAAATGAACGGCCTGCTGTTCTACCCCGTGCAGTACGAGGGTGAAGAGCTGTCCAAGAACGTGTTCTACACCGGTGCCGCGCCCAACCAGCAAGCCATCCCCGCAGTCGACTACCTGATGAGCAAAGAAGGCGGCGGCG
>ERZ1034365.1837-NODE-1837-length-10347-cov-2.212853_pt1 | contig 10347 bp, 8 predicted proteins | sample MGYA00520615_ERZ1034365 | MGnify/ENA primary metagenome ERZ1034365 (study PRJEB33736, sample SAMEA104284505) | Azolla filiculoides | biome: Urban; feature: Water surface; material: Ditch water | place: Netherlands | collected 2015-10-28 | depth 0-0.1 m ...
TACTGCAGTGCAACACGATGCGGAGAAAAAGCAGGGTCGTTCTTGCGTTTCGTCAATTACCACGGGGTTACATCCGAAGCTATCGCAGGCTCGCCAGGTTGTCCATTTCCAGTGCCGCCAGCGCCCTGGCATCCAGGTTCATGGTTCCCAGGTTGACACCGGACACCGGATGCGCCGGCAGCGTCAACACCACGCGGGTGCCCTGCCCCGCCTCAGACTGCACCTGCACCGTAGCACCGATGCGGTCCGCGCGCTCCTGCATGATCTTCATGCCCACATGCGTGGACTGACCCGCCGAGCTCGTGCCGCTAAAGCCCAGGCCATCATCGCGCACTTCAAAACGCCACCCCGCACCCTTGGTCACTTCCAGGGACACCTGGCTGGCGCGGGCGTGCTTGCGTACGTTGGACAAGGCCTCCTGCACCACGTGCAACACCTGCACCTGCACATCGGCCGGCAGGGGCAGGCCCTCGCCACGGATGTGGAAGTGGGTGGGTAAACCTGTTTGGTGCTTGAACTTCTGCAGCGTCTCCTGCAGGGCGGTCTCAATGTCCACTGTGTTGGTACGGGTGCGGAAGTGCAGCAACAGCTCTCGCACGTCGTTAATGCTCTCGCGCAAGCCCGCATCCAACTCATCCAGCGCCGTCTGCACATTTTCAGCCTGGGCTTTTTGCGAGGCACTGCGCAGCAGTTGCACCTGGATCTTGAGAAAGGCCAGAGACTGGGCAATTGAGTCATGCAGCTCGCGCGCCAACAGTGCACGCTCTTCGCCCACTGCGGCCTCGCGCTCCAGTGCGGCAGCGCGCAGGCTCTCCAGGCCGCTGGCCAGGTGGCTGGCCAGGGCGTCCAGCAGCTCGCCCTCCTCGGCCGTCAGCTGCACGGCGGTGCGAAAGAACAGATCAATCTCACCCAGCAGGCGCTGTTGCAGGCGCACCGGTACGCTGACCAGGCTCTCGTAACCGGCGCGGGCGCATTGGCGCATGGGCGAGGAATCCACGCTGAGGATGGGGATGACGCGGGTGCGCGCATCGGGCTGCAGGCTGCCGCAGGCGCAAGCCCCGGCCAGCAAGCTGCGCTCTTCCTCCACCAGGTCCAGCGGCAGGCAGTCGGAGGCCAGCATCAGGTAGCGCTGGTTGGCGTCGTCCGACCAGCGCACCGCCACGGCGTCGGCCTTCATCACCTGGCGCACGCGCTGGGCAAAGCCGCGCGACAGTTCGTCAATGGAATTGGCGCTGGCAGTAAACGCGCTGATTTCGTACAGCGTGGCCAGGCGGGCACGCTGCGCCTCGATATGTTGCGTCTTGGCCTGCACCTGGGCCTCCAGCCCGGTGTACAGGGTCTGCAACTCGGCGGCCATGCCGTTAAAGCCACGCGCCACCTGGCCGAATTCATCCTGGGTATCAACCTCCACCCGCGCTGCAAAATCGCCCGACTGGATGCTGTGCAAACCCTGCTGCAAATTGCCCAGCGGGTTGATCACATACAAGTAGCCGGTGTAGAGCATGATCACCGCGCCGGCAATGGCCAGCGCCATCATCACAAACTGGAACAGGTTGAGGATGGCGGTGAGCTTGGAGAGCTGCTGCTCAATCGCCAGCACCAGGCCGTCCACCGCCTCCACGGTTTGCGCCGTCACGGCCAGGGACTGCGTGCCATCGGGCGGCGCGGCCTGCAACCACATGCCGCGGTTGGCGGCCCACAGCGACTGCACCGCCAGAAAGTGCTGGTTCACCTGCTCGTTGATCGGCATGAACAGGGGGCGACTGGCATCGCCCGTCTTGAGCAGTTCCACGCTTTCGTCAAACTGCGCCACCAGTGCGGCCACCACCTTGGGCGAATGGCTGCTTTGGGCCATGCTGGCCAGGCGCCAGGTCTGCATGCGCATGCGCCCGGCCTCATTCACGGCCGCAGCGCCCCCTTCGAGTTGCCAGGTAACCCACAAGGTCAGGCAAATCGAGGTCAGGGCCACCACCAGCAACACGGCGCCAATGGACACCAGTTTGGTGGAGAGGGAATACTTTCTGGGCATGGGGCGAGGTTAACCGCTGCGGGATCAGTAGATCACTGGCTGCCGAGTTGAAGCATCCGTTCCAGATTCAAAGTGACATTGAGGCTTATCGACGGCACACTGGAAATCACCGCGTATTTCTTATCAGCCGTGTTGCGGACGGCCACGACAGCGATGGGAATACCGTCTTTGTTGAGAATGGCTGCAACCTTTGGGGTGGCTGTGTTGCGCCCTCTGCGTATTACCAGCGCAACTTCGCCGGAGGCCAGTTTTACAAAGGAGCCCGGCCGGTATATTCCCACCGCCTTGATGATGGCCGCGCCCACGGCGTCCGGTTTCAAATACTTGTCAAAATAAATGGACTTCATCGCCAGGGAGGAATGCTGGGCATTTCTGGAAACCCGCGACGACAATTTGGCTGAAAAAATATCTGCACGTTGCAACAGTCCGATCAGCCGATCGGAAGTGCTTTCAGACTGCAGTGGATGGGTGACGATCGCATGATGGCCGCGCACAACGGCCAGCCAATCCTGGTCTTCCACGCCAAACATCTCCAGAATTTGGGATGACAGGTTGCAATGCTCGCGGATCAGGAATTTCTGACTGAGGTCCGTCGGACCTTTCTGAACACTGAGGTCGTCTTGCAGGTCAACCATCCCGATATTCATGGTCAGTGCGCAACGCATCAACAGGTCGAGGTCAGACTCAGACCAATGCAAAACGCTGGATGCCGTCAACACGCAGATCAAACAGACCAGCAGGCAGTGCGTCGCGCTATACAGCTGCGGATTTCTTTCAGACAGGTAAAACAGCGCCAACAAGGGTTCATCGGGGCTTACATTCACTTGCCGGGTCAGTATTGCAATAATGCTTTCGAGTCGCTGGTGGAAAAAAACCGAGTCACGGGTACGCAACATGGCGTTGCATATTTCGACCATATTGAGCCAATCAATCGCCCGTTCGCCGGCATCTTCCTGGGCCAGGTCGTTGGCGTATTTGACGTGCACCTTGGACAGTTCACCCAGTGAATCCTGGCTCCTGAGCTTTTTCAACAGCTGATTGACATAGGCTTTCTCCGCAAGCCGCAATTGGGGCTCACTGAGGTCAGAAAAATCCACGAAAAATCCGCTTCCCCGATTGGAGAGGTTGATGAGATTCTGTTCAGTCTGAAAGACATAGCCCTTGTGCGCCAACAGGATGCCGCGGCTATCAACCAGCCCGAAGGGCAAGGGAACGTCCAGCTTGATCGACTGCAAATCCACAGGTGCCAGGCGCACGCTTTTACCGGGATGAAGCGCTGTGTTTTGTATGGGGTTGAAATTTTCTAGTTGCATGGTCGGTTTGCGGTTTACAACCGAATTACATCGCAGTCCGCTGGCTTCCCCTATTGAAATTTACGATGCACCGGCGCTTGGCCGCACAGGAGCCCTAATCCAGCGGATTTACCCCCGGCAAAAAGACAATTCCGGTGCGCAGCACCAGCTCCGCATAGGTGATCGGTTTGGAGCCGCGCGTGGCGTCCGCGTTGGCCTGCCAGTGGGCCCAGGCGCGGTTGCTGGCCTCGTCATAGACCAGTTTGAACAAATAGGCAGGCACATGCACCTGGCCGGCACCAATGCTGGCGCTCCGGGCAATATCAGGCACAAAGACCGGGCCGGTGATGACGTACACCCGGCCCTCGGCGCGCGCGGCAAATTTGCGTGTAGCCTGCTCCACCGATGTGGCCCAGGCGCCGCGGTTGTGCTCGGGCGCTTGCGGCACCATATTGGCCAGGGAAAAACTTTGCTCCATGGCCTGTGGCGTGGTCATGTCGGCGGCCGGTGCCATGTGGCCGCGGTCATAGCCGCTGGCGGCATAGTCTTCCAGTTGGGCACGCTCGGCCGCCGGCAGGCGCGCGTCGGCGTAGAAGAAATTGCTGCGCTTTTCGTGGGCATTGGCGACGGACTCTCGGCTAAGCACTTCGGCCACATAGACCGGGGTCTTGCTTTGCCCCGAGTGCAGCACGGCAAAGGCATCAAAGCACAGGGCACGGTTATCGGGCAGCAACCGCACCTGCGGCGGTTGCGCCAGGGCAAAGAACTGCAGGCAGGCTTGGAAGTCCTGCGCGGCATGGGCAGCCGCCGCCAGCGCCCCTGCGAGCACGCATGCCATGATCTTGTTCAACACTATTCGCCCTGCCCTGTTGCGCTGCTACCGCGCAGCGCTTGCCCCATGTTCGCATACCCCGAGGCCCCAAGGGCCACGCGCCAATCAGCCTTCAGGCAAACCGTGTGGCGGCAAAGGGCTTCAGGTCGATTTGCGAGGCCCGCCCGGCCACCTGGTCTGCCACCACCATGCCGCTCAAGCCCCCCAACGTGAGGCCAATATGCTGGTGGCCAAAGGCATAGACCACGCGCGCCGAGGCGCTGGAGCGGCCCAGCACCGGCAGGCCATCGGGCAAGGTGGGCCTAAAGCCCAGCCAGGGTTCGGCAGGCGTGCCCAGCTGCGGCAAAGCCTTTTGCGAGGAAAAGTGCAGCAGATCCATCAGGCCCTGGTGCTTGGCCGAGCCCAGGCCGGCCAACTCCACCGTGCCGGCCACGCGTATGCCTTGGGCCATGGGCGTCATGTAAAAGCCGCGCTCGGCCCAGCCCACCGGGCGCGAGATCAGCTGCGTGGTGCCGGGGTACATCAGGTGGTAGCCGCGCTCGGCCTCCAGGGGCAGGTGGTCGCCACATTGGGCGGCCAGTGGCTTGGAATAGGCACCGGCGCAGACCGCCACGTGGTCGTGCTGTGTGCTCCCCTGCGCCGTGCCCACGACCACACCGTCAGCGCGCGGCTGCAGACTCTGCACCTGCGTCGCGCGAACCTGCAGGCCCCGGGCGACCAGCCAGCTTTGCAGCGTCACCAGAAACGCCGACGGGTCGGACAGATGCCAGGAGCCTTCAAACAGGGCGCCGCGTTCAAACAGCGGCTGCAGCGCGGGCTCCAGGGCGCAGATCTCGGGTCTGTTCAGGATGCGGCTCTTCACGCCGAGCTTGTTGCGCAGTTCCAGCGTAGGTAGGGAGGCCTCGAAGGCGGCCATGCTGGAGTACAGATACAGGCACTCGCGCTGCCGGATAAAGCCGCTCAAATCGGCCTCTGCAATCATGCCGGTATAGCCCTCTTGCGCCCGCCCCAGCAAGGTGGCCAGGGCCGTGGCCGAGTGCGTGTAGCGCGCGGTGGTGGAGCTGCGCAAAAAGCCCAGCAACCAGGGCGCCAGCTGCGGCAGATAGCCCCAGCGCAGACGCAAGGGGCTGCTGCCCGAGAGCAGGTAATGCGGCAGGTCGCGAAACACCGTGGGGTTGTTGACCGGAATACAGGCGTAGTTGGCAAAGGTGCCGGCATTGCCAAAGGATGCGCCGCCGGCCGCGCCGGCCGGGTCGTACAAGGTGACCTGGTGCCCGTCTTTGATGAGCCAGTAGGCCGACGACAGGCCGACAAAACCTGCTCCGATCACTGCGACATGGGCCATCTGCTAATCCTGTGTGTTGCCATTCATTCCGGAAGTATGCACATGGGTCCTCCAACTCCGGCGCGTGACCAAAACAATTTTGTTTTGTGGTGTAACTCTTACACATTTTAGAAAAAAATTTTTCTTCATTAATTCATTTGGCAATTTTTTGCCCCTCCAATGAGATGCAACTTTTTTGTGGATTCAATCGGACGAAAGCCGACAGCACACCGGTGGGTAATCCCTTGGTAACAGGCCTCGGGGTTATCCCGAGCGGCTGCCGCAAATCAACGCCGAGTCTTGAGAATTGGCTCGTTCCCCAAGGAACACGAGGTAGCGAATGCAGTCGTTTTCGCTTCACATCCAATACCAATGAGAGACCCCATGACACAAATTTCCAAGTTCATCCTGCGCGCAACTTCAGCCGCCGCCTTCATCGCACTGACACCCGCTGCCTTCGCTGCACCCGCTATTGACGCCAACATCGAACTCGACAGCACCTACAACAGCGGCAGCAGCCTGGGCTCAGCCAAGACCGGCATGGACCAGGGCGGTCGCGTGGAACTGAACGTCTCGCAAAAAGCCGGCACCGACTACTTCGTCGCTGGCCGTGCCAGCCTGCTGGCAAAGAAAGACGGCACAGCCGGCACCGATGACATGTGGGCCCAAATCGGCTCCAACAGCGGCAGCATCAAGCTGGGCCGCTTCGAAGCCGCCGACCTGTTCCCCATCGCGCAAGACACCGTGGTCAACCACGCCGGCACTGTGTACGGCACCAACAGCCTGCGCGGCCGCAGCGAAAAGTTCCATGCTGCCGGCATGTTCAACCTGAGCAGCGCGCTGAGTTTTGAGCTGGGTCTGGTCGATGCGACCGACACCGCCTTGGGCGCCACCGGCGTCAAGGGCACCACAGTCGGCTACTCTGCCAACGGCATGGCCTTGAACCTCAACTTTGCCCAAGGCAAGCAGGATGCTGCTGCGGACAACAAGATGACCTCCATGGCCATCAACGGAAAGATCGGCGCCTTCGCGGCCGGTCTGGTTTCGGCCAAGAACGAGCAAGTCGGTGGTGATTTGCAGATCACGACCGTGCATGCCTCCTACAACATCCCCCTGTTCGGTGTGGCTGGTGCATCCGTCACCCCGGCCATCTCTCACTCCACCGTAAAAGACAGCGTGCTGAACACAAGCAAGGATGTGGACGCCTTCCGCGTGCGCATCAACTACGCTTTCTAAGCACGCGGCTTAGTCTTTTAGATCCAAGGTAGAACTTTACGGGTGCTCGCAAGAGCACCCTTTTTTTTGGCCGAAAAATTCTCGCCCAAGAAAAAGGGCAGCAGCCATTACAGCCACTGCCCTCAACTTACCCCTCTACACGCTTGCGCGTGAAAGCCTTATTGCAAAGGCACAGGTGCGCCGGCCTTGAAGCCGTACACCGTGATGGGCGCCTTTTGCAGGTTGCCCTTGTCGTCATAGGCGTAGGTGGTCACGATGCCCTTGTAGCTGGCCTTGTGGAGTTCGGCGCTGACCTTGGCGGAATCGATGGTGCCGAGTTTGGCCATGGTGGTTGCCACGAACAGGGTCTGGTCGAAGAAGGAGGCAGCGTAAGCATCCGGGTCCTGGTTGAAACGCTTCTTGTAGGCCACCTTGAAGGCGGGGCCTGCAGCGACCTTGTCCAGAATGGCACCACCCATAGCGCAGTAGACGGTGTCGTTGGCAGCGTCACCAGCCAGCTTGCCGGTTTCAGGTGAGCAGATGGCATCGCCGCCCAGAATCTTGGCCTTGATGCCCAGACCCTTCAACTGTTTGGCCATGGGGCCGGCTTGGCCGGCATAGCCGCCGTAGAAGATCACGTCAGGGTTCTTGCCCTTCATGGTGGTCAGGATGGCGTTGAAGTCGGTGGACTTGTCGGTGGTGTATTCCTGGCCGACGATGGTCAGGCCCAGGTTTTTGGCTTCTTTGATGAACTCTTCGGCCAGCCCCTGTCCGAAGGCGGTGCGGTCGTCGATCACGCCGGCAGTCTTGGCCTTGAGGCCATTGACAGCATATTGCGCCATGGAAGTGCCAATCAGGTTGTCACCGGCAATGATGCGGAACACGCTTTTGTAGCCACCCATGGTGACCTTGGGGTTGCTGCCCACGGTGGACAGGATGGCGCCACCCTCGTCATACACCTTGGAGGAAGGAATGGCAACACCGGAGCAATAAGGTCCCATCACGAACTTGATGCCGGCATCGGTCATTTTTAGCGCCACAGCCACACCGGCCTTGGGATCGCACTGGTCGTCTTCGGACACCAGTTCGAACTTCAGGGTCTTGCCGCCGACCATCATCTTCTTGGAGTTGACCTCATCCACGCCCATGCGCACGCCGTTTTCGTTGTCCTTGCCGGCAAAAGCATTGGAGCCTGACAGTGGGCCGGTGTGACCGATCTTGACGACCAGGTCTTCGGCTTGTGCGGTGCTCATAGCGCCAAGCGCCAAAACGGCAGCAGCGATCGACAGGGGCAACAGTTTGGATTTGAATTTCATAAAACTAACTTTCTTTTGAAGGAGGTAAAACAGATCACAGGCCCGAGGTATGCAAGATGCGGGCCCGAAAAAAAATAGGAATACAAGGCATCAGTGGGGTCGGTAATCTCCATCCAGGTGAAGTAAAAACGGGTGTGTGGAAAATAGCGCATTCGCGGTGCATAGTGGCGCGTATTTACCCTTAAGCCATGCATTTACTTGGTGCCTTTTTGGCCCAGTCCAAGCCTGGAAATATTGCGTTTATTTACAAGTGAAGGTCGCTCCATGAAAAGCTCCAAAACCATCCATGTGGTGAGCTGCCACGCCGCCGGAGAAGTGGGCGATGTCATCGTCGGCGGTGTGGCCCCACCGCCGGGCAACAGCATCTGGGAACAATCGCGTTTTATTGCGCAGGACGAGACGCTGCGCAACTTCATGCTCAACGAGCCGCGCGGTGGCGTGTTCCGCCACGTCAACCTGCTGGTGCCGCCCAAGAACCCGCTCGCGCAGATGGGCTGGATCATCATGGAGCCCTGCGACACGCCGCCCATGTCGGGGTCGAATTCCATCTGCGTGGCCACTGTGTTGCTGGAGACCGGCATCATCCCCATGACCGAGCCGGTGACCAGGATGGTGCTGGAGCCACCGGGCGGTCTGATCGAAATCACCGCCACCTGCAAAGATGGCAAGGCCGAGCGCATCGCGGTGCGCAACGTACCCTCGTTTGCCGCCAAACTCGACGCCCATCTGGAGGTGCCCGGCCTGGGCACGCTGGTGGTGGACACGGCCTATGGTGGCGACAGTTTTGTCATCGTGGATGCGCAGGCGCTGGGCTTTGCCATACGTCCGGACGAAGCGCGCGACTTGGCCGAACTGGGCATGCAGATCACGCAGGCGGCCACCGAGCAATTGGGCTTTTTGCACCCGCTCAACCCGGACTGGAGGCACATTTCGTTTTGCCAGTTTGCCGGGCCACTCACGCGGGAAAACGGGGTCTGGACCGGCGCCAATGCAGTGGCCATTCGTCCCGGCAAAATTGACCGCAGCCCCACCGGAACGGGTTGCTCCGCACGCATGGCCGTGCTCCACGCCAAGGGCTTGATGCAGGTCGGCGAGCAGTATCTTGCGCGCTCCATCATCGACAGCGAATTTGCCTGCCATATCGATGCCGAGGTTTCCATCGGCAACACGCGCGGCATTGTGCCGGTGATCTCCGGCACCGCCTGGATCACCGGCACACACCAGCACACACTGGACCCCTCCGACCCCTGGCCGCAGGGCTACCGCCTGTCAGACACCTGGCCCATGCCAGCGCGGCTGAGCCAGGGCTTTCTGCCCTTGAGCTGACACAAGTCATTACAACGGCGCCTGGCTATGGTAAAAAATGGCGGCGCTCGCCAGTCACAACAAGACGATCAAGGATGGACTCAACTATGCCGCACCACGATGCTGAAATCGACGCCCTGCTGAGCCGCCACCAGCAATCCCCACACCGCCTGGTGCAGGTACTGCGCGAAGTGCAGGCCGCGCAGCACTGGCTCTCCCGCCCCACCCTCAGCCAGATCGCCGAAGGACTCAAGCTGCCTCTGGCGCATGTGGAGGGCGTGGCCGGCTTCTACCGCTTCTTCCATACCCAGCCGGTGGGCCAGTACCGGGTGCTGTTCAGCGACAACATCACCGACCGCATGCTGGGCAGCGAGGCATTGCTACAAACGCTGTGCGCGCGCCTCAAGGTGCAGCCCGGCGTGATGCGTGCGGATGGACGCGTCAGCGTGGCCACCACCTCCTGCACCGGCCTGTGCGACCAGGGCCCGGCGCTCTTGGTCAACCACCAACAGGTCGTCACGCGCCTGACCCCGCAGCGCCTGGAACACCTGGCTGCGCTGATCGAAACGCAGGTGCCATTGGAACAATGGCCGGCCGAATGGTCGCGGGTGGACGACCAGCTCCGCTTGGCCGACATCAAGCTCGGCGTTCAACCCGCGCCCGGTGCGGGCATTGCCGCAGCGATTGCGCGCGGACCGCAGGGCATGCTCGAAGACATCAAGCGCTCCAAACTGCGCGGGCGCGGTGGGGCAGGCTTTGCCACCGGTACCAAGTGGCAGCTGTGCCGCAACTTCCCCGGCCAGACGCACTATGTCGTGTGCAATGCCGACGAAGGCGAGCCCGGCACCTTCAAGGACCGGGTCCTGCTGAGCAGCTATGCCGACAGCGTGTTTGAAGGCATGACGATTGCCGCGCTGGTGGTGGGTGCGCGCCAGGGCCTGGTGTATCTGCGCGGCGAATACCGCTACCTGCTGGAGCCGCTGCAGGCCGTGCTGCAGCGCCGGCGCGAACAGCATCTGTTGGGCCCATCCATC
>ERZ1034365.1839-NODE-1839-length-10340-cov-12.985190_pt1 | contig 10340 bp, 9 predicted proteins | sample MGYA00520615_ERZ1034365 | MGnify/ENA primary metagenome ERZ1034365 (study PRJEB33736, sample SAMEA104284505) | Azolla filiculoides | biome: Urban; feature: Water surface; material: Ditch water | place: Netherlands | collected 2015-10-28 | depth 0-0.1 m ...
GAAATGATTATTCAAGCTGCTTTAATTACATTATTTATGTTTTCAGGCTTAACCGCAGTAGTTTTCATGACTAAAACTGATTTTTCTTTTTTAAGAACTGCAATTACCATTGGAGGATTTGTGGCTCTGGGGATTATAGTGGTGGGAGCCATCTTTGGTTTCAATCTAGGCTTGTGGTTTTCTGTAGGTATGGTTGCCTTGGCATCAGCTAGTATATTATATCAAACCAGTCAAATCAAAGACCAATTTAGTACTGATCAATATGTGGGTGCTTCTTTACAATTATTTGCATCGATAATGTTATTATTCTGGTATGTTTTGAGAATCTTGATGAGCAGAAAATAATTTCAATAAAAAATACAAAGCCCTGAAGTAGATTGTTTCAGGGCTTTTTTTTCGATTATTCTTTATGTACATCTTTAAATTGCAACATATCAAACAATCGTTGCTCTTTTTCATTATCAAAGCCACAGCTTGATTTGAATTCCTTTGGATTTTCATAGGTTCCAAAAAGCATATCCCACCACACAATGTCGCCATAATTATTTGTATGTTTATTGTATTCGTGATGAATTCGATGCATTTCTGGACGCTGAAATATGTAGCCAACCCACTGTGGTGTTTTTACATTCGTATGATAAAAAAATTCTCCTAGAGCCGTAAACAAAGTATATACCGCACCTGCTTCCACATCTAATCCTAATGTACTAAATACTAAAAGGCTTCCGATAATTGAATTTACCATCATTTCTAAAGGATGTTTATAAAAAGATGTTATTACTTCTAATCGTTGCGGACTGTGATGGATTTGATGAAAGTGTGTCCATAAAAAATCGATTTTATGTCTCCATCTGTGCCACCAATAAAATAGGAATGTTGCAATAAAATAAGCAATCAGTCCTCCTAAAAAAGGACTAACATGATTAGAAAGATGAAACAAAGAATAGTGTGAAAGCCAAATTTCCCATGAATAACCAGCTAATGTTACAACTCCTAATTGAATAAAGTTAACAGCTAAGACTCTAATAGTCCATGTAGGAACTTCGGGTAATCTCCACCCAGGGATTAATCGTTCAATAATAAAACAAGCTCCAAATACAATAAAAATGATAAGTAATGTCATCGCAATTCTGTTTTAAATTAATTTCTAAACCAAAATTACGATTGCCTTAATTTACAATTGATGCACCTAAGTTAATAAATGCGTTTTCTTATACGACTCAATGATTGCGGTTTTACGCCTACATAAGAAGCAATTAAATATTGAGGTATACGCTGTGTTAAATCTTTATAATGCAACAAAAAATAGCGGTAGCGGTCTTCTGGTGTATAACGATGCACTGTTAAAAGTTGGTTAACCATAATAATAAAACGATGCTCAATAATGACTCTTCCGAGTAAATTTGCGTTTCTTGAAACTTTATACAGCTTTTGAAGTTCTTCATAATCAATCACTAAAAATTCACAATCTTCTAAAGCCTGAATATTTTGAATGGATGGTTCTTTAGAGATAAAGCTACCATAATCGGCTACAAACTCTCCTTCTTTTGTAAATTCTAGTGTAGCCTCTTCGTCATTTTTAAATACAAAATAGCGCACTAATCCTTTACATAGAAATCCTAGTTTTGTATTGATTTCTGTAGCTTGGAGAAAATAGTTATTTTTCTTAACAGTATATGGTTTAAATGCCTTGCGAAAAAGTTGCTCCTCTTCTGGCTCTAATGTTGTAATGCTCTTTAAGGTATTTATTAAAATAGCGAAAGAATTCATAAATTAATTATTTAATACAATACTACTGAAAAATAGTGAATCGTAATTTAATTACATAAAAAAACCGATCTCTTAATGAAATCGGTTTTTAAAATTTAGTAAGCTTATGGTTATTCTACCATTAGTTTTTTCATTACTCTAGTATTGTTATTTGAAGTAATTTCAATCATGTAAACACCTGCATTCAAATCGGCTATGTTAACCGTTTGAACATTTGCATTTGTAACTTCTTTAGTCATTACAACTTTTCCTAATAAATCATAAATTATAATAGATTTAATAGTATGAATTGCATTGTTTGCAGTAACCGTTACATAATCATTTGCTGGATTTGGATAAAAAGCAAACTGATTAGTATCAAAAGAGTTAGTTCCTAAAGCAGCAACAAATTTGGTATTGAAAGTATTGGTTACAATAGCTGGATTGAAATCGAAGTAGATAGAAGCTGTATTTGGAATAATATCTCCTACTGCATATCCTGCTTTTGGTTTTACTTTAAACATTACATATCCTTTTCCAATTGTAGTATTCGCTACAGAAACTGGCAACATGATATCGTCAAAATTCCATGTTAAATTAGCACCAACACGGTCTAAAACATAAGCATGACTAGCATCAACCATTTTAATTGTAGATTCATCTAATTTTGCATCTAATACATCATTCACTCTAACGTTTATAGCACTAGCATTACCTGTGTTTTCGAAACGAATAGTATAATATAAATAATCTTCTGAAGTGAATGAGCTGTGCAGAATTTCTTCTCCGTGTGATTCCATTTTATCGTTAGGGTCATAGGCGTTGATTACCATTTGCGCTAGAGAACTATCGTTATTTTCTGGTACGATATCACCTAATAATGGAACAATTGAAGCTAAATTTGTTAAATATTGACCTGCATTCACCGTAGGAATAGTAGGCACTTGCATTGTAACTGTAATTTCTCTTGCTTCAAAAGGCATTAAATTTGTAAAATCGTACGTAAATCCTGTTGGAGTAGCTGTGGTTCCTGCTTGAGAAATTGAAGCTATCGTTACATTGGCATCTTTCGTAAAAGTAACTGTTCCCGCTCCAACTGTTTGATTTCCTAGATTTGCATATACTACTTTATTAATATAAGTAAACCCTGGTCTTGGTGAAGAAACAGGTATTATAGTAACGGCAATATCATTGTAAGGTTGAGTTACAGTGATTGGAAAATTATAAGTAGTCATCCCTGCTCCTACTACTACACTTATATCACTATAACTTGAAGTTGTTATACCATACATAGCTGCATAGGCTGGATCCACTGTATAATTAAAATCGTACGAATTAGCAGGATTAGTTTCATAAATATTATAAATTCCTGCAGGTGAAGACACGTTATGAACAGTTCCATTATTATTCAATTCGTAATGAAATTGTCCTAATGGGAAGTTATTTTCACCATTATCTTGAACACCATTTGCATTTGTATCTAAGAAAGCATTTAAGCGTATTCCTGTACAATCTATAGCTCCTTGTGAATTACCTAAATCATTGATTTTGATATAACCTGATTGGTTACTATAATTAGTTACCATGATTAAATAATATTGTCCCATCACAGCGTTAGGAATTACAGGATATTCTACAGCTGCTCCTGAAAAACTACAACTAACAATCGTATTTGGAGTAATTTGACCATTACAAGGAGTTACAGGATCTGTAAAAGGCCCAAAAATAGCGTAATCAACGTCTAAATTATTGAAACCAAAATTAGGATCTGTACTTTGTTGAATCATTAAATTGATACTTCCTGATGTACTTATAGGTAAATAAAACCAAGTTGGATTTGGAGTTGAACCTAAACAACCCATACCTCCTGTTGAAGGTAGGTTAATTGTATTTGGGAAAGGATTTCCTAAAGCACCACATAAAGAATTTGCTAGACCACAAACCGATGCCAAATTACAATTTGCAAATGTTCTTAAGTTCATTGTATAAATACTATCACAACCATTAACAATACTTTCTCTGATATAGATAGGAACTGTAGTTGGTTGTACCGGTAATGTATAAGTTGCTGGATTAGCTATTGGATTTACTTCAGCCTCAGCATTAGCTTGAGAAGCATAATAACTAATTGTATTTGTAGTATTTAATTGTGCTTGTGCTGTTGTTAAATCAAAACTAATTACACCATTATTATCTTGGTCACATTGTTCCATTGGTGTTAATGCTGGTTGGCTGTAACTATATCCTGTAACATGTAAGAAAAATACAGAAATATAAGAACTTCCGTTTGTAGTATTTGTGATTCTACAATATACTGGTTGGTTTACACCTAAACCAACACAATAAGGTGATGAAAGTGGATTTACATTGTTATTTGCATCGTCATTTGAAGCGTGATAAGTAATAACATGTTCTGATGGGTTTAACGTCCCCATTAAATTTGCATCATTATCCGTCAAGTTAAAACAAGCTTGATTTGGACCATCTACACAAGCTGAAAAACTTTGAGGTTGTCCTGGTTGGTTACATGTAGCCGTCATAAAAGTTATAGTAACTGGTGCGCTAGATTCAGTTGGTGAACAAATTGATGAAATTTCTACGGTAATATAACTACCACAAGAAAGTCCTGTTAACACAAATGGATTAGAGGTAGCATAATATTGCATTACTGAAGCTCCATTTAATGAAACTCCAATATTCCATGCTGAAGTTGTTGCAGAATCTTGCCAAAAAATGACAGCAGAATCTTGCGTTATGTTATTTACACCTGGAAATGTTGGGCTAGCACATTGAGCCGAGACCAAATTTGATGCAAACAAAAATGAAATAAATAGGAGTAGTGTTTTTTTCATAGGTTGTTTTTTTGTTGTTAATTTTATGCAAATTACAAATTTTCAATGAATTACACTCAATCGTACAAAAAATTAACACTATAAGTTGCATTTTTTAAAAAAAATTAATTTTTAATCAAAATGTAAATTGTTAATTTTCAATTATTTAAAATTCTGTTTCTCATTATTTTTTTATTTTTTTTTAAATTTACAGCACTTTTTTTTAAATCATAACTTTTTTTTATATATTTGTGACGCTTTAAAACAAAATCGTATTTAAAGTCTAGTAGAAATACTAGAATAATCATGATAATCCCCCCTTATATATATAGAGATGCCTCAGATGGATAATACCGTTTGGGGTTTTTCTTTTTTAAAAAATAAATTCTCCTTTTAAGATAACACCCAACTAATTTCAACAATCATAAGTATTGTAAATTTAAAAAAAGATAGCATTATTTTAAAAAAATACACTTGTCCTTCACAGACTACACTTATACTTGTGTACTCCCTCTAGCTAATTTACACTTCTTCACTTTTTCAAATAAGCATAGTTTTATAACAAATTAATAAGTGTTTAAATATTGATTGCTATAATTTATGCTTTCTTTTTTATTCATTTCTCAATTTAAATAATGTTCATAAAAACAACTAATAAACAAGTGATATGAAGAAAAAAAAATTACTTCTTATGGGCGCTTTTTTGAGTTGTTACTCTATTTATGCTCAAGAAGCTATAGTTACTTCTGGAGGAAATAATTCGGGTAGCAATGGAAATATAAGCTATTCTATAGGACAAGTAGTCTATACTACTTCCGTAGGAACAACTGGTTCTCTAGCAGAAGGTGTTCAACAGCCTTATGAAATTCAAACTTTGTCAGGAAATGACAATTTTAATATTAGTCTCGAACTATCCGCTTATCCAAATCCAACAACCAATTTACTTTATTTAGAAGTAAAGGAATCTAACTTTGAAGCTGTTCACTATCAATTATTTGATTTTAATGGTAGATTATTGGAAAGTAAAAAAATTGATTCTATCACAACTTCAATTCAAATGGAGCAATATCCGATGGCAGTTTATTTATTAAAAGTTTTAGACAACAACATTGAGGTTAAATCCTTCAAAATTATCAAACAATAGGTTAAAAATAAATACCCTTAAAATCATTATTTATGAAAAAAATATACATTTTAACAATGTTGTTATTAATGTCAGTTGCAACATTTGCTCAGAGTCAAGATTATATGAGCTATCAAGCAGTAATTAGAAATGCTAGCAACAACTTAATAACAAACCAACCTGTAGGAATGAAAATTAGTATTTTACAAGGTTCGGCAATCGGAACAGCAGTCTATGAAGAGACACAAACGCCTACTTCAAATATAAATGGATTAGTTACTCTTGCAATTGGTGGAGGAAGTACAATTTCTGGTTCATACGGCACTATAAATTGGGCAAATGGTCCTTATTTTATAAAAACAGAAACAGATCCGACAGGAGGAACAAATTATACAATTGTTGGAGTAACGCAATTTTTAAGTGTTCCTTATGCGCTTTATGCTGCAAATTCAGGGAGTTCAATACCTGGTCCTCAAGGTCCTGCTGGATTAAATGGTACAGATGGTATTAACGGTTTAGATGGAGCAACAGGTCCAATGGGTCCTCAAGGTCCTGCTGGATTGAATGGTGTAGACGGTATTAACGGTTTAGACGGTGCAACTGGCCCAATGGGTCCTCAAGGTCCTGCTGGAATAAATGGTTTAGACGGAGCAACTGGTCCGATGGGTCCTCAAGGTCCAATGGGTCCATCAGGAGTTCCTACAGCATTTACATTTCTTTCTAAAACAACTGATTATACTATCACTTCTAGTGACATTTTAAATAATGTATATTTAAAAAATACTAGTAACTCGTTAATTACAATTACACTTCCAAGCGCTAGTATAGCTGGATCTGGTAAGATGATTTATATCACAAGTACATCAACTAGTTTATACCAATCTATAAATGTATTGAGTAATGGTATTGATAGCATATATGGCTTTTACAGTAATCCAACAGGTACTATGAATATATCAACAATGACTTCTTCTAACATAGGTTGGATTCAATTGATTAGTGATGGAACAAGCTGGAATATTTTAGGAATGTATTGGTAATTTTAAGAACTCGAAAATTATCAATACGAATGCTTTACAAAATATAAAGCAAATGAATTTCAAAATTTAAATAATTATGTTAAGCAATAATTAGAACAAAAAAGCTACAACAATAGATGTTGTAGCTTTTTTATTTATCATAATTTCAAAAAAATCAATACTTACCACTCAACAACTCACCACCGATTGCTGATTTAGCTTCAATACCAATTTTTTTCATCATTTCATAAGTAGTACAAACCGCTGCAGAAGTTACTGGAATTCCACATTCCGCCTGAATCAAATCGATTGCTTCTAGTGATGGCATTTGCACACAAGCTGAAGCTACTAAAACATCAACATCTGTTAAATCTAATTGCTTATAGATTTCCAAAAGATTCATTGGATTTTGAGCGGCAACTTCTAAGTTATCAGGAATCTCTAAAGCGATACTTTGTTTTACTTTAATTCCTTGATTTTCTATATAATCTACAACCATATCTGTTAATGGTCGCATATAAGGTGTAATAATCGAAATTTGTTTAGCTCCTAACACTTTCAATCCATTGATTAAAGCTCCTGCGGAAGTTACAATTGGAGTAGGAAAATCGTTTGCCACCGTTTCTTGATGCAAATTTACTTCCGAAACACAATGATAACCACGTCCCATACTCATAATTGCTACTAAACATGCGTATCCCATTACGTCTACATGTGCATCAGATAATTCTTGCGCACATTTTAAACTCATAGCATCCATAGCTTCTAATTCTTCTTTAGTCACTTTTTTCATTCGCATTCTACTGCTATGAAAGGTAAAACGTTCAGGTAGAATGGTTTCACGGGAGAGGAAGATTGCTGGTATTTCGGTTTCCATCGTTACGTTTGAGGATGGAACTATTTGGCCGATTCTGTATTTCATTTTTATTAGTTTACAGTCTCAGTCACAGTCAACAGTCTGAAAACTGAAAACTGCGACTGAATACTTTTATTATATTTCTTTAATCGTATTTGTTATTGTTCCAATCCCTTCCACAGTTGCCTCAACTACATCGCCATCATACATCCATTCTTGTGGGTCGCGACCTGCTCCAACACCTGCTGGAGTTCCAGTTGCTATGATGTCGCCGGGTTCTAATGTAAAAACAACACTCAAATCTTCAATCAAATCGTTGATATTGAATAACATGAATTTGGTATTCGAATTTTGTTTTTCAACACCATTTACTTTCAATGATAAATTCAAGTTGTGTGGGTTTTCGATTTCTTCTTTCGTAACAATAACTGGTCCCATTGGTGCAAAAGTATCTTGTCCTTTAGAAACAATCCACTGCCCTTCTCTACGGCAATCACGTGCTGAAATATCGTTAATCACTGTATAACCAAAAACATAATCTAAAGCGTCTGATTTTGATACATATTTTCCTTTTTTACCAATAATCACAGCTAATTCACATTCCCAATCCAATTGCGAAGTTAACTTCGTGTTTTTAATGATTTCGGTATTCGTTGCTGTAACCGTTGTGGGTGGTTTTGAGAAGATAATCGGTTTGGTTGGAAGTTTTCCAGTTGTATCTAACGTACGAGCACTTTCGGCAACGTGTTCTGTATAATTTAAACCAATTCCAATGATGTTTTTTCTTGGTTTTTCGATAGGAGCTAAAATGATTACTTCGTTCATTTCGTAGGCGATTTCTTCGAAGAAATTTTCAGGTGTTTCCGCAATCATTTCTGTGATTTCTGGAATAATTTCAAATCCCATGTCGATTAATTCCAACATGTCGTTAGGTAACGGGAAATTGGAAATATCTCCAAAATCCTGCATGTCGATGACTTGGTTGTTATGAATGAAGCCTAAACGTGGCTCGGTATCTTGTGTTTTGTAAGTAAGTAGTTTCATTTTTATAATTTATTATAAAAGGCTTGACCGTTGAGACAAGTCAATGCCTTGTCTTTACAATATTGATTGATGTCCGTTGTTTTCTGCTAATTCTCTTCCTTGATATAGTCCTAATCCTTCAATAACTGGTAAATCATTGAAATTGAAAAGGCAAGCATCTTCGGTTTCGGATAAATTGTGATGTTCGTGCCACGCCCAACTCGGAACACAGAAAATATCGCGTTCTTTCCAATCGAATCGTTGGCCGTTGATGATGGTGTAGCCTTTTCCTTTGGCGCATTGGTACACAAATGAACCGGTATGTTTGTGCGCTTTTCCTTTGAAACCTGCAGGTAATAATTGCATAGCAGCTCCCATAGTTTGCATTACGTGTCCTCCTGTTAATGGATTTGAATATTGCATAAAAATTCCATCAAATGGGTTGACTTCATTCACTTTTTGCGCTTCCAATAACGCTGGATAAACATTTTTCCAAGAATATTTGAATAGCGGAGAATACGGTTTGTCCCAAGTTTTATCTGCTGGAATCAATCCTGCACAACCATACGTTATTGGTGAAAAATTCAAGGGTGCTATCAATGGTTGTTTACCATCATAAACTGCATAATCATTAGCTTCTAAAGCATTCACCAACGGAATATCTAAACCATCTTGCCAAATGCAGGTTTTTCCTCCTTCTTCTACACCATGTTCGTGCCAAGTAGAATTAGGAGTAATGACAAAATCGTTTACCTCTAACATGATTTTATTACCATCTACAACCGTATAACCTTTTTCGCCTTCCATAATAAAACGTAAAGCCGAAGCACGATGACGGTGTGCCGAAGTAAATTCACCAGGGCGCGTAACTTGAATTCCAGTATATAGCCAACCCACAGCTGCTGAAACATCTTTACGTTTGTCGTTTACCAAATATACAACGCGTCTTCCAGCTTGTTCTGGCGTTACTAATTCGGATGATTTTAGAACTAATTCGCGTAAATCATCATATTTCCATAACATAGGAACCGAAGAAGAACGCGGTTCCCATGGTTCGATATCATTAGCGACCGTCCATAAAGCTCCAGCGCCAAGCGTTTCTAACTCTTTATAATAGGCTTTTAGTTCGTCTGAATCTTGAACTCGCGCTCTTCCGTATTGGTCGTCTGAAAAATTATTTGTTTCCATAATCTTATGTTTTAATTGGTGACTTCGAGAGCCTCAGCCATCAATTATTTATCTTTATTAAACTCCTCGTGATTATCAATAAATGTAATTTTTCGAGTTGGAGCAGTGTTTACTCTTAAATCAAAAATATCAAATCGGTTGTAATGTCCTAAAATATCATGCATTTGTTTCGGTTGGATGCATTTTGCTAAATCAATTTCAGCATAGACCATTCCTTCTTCGTCGATTAACGGTTGCCCTATGACAGCACCATTCGGACCAATAAATCCTGAAAAAGCGGAACTTTTTCTATCCAATAATTCATCTACATTTGGAACATCAGCTCGTAACGCATCTTTGATTTCTTGCGAAATGGTTGAACATGATACAATCGTAAATAATTTTCCTTCAAACGAATGCGCAGCCGCACGAATTTTAATTGCTTCTGCCATATCGTAATCCGGTGGCGCTACTGGCAATGAAATGTAATTCGCAATATGAATCAATTCGCCTTGAGAAAGTAGCGTAAAACGCGCTAAAGTATTTGTGTTTTCACCACAAGCTAAAGTTCC
>ERZ1034365.1840-NODE-1840-length-10340-cov-4.235506_pt1 | contig 10340 bp, 15 predicted proteins | sample MGYA00520615_ERZ1034365 | MGnify/ENA primary metagenome ERZ1034365 (study PRJEB33736, sample SAMEA104284505) | Azolla filiculoides | biome: Urban; feature: Water surface; material: Ditch water | place: Netherlands | collected 2015-10-28 | depth 0-0.1 m ...
AGCAGGTAGAACTTGGCGGGTCCATCTCGATCACTGAGGCGCTGGCACAGGCCCAGATGCGGGTGATTGAAGCTGAAGTGTTAGATGTCGCAGACGTGACACCCAGATTGGAGAATGACTGATGCAGAAGATGCGCTACTCGCCAGAAGATGAGCAGACGCTCATGGCGCAGCTTTGGAGTCCGTCCATCAAGGATGACCCCGAGGCGTTCGTTCTGTTCGTGTTCCCTTGGGGGCAGAAGAACACACCTCTTGAGCACTTCAAGTCACCTCGTAAGTGGCAGCGGGAGGTGCTGCGTGAGATTCGAACAACGACGAGTTGATCGACGCCATGCGCGAAGCAGTGTCGTCGGGCCGAGGGGTGGGGAAGTCAGCACTCGTGTCGTGGCTGATCCTGTGGATGCTGTCAACTCGCATAGGCAGCAGCGTCATCGTGTCGGCTAACAGCGAGTCACAGTTGCGCAAAGTGACGTGGGGCGAGTTGACCAAATGGGTCACGATGGCGCTCAACGCCCACTGGTGGGAGCCGACTGCCACGAGTCTCCAGCCTGCCAACTGGTTGACTGAACTGGTCGAGCGTGACCTGCGCAAAGGCACCCGGTACTGGGGTGCCGAGGGTAAGCTGTGGTCCGAGGAGAACCCAGACGCCTACGCTGGTGTCCACAACATGGACGGCATGATGGTGATCTTCGACGAGGCCAGCGGTATCCCAGACAGCATCTGGTCCGTGGCTGCGGGCTTCTTTACTGAGAACATCTTGGATCGGTACTGGCTGGCGTTCAGCAACGGTCGTCGCAACACAGGGTACTTCTACGAGGCTGTGGACGGTGGCAAGCGGGACTTTTGGAGGTCGCGCAAGATCGACGCACGTCAAGTCGAGGGCACCGACAAGAGCATCTACCAGCAGATCATCGACGAGTACGGTGAAGACTCGGACGAAGCGCGAGTCGAGGTCTACGGTGACTTCCCCAAGAGCGGTCAAGACCAGTTCATCGCACCGCACACCGTGGATGACGCCATGAAGCGGCCACAGTACAAGGACATGACCGCACCCGTGATCATCGGCGTTGATCCGGCCCGTGGCGGCATGGACAGCACCGTGATCGCCGTGCGCCGTGGGCGTGACATCGTGGCGATCAAGCGGTTCAAGGGCGAGGACACCATGAGCGTGGTGGGCCACGTCATCGACGCCATCGAGGAGTACCGCCCTGCCCTGACTGTGATCGACGAGGGTGGCCTCGGGTACGGCATCCTTGACAGACTGACCGAGCAGAAGTACAAAGTGCGCGGGGTCAACTTTGGCTGGAAGGCCAAGAACCCGGTGATGTGGGGCAACAAGCGGGCCGAGATTTGGGGAGCCATGCGCGACTGGGTGAAGACTGCCAGCTTGCCGCAGGACAGGCTGCTGAAAAGCGATCTGACCGGCCCGATGAAGAAGCCCAACTCGGCTGGCACCATCTTCTTGGAGGGGAAAAAGGAGATGAAAGCCCGTGGAGTTGCATCGCCGGACGCTGCTGACGCCATCGCTGTAACATTCGCGTACCCCGTGGCACATCGGGAGTACAATGACCGCACAATCACCCGGCGCAACGCTCAAAACGGTGCTGCCCTCACCTCTTGGATGGGAAGCTAGACATGCCCCTCGTCAAATCACCCTCAAAAGAGGCGTTTCGCAAGAATGTCAAGGCCGAAGTAGCCGCTGGCAAGCCCCAAAAACAAGCAGTTGCGATTGCCTACTCTGTCAAGCGCGAAGCTGCCAAAAAACCAACAACGAAGTCCAAAAAATGACAATTCAAGCCCTGCAAGACTGCCTGATCGTGCGCCCAGACATGGAGAAACACGAGCTTTTCATCCTGCTGAAGCAAAAACAAACGGGCACAGGTGTGGTAATCTCCGTTGGCCCCAACGCCAAAGACGTGAAAGTCGGCGACAAGGTGCTATTTGGTGATTCCATCGGTCAGGACTTAAAATGGGAAGGTGACAACCTTCTGGTCATGAGGGAATCACACACCCTCGGAGTATTTGACGCATGAAAGACACCACCGGAATCGTAGCCGCAGCCAATGTGGCAAAAAACGGACCGTACCCGTCGAAAGGCGGTTCCGAGGAAATCTTGACCGTTGCCCGATCACGCATGAAGACGGCAATGGCTGCGTTTTCCCAGACTCGGGAAGACGAACTTGATGACCTGCGGTTCTACGCAGGCTCCCCAGACAACCAGTGGCAGTGGCCTGCTGACGTGCTCCAGACTCGTGGTGCCGTGCAGGGTCAGACCATCAACGCCCGCCCCTGCCTGACCATCAACAAGCTGCCGCAGCACGTTCATCAAGTGACGAACGAGCAGCGCATGAACCGTCCCGGCATCAAAGTGATCCCGGCTGACGACAAGGCAGACGTGGACGTGGCTGATGTGTTCAACGGCGTGATTCGCCACATCGAGTACATCTCCGATGCTGACGTGGCCTACGACACCGCCTGCGAAAACCAAGTGTCCTACGGTGAAGGCTACATCCGACTGCTGACCGAATACTGCGACGAAGACACGTTCGATCAGGACATCAAAATCGGACGCATCCGCAACAGCTTCAGCGTCTACATGGACCCCCTAATCCAAGACCCCACGGGCGCAGACGCCAAGTGGTGCTTTGTCACGGAAGACCTGCCCAAAGCTGAATACGAGCGTCTGTACCCCGATGCAGCGCCGATCAGCACCCTCATGAGCCTTGGCGTGGGCGATCAATCCATCGCACAATGGATTGGTGAGAACACCATCCGCATCGCCGAATACTTCTACATCGAGTACGAGAAGCAAACGCTCAACCTGTACCCCGGCAACCAGACTGCGTTCAGCGGTACGCCCGAGGACAAGACCCTGCGCATGATGTTCGGCAAGCCGATCCGCAGCCGCGAAGCTGACCGCAAAAAGGTCAAGTGGTGCAAGATCAACGGCTACGACATCCTTGAAGAACGCGAGTGGGCTGGTGCCTACATCCCCGTGGTGCGCGTGGTCGGCAACGAGTTTGAGGTGGACGGCCAGATGTACGTGTCGGGCTTGGTGCGCAACGCCAAGGATGCCCAGCGCATGTACAACTACTGGGTGTCGCAGGAAGCTGAGATGCTGGCGCTGGCCCCCAAAGCCCCGTTCATCGGCTATGGTGGTCAATTTGAAGGCTACGAGCAGCAGTGGAAGACTGCCAACACGAACAACTGGCCCTACCTTGAGGTCAATCCAGACGTTACAGACGGCCAAGGCGCTGTGTTGCCACTACCCCAGCGGGCACAGCCTCCAATGGCCTCCAGCGGCCTCCTGCAAGCCAAGGCAGGCGCTGCCGAGGACATCAAGTCGGCCACCGGCCAGTACAACGCATCGCTGGGCATGACCAGCAACGAGCGTAGCGGAAAAGCCATCTTGGCCCGCCAGCGCGAAGGCGACATCGGCACCTACCACTACGTTGACAACTTGGCCCGTGCGATCCGTCACATTGGCCGTCAACTCGTGGACCTGATCCCCAAGATTTACGACACCGAGCGCATCGCCCGCATCATTGGTGAAGATGGTGAGCCATCGACCGTCAAGATGAACCCGATGCAAGAGGAACCAGTCAAGCGGATCGTGGACCAAGAGGGTGTGCTGATTGAGAAAATCTACAACCCCGCTGTCGGCAAGTACGATGTGCGCGTGATCACCGGCCCCGGCTACGCCACCAAGCGTCAGGAAGCACTGGAGAGCATGGCCCAGTTGCTGCAAGGCAACCCACAGTTGTGGCAAGTTGCTGGCGACCTGTTCGTCAAGAACATGGACTGGCCCGGTGCCCAAGACCTCGCCAAGCGGTTCAAGAAAACCATCGACCCCAAAGTGCTGGCCGACGAAGACGATCCAGCCTTGGCCGCTGCCAATCAGCAGATGGAAGCGATGGCCGCTGAGATGGAAAACATGTTCAACATGCTCCAGAACGTCAACAAGAGCATGGAAGCCCGTGATCTGGAGATCAAGCAGTTCGAGGCCGACATCAAGGCATACTCTGCCGAGACACAGCGTATTAGCGCCGTGCAGGCTGGTATGAGTGAGCAGCAGATTCAAGACATCGCTATGGGTGTCGTGGCTGCTGCGCTGGAAAGCAACGACATGATCATGAGTGGTGAGCAGCGTGAGATGCCTGAAATGGAAGAACCACAGATGCAACCCGAGATGACGCCACCCCAAGGAGAGATGAATGAAATGCGCTGATTTTGTTGGTGCCCTGTTCTTGGCCCGAGATGTGGCCCACTCGGTGCACCTGAACACCCGCAGCTTTTCCAAACACATGGCGCTGAACTCGTTCTACGACGAAGTGATCGAGTTGGCCGACAAGTTTACCGAGGCGTATCAAGGCCGTCATGGTCTAATTGGGCCAATCAGCCTCATGAGCGCCACAAAAAACGGCAACATCATCGAGTTTCTGGAACAATCGCTGTCTGAGATCGAAGACAACCGGTATAAAGTCTGCGACAAAACCGACACAGCAATCCAGAATATCATTGACGAAATCGTCGGGCTTTACCTGTCCACCCTGTACAAGTTAAAATTTCTGGCATAAGGAGCCATCATGGAACTCTTGAACCCCCTGTCCAAAGCGGACTTCCCCGCCCAGTCTGTCTCGTACACTGGCACCGCTGGCTCCACTTCTGGCTGGAACGCTGGCCCCGAAGGCGTCGTGGTCTGGTCCACAGAACCCTGCTACATTGAAGTTGGTGAAGGTGCTGTGGCGACAACCGCCAGCACCCCAATCCCCGCATTCACACCGATCCCGTTCAAAATCCCCACTGGCACATCTGGCCTGTGGCGAGTGAGCGCCATCCAGATTTCCTCTGGTGGCACGGTGTACTGCAAACCGATGAACACCAAATGAGTTTCCTTGCTGCCCGCAACGCCATCGGCATTGGGCTGGGTGGCATTCTTTCGCTGTTCGGTGGCCGCAGCAGCGAACAAGCCCAGAGCGACCTTCTTACCGAGTCCGGCGACAACCTCGTGCAAGAGGACGGCGGCTTGATCCTCTTGGAGTAAAAGATGCCCGCTGTATCACTTTCAATTTTTGGCGGCGTTGGTGCTCAGTTTTTTGACAACAACGGCAACGTGCTCTCCGGTGGCAAGATTTACACCTACGAGGCTGGCACAACAACGCCGTTGGCTACGTACACATCAAGCACAGGCAACACCGCCCACACAAACCCCATCGTGCTAGATGCCGCTGGTCGAGTTCCCGCTGGTGGTGAAATCTGGAATGCGCTGCAACTGTACAAGTTTGTCCTGAAGACCAGCGCAGACGTAACAATTGCCACGTATGACAATGTTGGCAGCAGTTTCAACGCCACTGCAATAATTGCAAATTTTACTGGTGACGGCACAACTGTCGCGTTCACGATGGCAAGTGCACCATCAAGTGAAAACTCAACAAATGTGTATGTCAACGGCGTGTACCAACAGAAAAACACATACATTGTTGCGGGTGCTGTTTTGACATTTTCGGAAGCACCACCGGTTACTTCCACAATTGAAGTCAACTACGTCTAAGGAACAATCATGGCAGACACCAAAATCTCCGCACTTCCGGCAGCAACAACCCCGCTTGATGGGACTGAGGTTTTACCAATTGTGCAAGGTGGGATAACCGAAAAAGTTAGTGTTGCAAATTTGACCGCAGGTCGTGCTATCAGTGCAACTCAACTGACGCTTTCAACTGGAAATTTGATTGTTGCAAATGGTCAAGGCATTGATTTTTCAGCCACTCCGGGCACCGGAACAAGCGAGCTGTTTGCAGATTATGAAGAAGGCACTTGGACTCCAAACCAAGGCGCTGGCCTGACGGTTGTTGGTGCATTTTCTTCTACTGGTCGTTATACAAAAATCGGCAGACAAGTTTTCATTCAAGGTAAATATACTGGCGCAACGTCTATATCAGTTTCTGGTGGTGGCGTGATGTCAACAAATCTTCCATTTACAGTTGGCACGTCATTTGAGGGTGGAGGGACTGTGGCAAATGCGGCCCTCAGTGTTGCTACTGGTTGTATTCCCGCAGGCACAAGCACAATAATGTATGCCGTAGGCAACAACACTTCGACTACGGTACTTTATTTCAACGCAAGCTACACAGTTTAAGGAACTAATATGAGCCTTACTAAAGTTTCTTTTTCAATGATTGACGGTGCGCCGGTTAGCGTTGTTGACTACGGCGCAGACGCATCTGGTGTTACGGATAGTTCGTCCGCAATCCAAGCGGCTCAAACTGCTGCCACGGCAGCAAACAGCACTTTATTTTTTCCATACGGCACGTTTCTTTGCAAAAACGTAACCTTGGGCGACATTACGGTTGAGGGTGTCATTAAGTCTACTGCGGTGACGCTTGCTGAAACTGTTGTCCTCAATGGCGCGATTGACGCACCTGTTGATCGCCATATCTTTGAATGGACGGCTGCCGCGCCCACCAATCTTCCCGGAACCACTGTACCTTTTGCATTCAAAAGTCCGTCCGAATTTCGTGGCGCGGTAAGCGTCAAATGGTTCGGCGCACAAGGCGACAACACCACAGACGATACGAACGCCATCAACGCTTGCGCAACGGCAATGTCATTTGGAATTGCAATTTCAGGTGGAACCCCTTACAACCCACCAAAAGGCCCAATGGAAATGTTCTTCCCTCGCGGGAATTACGTCATTGCTGGAACGTTGAAAATCACAAACGGCACCTTGATGCGCGGTCAAATGTCTGCGTCAAATCCAGTGTCCACTTTGATTCGTGATGAAGTTGCACTCGGGGTCGCAAGTGCTGCCGACATGATCTGGATGGTCAAAGACAACCAGACGTACACAGAGAACCCTACACAAGCGTTCTTTCAAGAACTGTCGTTTGTTTGGAGGCCAATCAGCGACTTTGGCTCAAGCACGTTGCAGCTTGAAACTGCTTACATTTCGTTTAAAGCTGCTGCCATCAGCGTCAAGATGCAAAGTTGCTGGTTTCTTGGCTCTCCTCAAAAAGGCTCAATCTACTCATGGGGTAACAACTACGTCAAAGACCCTAGCGGCACTGGCATTGTCAAAGTGGCCACAGGCTCTGACTCTGACGGCATCAACGTGGACATGAGCGTCTTTGACACGTGGGCCGATGTGATCTACGGCACGTGGGCCAACGTCGAAGACAAGGGGTATGGCTACATCCAGATGTACAACGTGTACCTGTACCAGCTTTGGATGGGCTTTGTTTCCAACTACTCAACGCACTCAACCAACCGTGTGCTGTTTTCGATTGATGGCGGCACGCTGTACGGAGTCTGCATCCAGAATGCACCGACTTACCGTGTTCCATCAACTGGTGCATTAAGCACTACAGTTTGGAAAGAGTATCGCAACCTCGACATCTTCCTGAACAACTTGCAGATTTACAGCCGCAACATGGGTGGGTTGAATTTCTGCTTCACGAACTACCTCGTCAACAGCAACATGCGGATGACGGCCTGTTATGTGGACAGTGCGGCTGATGCGCTGTACGCCACGCAGATGTGGAAGTTGGACTGGCAAGTAAACTCGCTTACGCTAATTGGAAACGAGTTCTATGGTGATATGACACCAAACCCTGCCACGATTACTTCACCGTGGCCGAAAGCCATGATTTCCAAGTTGACTGGCGCTGCCGTTGTTGCAGATGGGATCACGTCAATGCTGTATCTTGACTCCAACAAAATCGACGTTGGAACGATGGATTTCTTCATCAAGAAGGAAACAGCGTTCTCACAAATCAGCAACTTCTATTGCTGCAACAACTACATCAACATCCCATCCACCAAGTTCGCGTTCAACACGACTGGCGTACCACGCTACTTGATGGAGCGCAATGCTTGGCAAGCAACTGCAAACAATCTTGAAGCAATACCTTAATTCTGTAAAGGAAGAACTATGGCACTTGAACTTAACTACACCGAAAAAGGACTGAATGTCCCACGATGCTACGTCAAGGTTGCGTCTGTAAACGCAAGCAAGGAACGAGCAATTGCCGTGGCAACATATCAGGCAATTGAAGGGGACGGAAGTGAGAGAAAATTCTTCGATGTTTTTGCATCAGAGTCTTTTCAGTTTATTCCTTCAATCACGAACGAGAACTTCATTGCGCAGGCATACAAGAAACTCAAAACGTTGCCAAATTTTTCTGGCGCACTTGATTGTTAACAACCGTACTGGTGCGGCCCACCAGCCTTAATGCCTGACTAGATGGTCAGGCTGGAAACAAGGAAATAATATGTTGGAAAAAGTGACCTCTGTTGATTTGATTGAAGTTGTTGAAAACGGCACACTTCAAGTACGCACCAAGACCGCCATCATGGAAGATGGCAAACAAATCAGTGGCAACTTCCACCGCCATGTTGTTGCCCCCGGCGATGATTATTCGGCTGAAGACGCCCGTGTGCAAGCCATCTGTGCTGCCACCCACACTGCTGACGTTGTTGCGGCTTACAAGGCCGCACAAGAGGCTGCACAAGCACCTGTTGCACAGCCAGAGTAATCTGCTGTAAGATAAACCCACTGTATCGGCCCAGTAGACCGAGAACTCACATGAGTTACAAATGACTGATGAAGTCCAAAACCTAGCGGAAGTAGACTCCGCGCAAGCACCCGAAGTGACGGCCACATCGGACAACGCACAAAATCTGCCGGAAGTCGCTGACCAGAGTAACGAGACACCCGAGGAGAAGAAATTCTCTCAAGCTGAACTCGATTCGATGATCGGCAAGCGCCTCGCAAGAGAACAGCGCAAATGGGAACGTGAGCAGCAAGCCAAGCAAGCCAAGCAAGCAGAGATGCAAGTGCGGCAGTCGGTGCCCAAGGAACTCCCGCCTGTGGATCAATTTGAGTCCCCTGAAGCCTATGCGGAAGCACTGGCAGTCAAGCGGGCCGAGGAGATGCTCCACCAGCGTGAACTCCAGAAGCAAAAAGCAGCGATTGAGGACAGCTACGCAGAACGTGAGGAAGAAGTTCGGAACAAGTACGACGACTTTGAACAAGTCGCCTACAACCCGAATCTCCGAGTCACCGATGTGATGGCCGAGACAATCAAAAGCTCCGACATTGGACCTGATCTGGCCTACTGGCTGGGCAGCAACCCCAAAGAAGCTGATCGCATCTCTCGTCTGTCGCCGCTATTGCAAGCGCGAGAAATCGGGAAGATTGAGGCTAAGATAACTGCCGAGCCTTTCCAAAAGAAAACCTCGTCTGCGCCAGACCCGATTCGTCCGGTGACTGCACGAGCAACAACCACTGGTGTCACTGACACCACCGATCCTCGGTCTGTCAAGACCATGAGCACATCGGACTGGATTGCTGCCGAGCGTCAACGACAACTCGACAAGGCACGGGCACTTCGCAACCGCTGACCTCCGAAGTCGGGTATGATTACCCGAAATAGGAAGTAAACATGGAAAAGGATAATCAGTCTCTGACTGTGGAAGAATTGAAGCGGCAACGCAACAAGGAAGCAGCGGCCAGATACAGAGAGCGCAACCGGGAACGGTACAACCAACGTATGCGCGATTGGCGTGAGGAAAATCGGGAGCAATCCCGGCTTTTGTCGCGAGAATGGCGCAACCGCAAGTTAGCGAATGGAACACCTGAGGAAGTCGCTGCGATACGCAAGGCTGAGTCAGAGAAAACTAAACGCGATCAAGCGGTTTGCAGGGAACAAGTATTTGCCGCCTACGGTGGATACAAGTGCAACTGCTGCGGTGAAAGTGAACCGATGTTTCTCTCAATTGATCACATTGACAACAACGGCGCGGAAGAACGAAAATCGGGTCAGTACGCTGGTTCGGGTTACGGTTTCTACCGATGGCTGCGGAAGTCTGGATTCCCTCCGGGCTACCAAGTTCTTTGTATGAATTGCAACACGGGAAAACATAAAAACGGCGGCGTGTGTCCTCACCAGTCTTCATCATCATTTAAAGGAACTTGAAATGTCAAACAGCCTCTTAACCATCGACATGATAACCCGCAAGTCGTTGGAAATCCTCGAGAACAACTTGGTGATCACCCGCAACGTGAACCGCCAGTACGACGACAGCTTCGCTGTTGAAGGTGCCAAGATCGGTTCTACTTTGCGTATCCGTTTGCCCGACCGCGCTCTGGTGACTGACGGTGCAGCCCTGCAAGTTCAGGACGACAACGAACAGTACACCACCCTGACTGTCTCCAGCCAAAAGCACATCGGCATCAACTTCACCTCTGCTGAACTGACCATGCAGTTGGACGACTTCGCAGAGCGTGTCTTGAAGCCACGTATCAGCCAGTTGGCCTCCACCGTGGACGCTGACGTTGCGAAC
>ERZ1034365.1846-NODE-1846-length-10320-cov-5.078786_pt1 | contig 10320 bp, 9 predicted proteins | sample MGYA00520615_ERZ1034365 | MGnify/ENA primary metagenome ERZ1034365 (study PRJEB33736, sample SAMEA104284505) | Azolla filiculoides | biome: Urban; feature: Water surface; material: Ditch water | place: Netherlands | collected 2015-10-28 | depth 0-0.1 m ...
GGTAAGAAGGTCGGTGAGTCGGTAACCGTTAAGCTGCAGCCGGAAGAGGCTTATGGTGACTACGACTCAGAGCTCGTTCAGATTGAAGAGCTGTCACGCTTTCCGAAGGAAACCAAGGTTGGCATGCAGTTCGAAGGCGCACCTGAAGGTTCTGACGAAGACGATATCGTGATCTATCGCGTTACCGATGTGGCAGACGGCAAGGTGGTGCTGGATGGCAACCATCCGCTGGCTGGTATGTCGCTGGTGTTTACCTGCACGGTACGTGATGTGCGTCCGGCAACGGCCGAAGAGCTGGAAGACGAATGCGTGGGTGATGACGACGAAGACGGCGAAGCGCCGCAGGTGGTCATTCACTAATTAGCGGTTTGCGGATCTCCCTCGTCGTCCTTCATATCGAGTGGCGGCCAGGGGTAGGATTCAAATTGAAATTCAGTCCGGTGTACGGGATCGTCACCGGATTTTTTATTGCGCTCGATTTTTACCTGCACCCAGCCCTGTTGTAAGGCGCCATAGGTTTCTACCCGGGTGAAGTTCTGTATCGGTAGATGGTTGTCCGGGTTGAGGAGCGGGTGGTCGATACGATGCACGCCATTGCCGCCGTGAACCATTAATACCTGACCGGGAAACCCGAAGGTTTCTGAGCGGATCAGATTGGCGAGTAGCTGCTTTTCTGGCGGTGCTTTGCTATCTGCATCGGGTGCATCGAAAACAACCTGGTGCGGCATCACCATCACGAGCATGCTGATGTCCTGTTTGCGTGCTTCGCTAAAGGCTTCTTTGATCCAGGCTTCGACGGCGCTGGTTCGGTTTTCTACTGATTCAGTCCCGGCGACATCTTTACGGTCAACGCTGATGTTGTTGGGGGATGAGAGCGTAATAAACAGAGCCGGGCCCGATTGCCAGCGCATGTGCTCAGGATAATCGGCCTGTCTAATGAGTGGCAGGCTGGGTTGGCCTAAGCTGCGATCTGATTGATAGAAGGTCTTACGCAAAAGATTGAGGCGCTCTTCAGGTGTGAAGTTGCCCGTGACGCTTTTGCCGCAGAGCAACCATTCGGCGTCACCTGGCACATAAAAGGTGGGCAACGGTGCTGCGGCAAAGACCGGATAGGCCGCCAGCAGATTGGTGTCTTTACAGTTCTGGTCGGCGGGTTTGAGGCCGCCGGTAGAAATCGCCAGGGCCGAACCTTTAGCGGCCATGTCGGCCAGCATGCCTTTGAGGTAACCCTGATGTTCCGGCGTCATGTAGACATCGCCAAAGAGTGCGAAGGTGAGGTTGCTGGCAAAGACGCTGTGACTACAGCTTAGTGCAGCAGCCAGGACGGCAGCTTTGATTGTTGCGCGGATGGTGCGGCAAGTACGTTGCATCATCTTATTGCCTTGAAATTTTTTTGAGTTGATACAGGGCATCGAGTGCCTGACGTGGGGTCAGACTGTCCGGATCCAGCGCTTCTAGTTCTAGAACCAGCGCGGTATGGGTTGCATCCGCCGGTGGCGAGGCGGTGGTGTCTACAGCGATAGTGATTGCTTCGGTATCGAAGAAATCAGACTGGTTGTGGCTGTCCGCATTGACCTGGATGTGATGCACCGATTGGGCTTCCAGTTCCAGCAGCGTCCTGCGCGCATCGCGCACCACGCTGGCTGGAATGCCGGCGAGTGAGGCGACTTCAATCCCGTAGCTCTGATTGGCAGGGCCGGGCTGTACGCGGTGCAGGAAGACAATGCGGTCGTGATGCTCCACGGCATTGAGGTGCACGTTTTCCAGCTGCTTGAATTTCTCACTCAGACGGGTGAGTTCGAAGTAATGCGTGGCAAACAGTGTGAGCGATTTGTTCTGCCGCAGCACCTGTTTAAGCACTGCTGAAGCCAGCGCAAGGCCGTCAAAGGTAGACGTGCCGCGTCCGATTTCATCCATCAATACCAGACTGTTGGCGTCGGCCTGATTGAGGATGGCCGCGGTTTCGGTCATTTCCACCATAAAGGTGGAGCGGCCGGAGGCCAGATCATCTGATGCGCCAATGCGGGTGAAGAGTGCGGTAATGCGCCCGATGCGTGCACTGCGTGCCGGGACATAGCTGCCGATGCGCGCTAGAAGGACAATGAGTGCTGTCTGCCGCATGAAGGTGGATTTACCACCCATATTAGGACCGGTAATAAGTAAGCACTGGCGATCCGGGTGCAGGCGGGTATCGTTTTCAACGAAGGGTTTGCCGTCTTTGCGTAATGCCTGTTCAACAACAGGGTGACGACCTTCGCAGATATCGATTTCCGGAATGGGGCTAAAGACGGGTCGTGACCAGCCACGCTCATGGGCGGTTTGCGTAAAGCTACCGACAAGATCAAGTTCGGCAATGTCGCTGGCCAGCGATTTAATGGCGATGACGTGCGTTTGTAGTTGTTCGAGCAATGCTTCGAAGAGCAGCTTTTCACGGGCGAGGGCACGATCCTGCGCCGAGAGTGCTTTGTCTTCAAAGGCTTTGAGTTCAGGCGTGATGTAGCGTTCGGCGTTCTTCAATGTCTGCCGACGGCGGTAGTGCTCGGGTACTTTGGCAGACTGTGCCTGCGAGACCTCGATATAGAAGCCATGCACCCGGTTGTATTCGACTTTAAGGGTGCTGATACCGGTGGCTTCGCGTTCACGGGTTTCCAGATCAATCAGGAAGTCACCGCAATGCGTCTGGATCTGACGCAGCTCATCCAGATCGGCATCGTAGCCATCGGCAATAACACCCCCGTCACGCACGTTGAGTGATGGTTCCAGATGGAGCGCGCGCTGCAATACCTGGCTGACTTGCGTGGTTGCGGCTGCCTGAATGATGCGTGTGGTTAGTTGCTGAAGCGCAGATTCATTGAGCGTAGCAGCTTCGATCTGACCCAGTAGATCAGAGAGCGCGGGCCATTGCTGCAGGGTGTCGCGCAGTGCAGCGAGTTCACGTGGGCGGACTGATTGCAACGCGATGCGACCGGTAATCCGTTCGATGTCACAGAAACTGCGCAGCAAGGTGCGCAATGCGTCGAGCAGATCGGTGCGGTCGAGTAGGGTGTCGATTAACTGGTGGCGATTTCCCGGGACCGCATCGTCGGCCGATGGGTGATGCAGGGCGTGGCGCAGTGCCCGTGCGCCCATGCTGGTCATGGTCTGATCCAGAATGCTGAACAGGGTAGTGGCTTCGGCATTAGGGCCAGCGGCCAGGCGCAGTGATTCGGTGAGTTCCAGGTTGCGACGGGTAATTGCATCCATGCGCAGATATTGATTGGGGCGCTCGACCAGCACCTGGCTGATGCCGAGCATTTCCGGTTTGCGCAGTTGTGTTGCCTGGATGTAATCGAGCAGCGCGCTGGCGGCGGCTAGTGCCGGCTGATCTTCGTTGGTGTCTACACCGTAGGCGCTGAGGGCGCTGACATTGAGTGCGGCGCAAAGGGTGCGAGCACCGCTCTCGGCATCAAACAGCCAGTCGGCGCGGCGCAGCGGTTTGTAATTAGATTCCTGCCAGGGATGGTTTTCCGGGACGAGTAGCTCTGTGGGTTCGATACGCCCCAGTAGGGTGCTGACCTGATCGGCAGGAATTTCACTCAGGGTGATGCGGCCTGCCGCTAGCGATATCCAGGCGGCGCCCCAACGCGCACCGGCAGGAAAGAGCGCCATGAGATGGTTTTCCCGGCGCTCATCCATGAGGGTGGCATCGCTCACCGTGCCCGGTGTAATGATGCGGCTGATGGCGCGTTCGACGGGGCCTTTGGAGGTAGCCGGGTCGCCGATCTGCTCACAGATGGCCACCGATTCGCCGGCCTTGATCAGGCGGGCAATGTACTGATCGGCGGCATGGAACGGCACGCCGGCCATGGGGGTCTGGCCGCGCTTGGTGAGGGTGATGTCCAGAATACGCGCTGCCTTTTCGGCATCGCTCTGGAAGAGCTCGTAGAAATCACCCAGACGATAGAACAGCAGGGTGTCCGGGACGCTTTCTTTAATAGATAAATATTGACGCATCATTGGCGTCAATGTGGGTTCCGGGGTCTCTGCGGTGGCGTTCTTTTTGCTCATGTCGGCAATGACCCCGGTGTTGCTAGCCTTAGGCGCTGGCCTTGGTCAGATGCTTTTGTACGATCTGCAGCAAGGGTGTGTGCACTTTCGGTGTGCCTGCAACAACATCACCTGTTTTGATGAAGTCGCCATCACCATTGAGGTCGGTAACAAAGCCACCGGCTTCAAGAATCATCAGGGTGCCTGCCGCCATATCCCATGGGGCGAGTCCGAATTCCCAGAAACCATCAAGACGGCCAGCAGCCACGTAGGCCAGATCCAGCGATGCAGCACCCGGACGGCGCATGCCAGCGGTTTTTTCTGTTAGTTCCCGAAAGGCACCCATGTAGTTATCGACGCGATCAAAAATGCGGTACGGGAAGCCGGTGCCGATGAGCGAGTCTGCCAGACGATCGCTGCGGCTAACGCGGATGCGGCGATCGTTGAGGAACGCGCCACGGCCTTTGCTGGCGGTGAACAGTTCATTGCGCATCGGATCGTAAATCACGCCGTGAGCCAATTGGCCGTTCTGGGTGAGGGCGATCGATACGGCATATTGCGGGAAGCCGTGAATGAAGTTCGTGGTGCCATCTAGCGGATCAATGATCCACTGGAACTCGGCATTGGCATTAGTGCTGCCTGATTCTTCCGCTAGAATGCCGTGGGTCGGATAGGCTTCGAGCAGAATTTCCTTGATGGCATCCTCTGCGGCACGATCTACCTGGGTGACATAGTCACTCTGGCCTTTGCGGGCAACCTGAAGGTTCTCGATTTCGAGGGCAGCGCGGTTGATAATTTGACCGGCACGACGTGCGGCCTTAACGGCAACATTAAGAAAGGGATGCATATCAGGGACACAGAGCAAGTGGCAAACGAGGTTCGTTCGCGCGATTGGCGCTATTGTACCTGTTGGCAGCCCGCTGGTCGACCAATGCCGCACCTTTTACCTGTAACGAAAAGCCCATGACTGACGAATTGACCCACCCGGATTTACCGATGATTCCATTTCTGGATTGCCAGCGCATTGTGCTGTGCCGGCCATCGCATCCGGGCAATATCGGGGCTGCGGCACGCGCCATGAAAACCATGGGTTTGGGTTACAGCAGCCAAGGCGCCCAGCTTGTGCTGGTGAACCCGTTGTGTGCGGTTGATGAAGTCGCCATTCGCCGTGCGTCGGGCGCGGCAGATCTGGTGACGGGTTGCCGTGTGGTGGATAGCCTGGCCGAGGCGCTAGCAGGCTGCACCGGGGCATTCGGGATGACTGTTCGGGCGCGGGAATTAGGCCCGGAGCCATTAGAGCCCAAGGCCGCAGTAGCTGTCGCGCACACGCACTGGCAGCAGGGCGGGGTGCAGGGTGCGTTATCGGCTTTTGTATTTGGCAATGAAACAAATGGCCTGACGAACGAAGAGCTGCAGCATTGCCGGGCTGAGGTAAGTATTGCGACGAATCCAGCGTATGGTTCGCTGAACCTGGGCGCGGCTGTGCAGATCATGACCTATCTGCTGAAAGAAGTTTCCGGAAATACAACATCCGTGGATACGGGTGCCACACGCTATGCATCGCCGCTGGCGACGGTGGATGCCGTTGAAGGGTTTTATGGCCACCTTGAAGCGGCGCTGATCGAAGCGGGTTTCCATGATCCACAGAAGCCGAGACGCCTTATGCCCAAGATCCGGCGCATCTTTGAGCGCACCCGTCTGGAGGCCGATGAAGTGAATATTCTGCGGGGCATGATTTCTGCCCTGAAAGCGCCGCAGAAGGTTGATTAAAAAAGTCGGAATTAGTACAATGCAAGGCGTCGAAGGCTTGATTTAAAGCCTTTTCAAATTACAAGACTCAGACGCCTAGATGACCATTCTCAAGTCCATTCGGGAAGATATCCGCTCCATCTTCGAACGCGACCCTGCGGCGCGCTCGACGCTTGAGATTGTGACCTGCTATCCCGGCGTGCATGCCATGATGTTTCATCGCCTGGCGCACCGTTTGTGGCAATGGCATTTTTACTGGCTGGCACGGTTTATTTCCCATATTTCACGTTTTCTCACCGGTATTGAAATTCACCCGGGGGCAACGATTGGCCGTCGTTTCTTTATTGATCACGGCATGGGTGTGGTGATTGGTGAGACAGCCATTATTGAAGATGATGTCACGCTGTACCACGGGGTAACGCTGGGCGGCACCAGCTGGAACAAAGGGCGCCGTCACCCGACCTTAAAATCCGGTGTAGTAATTGGTGCCGGTGCGAAAGTGCTCGGCCCGATAACGGTAGGTGCTGGTGCCCGTGTAGGTAGCGATGCCGTGGTGGTGAAAGATGTGCCGGAGGGGGCGACTGCCGTGGGTAACCCGGCACGGATCATTGAAAACGAAAAGGCCCAGGACACCTCTCCTCAGGCAGCCAAGCTGGGTTTTACGGCCTATGCCATTAACCGGGATGCCAGTGACCCGTATGCCAAAGCTTTGCATGCGTTGCTGGAGCACGCCGCTGAAACGGATCAGCGCCTGGAACAGCTGCTCAAGAAGCTTGAAGCTTCGGGTATGCAGGTAGAAGAGGCGAATTCGGTGGCTGATAAGTTTGATCCGCAATACCTGAGCAAAATAGTTGACTAATTGCGGCGGCACGCAGTATAGTTGACACAAATACTTGGATATAGCGCCTGGCGCTCCAACTCAGTTAAAACCAGCCCCAATCCCAACGGGAGGCATTATGAGATTAACGACCAAAGGCCGTTTTGCAGTGACAGCCATGATTGATCTGGCGCTCTTCGTCGGTGATCGTCCAGTCACCCTGGCATCGATTAGCGAACGGCAGAATATTTCCCTGTCTTATCTGGAGCAGTTGTTTGCCAAACTGCGTCGGCACAAGATTGTAGAGAGTGTGCGTGGGCCGGGTGGTGGTTATTGCCTGGGACGTGACGCCCTAGAAATCACGGTGGCAGATGTGATTCTGGCTGTCGACGAGCCGCTGGATGCCACACAGTGTGGCGGTCTCGAGAATTGCAAATCCGATCATCGTTGCATGACGCATGATCTGTGGTCGACTCTGAACCGCAAGATGCTTGATTATCTGGCATCGGTGACCTTGTCTGAGCTGGTCGAGAAGCAGCGTAAGAAAGTGGCAGCGCAAGCGGCCAAGTCGGATTCGAAGACCGTGTCTTTTAGCGTGGCGCAGGCCGCCTGAGTTAGATCATGGCAACGATTTACTTCGACCATAACGCGACCACACCGCTGGATCCGTTTGTGCTTGAAGCCATGTTGCCCTACATGGGGTCTCAGTTCGCCAATGCATCGGCGACCTATACGGCAGGTAGAGAAGCACGCCGTGCTGTCGACCAGGCGAGAGAGCAGGTTGCTGCTGCGATTGATGCCGATCCATCCGAAGTGATTTTTACCGCAAGCGGTAGCGAAGCCAATAATCTACTGATTCGTGGTTTCGCTGATGCCTGGCTAGCAGAAGCCGGCACCTCGGCCGGTGTGGCCTGTAGCCGTGTTGAGCACCCTTGTGTTTCCGAACCTGTGCGTGCACTGGGCCGTTCTGGCTGGGCGGAGTCTGAAATCGGTGTTAATGCTGCGGGTGTGGTTGATGCATCAAGCATTTCAGAACTACCAGCCGAAACGCGTTTGCTGTCGGTGATGTCGGCGAATAACGAATCCGGTGTTTTGCAACTGGTGGCCCACCTTGCTCAGACGTTCAAAGCGGGGCGCAATGGTATGAGTTGCTTTCATACCGATGCCGTACAGGCCTTTGGTAAACACCCATTGAGCTTTCGTGATTTGAATGCCGCTGGCGTAGATGCGTTGACGCTCTCAGCACATAAGATTGGTGGCCCGAAGGGCGCTGCCGCTCTGGTGCGTGATCGCAAGCTGCCGCTAGTGCCACTGGTCTATGGCGGTGGCCAGGAGCAGGGTTTGCGTTCGGGTACCGAGAACGTGGCGGCGATTGTTGGATTTGGTGTGGCCTGTACGCGTGCTGTGGCTTCACTGGAAATGCGAGCTGCTGAAGCGCAGCGTTTGCAGCAGCATCTCGAAGCCTGGCTCAGAAGCCGTGGCGCGGTGATTTTTTCGGCAGACGCTGAGCGTTTACCGAATACAACGTTTGCAGCGTTCCCGGGTATTGATGGCGAGACACTGGTTTCACTACTGGATCGGCAAGGTATTGCGGTTGCCAGTGGCGCCGCCTGTGGCTCGGGAAAAAACGGCGTATCGGCAGTTTTGCTGGCGATGGGTGTTGATCCGCTACTGGCTAAAGGCGCACTTCGTATCAGCCTGGGCATGATGCCTTATGGCGCTAATTCAATTGAAGAGGTTGATCGTTTAACCGGTCAGCTGGATAAGGTTTTAAGTCAGTTGCAGCGGTTTGCTGCTGTGGCCTGACAGTTTTCTGTGGAGTTAATGATGAAGTTCCCAATCTATCTGGATTATTCGGCAACCACCCCAATCGACCCACGTGTGGTCGAGGCCATGATGCCTTACCTGACCGAGAAGTTCGGTAATCCGGCATCGCGTTCACACCAGTATGGTTGGGACGCAGAAGCGGCTGTAGAGAATGCACGTAACGAAGTTGCTGCGCTCGTGCATGCTGACCCTAAAGAGATTGTCTGGACTTCAGGTGCGACGGAAGCCAACAATCTGGCGATCAAGGGTGCTGCCAACTTTTATCAGGGTAAAGGCAAGCACCTGATTACGCTGAAAACCGAGCACAAGGCTGTGTTAGATACGATGCGTGAACTGGAGCGCCAGGGTTTTGAAGTGACTTACCTTGATCTGCTGCCGAACGGACTGGTCGATATGGCTGCGCTAGAAGCTGCACTGCGTCCCGATACGATTCTGGTGTCGATCATGGCGGTGAACAATGAAATCGGTGTGGTCCAGCCGATTGCCGAGATCGGTGAGTTGCTACGTAGCAAGGGTATTCTGTTCCATGTCGATGCCGCTCAGGCAACGGGCAAGATTGATATCGATCTCTCGAAGCTGAAGGTTGATCTGATGAGCTTTTCGGCGCACAAGACTTATGGCCCTAAAGGCATCGGTGCGTTGTACGTGCGTCGTAAGCCACGCGTGCGCCTGGAAGCCCAGATGCATGGTGGTGGCCATGAGCGCGGTATGCGTTCAGGCACCTTGGCGACTTTCATGATTGTTGGCATGGGCGAAGCTTTCCGTCTTGCCCGTCTGGAAATGCACGAAGAGAACAAGCGTATTACGGCGCTGCGTGACCGCTTGCTGAAAGGTTTGTCAGACATGCCAGAGATTTATGTGAATGGTGATCTGGCGCACCGCGTGCCGCACAATCTGAATTTGAGCTTTGCCTATGTCGAGGGTGAATCGATGATTATGGCCGTGCGTGATATCGCGGTCTCTTCTGGATCAGCTTGTACCTCTGCATCACTGGAACCTTCTTATGTACTGCGTGCACTAGGCCTGACAGACGAACTGGCTCACTCATCGATCCGTTTTTCGATTGGCCGATTCACTACGGAAGAAGAGATCGATTACACGGTTGATCTGCTGCATAAACAAATCGGACGCCTGCGTGAAATGTCTCCGCTATGGGAGATGGTTCAGGAAGGTATTGATCTCAATACGGTTCAATGGGCTGCCCACTAAGCAGCTGATCTTATTCAAAGGAGTCTCTCATGGCATATAGCGTTAAGGTCATTGACCACTACGAAAATCCTCGCAACGTTGGTTCTTTCGACAAGGAAGAGGCTGGTGTGGGCACCGGTATGGTGGGTGCACCGGCTTGCGGCGATGTAATGAAGCTACAGATCAAGGTGAACAAGGAAGGCGTGATTGAAGACGCCAAGTTCAAGACCTATGGTTGTGGCTCGGCCATTGCTTCGAGCTCGCTGGTGACCGAATGGGTGAAGGGTAAGAACCTGGATGAAGCCCTGGAAATCAAGAACACGGCGATCGCTGAAGAGCTGGCACTGCCACCGGTAAAAATCCACTGTTCGATTCTGGCTGAAGATGCCATCAAGGCAGCCGTAGCCGATTACAAGAAGAAACAGGAATCCTGAAAAGGAGATCACGATGAGCGTGACCATGACTGAACGTGCCGCCACTCACGTGGGTAAGGCACTGGCACAACGCGGCAAGGGTGTTGGCCTGCGCCTCGGTGTGCGTACGGCGGGTTGCTCCGGCATGGCCTATCGTCTGGAGTATGTGGATGATCTGGCTGATGATGATTCGGTCTTCGAATCGCACGGGGTAAAGATTGTTGTTGACCCGAAAAGCCTGGCTTATCTGGATGGTACGGAACTGGATTTTGTGCGTGAAGGGTTGAACGAAGGCTTCAA
>ERZ1034365.1850-NODE-1850-length-10308-cov-2.366044_pt1 | contig 10308 bp, 11 predicted proteins | sample MGYA00520615_ERZ1034365 | MGnify/ENA primary metagenome ERZ1034365 (study PRJEB33736, sample SAMEA104284505) | Azolla filiculoides | biome: Urban; feature: Water surface; material: Ditch water | place: Netherlands | collected 2015-10-28 | depth 0-0.1 m ...
TGTTGATGGTGTGCGTCTTTATTGTCGTGCTAAGTTTTCAATCCTCCTCAGCACTGGCTTCTGCTTATGGTATTGCCGTAACGGGAACAATGATTATTGATACTGTCTTGGCGTTTATTGTTATTCAGGGCATCTGGCAATGGAAAAAATCGACCAGTTTTCTGTTTTTATCGACGTTTTTGATGATTGATTTTCTGTTTCTGTTTGCCAACAGCCTAAAAATTCCGACAGGCGGCTGGTTGCCATTGGTCATCGGCACAGTGCTGTTTTTAATCATGACCACCTGGCAGAAAGGCAAGGCTTTGTTGGTAAATTATATGGATGATAATCGCTTGCTGTTTGAAGAGTTGGACGAAAAAATTATCGGGCATGAAATAGTCACAGTAAAAGGCACCGCAATTTATTTAGCCAAAAGTTTGCATGGGGTACCGCAGGTGTTTTCACAAAATTTTGAGCATAACCATGTCCTGCATGAGCAAATCATTGTGTTGACGATAGTCACTAAAGAAGAGCCTTATGTAGAAACTGATGTTGCAAAAACTAAGTCTGTGTATGGGCAGACCAAGCAATTGGGTGAAGTTGCTGTCAGACGACATGCGCCTAAGCACTTTATTTTAAGAACAAGTTGGATTTTTGGTGTTCATGGCGTTAATTTTTTAAAGACAACACTTAAGCTTGCGCAAGAAAGAGACAGGTTGAGTGTGGTTTCTGATCAAGTAGGGTCGCCAACTTCGGCGTCATTAATCGCAGATATTACCGCTGAAATTGTAAAGCGTTTATCTGAGTCGGCAACCTCGCAAAAATATGGAACCTATCATGTTGTTTCTGATGGTGAAGTGAGTTGGCATGGATATGCGCAATACATTGTACAGGCTACTAACAAACTAGGCCTTAACACTCGTTTGGCTGTTGAAAAAATTAGTCCAGTAGCAACGAAAGACTATCCCTTGGAAGCTTACCGCCCTCTAAACTCCAGATTGGACACGTCAAAGATTAGGGCAGCTTTTGACCTTCAGCTACCATCCTGGAAAGCTCAGGTTGATAAAGTTATCAATACCTTGGTTCAAAAATAAATAAAGTATTAGATGAAAGCTTCATCATTAGCCATACCTGATGTTTACCTCATTGAGCCGGAAGTGTTTAGTGACGAGCGTGGTTTTTTCTTTGAGAGCTTTAATCATGCCAAATTCGAGCAGGCCATTGGCCGCAAGGTTCAGTTTGTTCAGGATAACCACTCAAAGTCCTCCAAAGGCGTCCTGAGGGGCCTGCACTACCAGACCCAGCAGCCACAAGGCAAACTGGTACGCGTGACGCAAGGTGAGGTGTTTGATGTAGTTGTAGATGTTTGTCCTGAATCATCAACCTACGGTAAATATGTCGCTGAAATTCTCTCCGCGGACAACAAGAAGCAGCTCTGGATCCCCGAGGGTCTCGCGCATGGATTCCTGGTGCTCTCAGACACCGCAGAGTTCTTGTACAAGACCACCGACTACTACGCTCCTCAGTTTGAGCAGTGCATCGCCTGGGACGACCCTAGCCTAGCTATTCAGTGGCCGCTGGAGGGCGTTCCCAAGCTCTCGCCCAAGGACCAGCAGGGCCTTCCGTTTAGCTCCCTAAAATAATCATTGTGATAACGATTTGTCATGGTTTATACTGAGCGTTCAAATTCGAACAGGTTGTTGAAAGAATCAACTTAAGATGGACGCCATGACCCGCCAAAAGCAGCTGCAAGAGGACACCCACTTCAGGGTCTTAAGCCTGCTCGAGCAGAACCCGGACATGAGCCAGCGCGACCTGGCGAAGGCGCTCGGCGTGAGCCTAGGGGGCCTGAACTACTCGCTCAAGGCGCTGATGGAGCGTGGCATGGTGAAGGCGCAGAACTTCTCCAAGAGCGAGCGCAAGCTGGCCTATGCTTACGTGTTAACGCCGCAGGGCCTGGCCGAGAAGACCAAGCTCACGGCACGCTTCTTAAAACGCAAGATGGAGGAGTACGACGCCCTCAGGGCCGAGATCGACTCCCTGCAGCACGCCTTGAACGGTAAGCGTCAGACAACATTCATGTTCGATAACGAGCATTAGCATGTGGAACACCTCTCACATCAAGGTAACGCCAGTGATCCTCTGTGGGGGCTCTGGCACGCGCCTTTGGCCGCTCTCGCGTGCAGGTTTCCCTAAACAGTTTCTAGTGCTCTCTGGAACGACGAGCTTATTTCAGCAGGCGGTTGATGACATTATTCTGGATGGTGAGCGTGCTGCCGGTGTTGTGACGCAATTGGGGCTGCGTTTTGCTGGTAAATCTGTAGTGTTGACCGCGGGTACTTTCTTAGGCGGCTTGGTGCATGTGGGCTTGAAGAATTACAGTGCCGGCCGTGCCGGTGATCCGCCTTCTATATCCTTGGCGGCTCGTTTACGTGAAATTGGGCTGCCTGCCGGTCGTTTAAAAACTGGTACACCACCACGTATTGATGGCCGCACCATTGATTACAGTGTAATGACGGTGCAACCTGGCGATGATCCGGTGCCGGTGTTTTCATTCCTAGGTAATGTCGCGCAGCACCCTGCCCAACTCCCCTGCTGGATTACGCATACCAATTCCCGGACGCACGACATCATCCGTAGTGGGCTGGATCGTTCACCAATGTATACCGGCGTGATTGAGGGGGTGGGCCCGCGTTATTGCCCTAGTGTAGAGGACAAGATTCATCGCTTTGCCGATAAAGAATCGCATCAGATTTTTCTAGAGCCGGAAGGTTTAACGACTAATGAGATTTACCCGAATGGTATTTCTACGAGTTTGCCGTTTGATATTCAGCTGGCGCTGGTGCGCTCGGTTAAGGGTTTGGAGAATGCACACATTCTGCGCCCGGGTTATGCGATTGAATATGATTATTATGATCCGCGTGCTTTAAAAAGCACGCTGGAAACAAAAGCGATTCAAGGTTTGTTTTTTGCCGGCCAGATCAACGGAACTACCGGTTATGAAGAAGCTGCAGCGCAGGGTTTGCTCGCTGGCGCCAATGCCGGGTTGTATGCGCAAGGCAAGGAAGGCTGGTGCCCTGCCCGCGATGAAGCCTATTTGGGCGTGTTGGTGGATGACCTGATCACGCGTGGCGTGAGCGAGCCGTACCGTATGTTTACAAGTCGAGCCGAATACAGGCTGCAACTGCGTGAAGATAATGCAGATATGCGTTTGACCGAAATTGGCCGTAAATTGGGTTTGGTGGATAATGTGCGTTGGGAGGCTTTTAGCCGTAAGCAGGAGGCCTTAGCGCGTGAGCAGGAGCGCTTGAAAAAGACTTTTGTGCAGCCGGCTAACCTGGGTGCGGAAACCATGCAGACGATATTTGGTAAACCGCTGGAGCATGAGTACAGCTTGTTTGAATTGCTGCGCCGCCCGGAAGTGAGTTATGAGCAGGTGCTGTCATTGGGTGAGTCTGGTTTGGGTGAAGTGGACCCCGCCGTGCGCGAGCAAGTGGAAATTGCCGCCAAGTATCAGGGCTATATCGATCGCCAGATCGACGAAGTGGCACGCAGCCGCGGCCAGGAAAACACCAAACTGCCGGCTGACCTGGATTACCGTGAGATTCATGGCTTGCCCATTGAGGCGCAGCAGAAATTGAACGCGCATAAACCAGAAACGATTGGCCAGGCCAGCCGTATCTCCGGTATTACACCAGCGGCGATTTCATTGCTGCTGGTACACCTGAAACGCAAGTCACGTGCAAAAGCCATTAATCTGGAAGGCGGCAATTTAAAAGTTACTGGCGATGATGTAGGTAACGTTGCATGAGTGCATCTGGCCTAAATAGCGACATGCCAGGCAGTGTAAATCAGGAAATGCTTACGCAAATGCGAGTGAAATTAGAGGCTGGTTTGCAGGAAATGGGCTTGAGAATCACTGCCGAGCAGCAGCAAAAACTGCTCGATTATGTGACCCTGATATATAAATGGAATCGTGTACATAACCTGACGGCAGTGCGTGAGCCGCTGGAGATGGTAACGCTGCATATTCTGGATAGCCTTTCAGTGTTGCCTTACATTGATTGTAAGCGCTTACTTGATGTTGGTGCCGGCGCCGGTTTGCCTAGCATTCCGCTGGCAATCTGTTTGCCGGAATTGCAGGTGACGGCGATAGATGCGGTACAGAAGAAAGTGAGCTTTATGCGCCAGGCAAAAGCGCAGCTGGGTTTGGCGAATTTTAATGCGATACATGGACGTATCGAGGCGCAGAAAGTGTCAAGCAGGGATATGCCGGAGAAGTTTGAGGTGATTATCTCGCGAGCCTTTTCGGAAATTGGTTTATTTGTAAAACTGACCAAGCATCTGCTGGCAGATGGCGGCAAGTGGCTGGCAATGAAAGGTGTAATTCCGCAGCATGAGTTTGACAAGAGCGGTATTCAGCCGACAGAGATAAAGGTATTGAAGGTAGCTGGTCTGGATGCGGAGCGGCATCTGGTTGTTTTGAGGCAAGTTTAGGGAATTTTTATAAATGCCCCCAAAATGTGATTCTATAGAAGTGTTCGTTAGTAAACCAATCGTCTTAATACTAAAAGACTGAAGAAAAATAACATGAAAATATTAGCAATTACCAATCAAAAAGGCGGTGTGGGTAAAACCACAACGTGCGTCAATTTGGCGGCTAGCTTGGCAAGTTTGGGTAAGCGAGTATTATTGATTGACCTAGATCCGCAAGGTAATGCAAGCACCGGCAGCGGTATTGACAAGGCACATCTCAAGGCAAGTATTTACCATGTGCTGCTGGATGAAAAGTCACTCAAAGAAGTGGTCGTTAAGAGTGAAAAAGGTGGATTTGACATTGCCCCTTCCAATCGCGAACTGGCTGGTGCGGAAGTGGAATTGGTGAATGAATTGGCGCGTGAAAACCGTTTAAAAACGGCATTGGCTAAAGTAAGCGATGATTATGAGTTTGTTCTGCTGGATTGCCCCCCTGCCCTCAACTTGGTGACTGTGAACGCACTCACTGCGGCCCATGCAGTAATGATTCCGATGCAATGTGAATATTATGCGTTGGAGGGTTTGTCGGATTTGGTGAACACAATTAAAAAAGTACGCGCGCATTTAAATCCAACTCTGGAGATCGAAGGTTTGCTGCGAACTTTGTTCGATAACCGTAACATGCTGGCGCAGCAGGTGTCAGCACAGCTTATCGGGCATTTTGGCGATAAAGTCTATAAAACAGTGATTCCACGTAATATTCGGCTAGCTGAAGCGCCCAGTTATGGCTTGCCAGTGCTAAATTACGACAAAAGTTCCAAAGGTGCGGTTGCTTATCTACAATTAGCACAAGAAATTACCGATAAAGAAAACACACGCAAAGAGAAAAAACATGGCTAAATTAAAAGGTTTGGGGCGTGGTTTGGATGCCCTGCTTGCAGGGGATATAGGCAGTGTGGGTGAGGCGGATTCGCTCATGATGCTCAAGGTTGAACAGTTGCAGCCAGGTAAATATCAGCCACGTAGTTATATGGATGATGCGGCTTTGCATACCTTGGCAGACTCTATCAAGGCGCAAGGTATTATGCAGCCGATCCTGGTGCGCCATTTATCGGATGAGCATTATGAAATTATTGCCGGTGAGCGTCGATGGCGAGCAAGCCAGATAGCTGGCTTAAAAGAAGTGCCGGTGTTGGTGCGCGAAATTGCCGATGAAGCAGCGCTGGCAATGGCGCTGATCGAAAATATTCAACGTGAAAATCTCAATCCGTTAGAAGAAGCGCAAGGCATCAAGCGTTTGATTGACGAATTTGCGATGACGCATGAGAAAGCTGCTGCTGCGGTTGGGCGTTCACGGGTTGCGGTATCCAACTTGTTACGCTTGCTGACTTTAAGCGCGCATGTGCAGGATATGCTGATGCGTGGCAAGCTGGATATGGGGCACGCGCGAGCCTTGGTTGGCTTGGAGGGCGCGCAGCAGGTGCTGATAGCAGAGCAGATTGCTTATGGCGGTTTGTCAGTGCGTGAGGCGGAGGATTTGGTTAAAAGGCATAACAGTGAGCGCGGGCATCCGGCGCTCAAAACCGGATCATCTGGCGTCAAAAAAGTGGATGCAAGTCAGGATGTTTTGAGTCTCCAGGAGACCCTAAGTGATCAGTTAGGTGCTGCGGTGACGATTAAAGTCGGTGCCAATGGCGCAGGTGTTTTAAAAATTAGTTATGCCAGTTTGGATCAGCTGGATGAAATTATTGCCAAAATATCACGTTGAATTAACCGGCTGGTTGAAATCAGGGGTTTATTCTGAAGCGTATGGTAAGTATGTGATTGGATACAAATAGTAGATTTTTGCGCTAAGTGTTTAATTTACTTAACTTAACCCTTGACTAAAAACTGCTATTAATTCAGAATCGCGGTCTTTGCTGCCTTGAGCTAATCGCTAACTTAGTCTGTAAGTTAAGTTTGTAACTGAGTGCGAAGCTGAAATTTCAGGCGTTTATAAATAAAATAGTGTTTAATTTAACTGGGTTTTAAGGCATTGTCAGCATCAAATACAACAGATGTTTTTAGTAAAATGCTTAAAATCCAAGTGATTGCTACAGCTGTAGTTGCTGTGGTTGCACTAGTTTTGGCGGGTTTCAATGCCGCGATATCCGCGGTTTTGGGCGGCGGAAGTGTAATTGTTGGTGCATACGCTGCCTCAATGATTGCCAGGCGTAGCGAAAATAAAAATGATGCTTCTGCAATTTTGATCAATTTTCTCAAAGCGGAAGCAGTAAAAATTCTGGTGATAGTTGTACTTTTATTTATTACCTTCGTGGTTTTTAAGCAGTTAGTGCCATTCGCGCTGATTGCAGGTTTGGCTGCTGCTGCTTTGTTTTCAGGCGCAGCCCTTAGTAAGTTGAACGTGTAATTTAAACAACCGTTTTTAGAAAATATTGGATTATGGCTACAGAACACGCAGATATCGCACAACACGCTGAACACACGCTAACCCCATCAGGTTATATCGAGCACCATTTAAGCTTCAATGCGCATCCTATTAACGAAAGCGCTGGTTTCTGGACTTTGCACGTTGATACGTTTGGGCTTGGTATGGTTGGTGGCGCGTAAGGCAACCGCCGGGGTTCCTACTAAGGGTCAGGCGTTTGTTGAGCTGGTATTTGGTTTTATCGATGATCAAGTAAAGAATATTTTCCATGGTAACCGTCACAGTTTTATTGCTCCAACTGCATTGACGGTTTTTTTATGGGTGTTTGCCATGAATTCCATGGACTTTTTACCGGTTGACTGGGTGGCAAGTGTTGTTTCATTTTTTGGTGGTGAGCATGCTAAATGGCGTGCGGTGCCAACTTCAGACATCAATACTACATTCGCTCTGGCGCTTTCTGTATGGATCTTGATGATTTTCTTCGCAATCAAGGTTAAAGGTCTTGGCGGTTTCATTCATGAGTTGTTTTGTGCGCCATTCGGTTCAAAAATCTGGGTATGGCCAGCTAATTTCCTGTTCAACATGATTGAATATGTTTCAAAACCGCTTTCACACTCATTGCGTCTGTTCGGTAACATGTACGCTGGTGAGGTTATCTTCCTGCTCTTGGGTCTATGGGCTGCTACAGGCGTAACCGGTACTATCGCTGGTGCGATTCTGGGTGCTGGTTGGTCTATTTTCCACATCCTGATCGTAGCGTTGCAGGCATTCATTTTCATGATGTTGACTGTAGTCTACCTGGCTATGGCGCATGAAGGCCACTAAAAGAGTTTAGTTTTAAGCAGTACAGTTTTTGTAATTCAGTAGTTTAATTTTTAGTTGTAGTTTTATTGTAAGTTTAATTTTAGAGAGGGTAATAACATGGATGCATTAGCATTGATTCAAGCCTACACAGGCGTTGGTATTGGTTTAATTATTGGTTTGGGCGCTGCTGGTGCTTGTATCGGTATTGGTATTATGTGTGCTAGCTTCCTGGAAGGCGCTGCACGCCAACCAGAAATGATTCCAGCTTTGCAAGGTAAAGTGTTCTTGCTGTTAGGTTTGATCGACGCGTCATTCATTATCGGTGTTGGTCTTGCAATGATGTTTGCATTTGCTAACCCACTATTGAGCGTAGTTGCCAAGTAATTAGTAAAACTAGGTAATTAAGCTAAATTAAGCCATCTGGTCATTAAGCAAATGTTTGGTGACCAGTGCTTTTATGATTAACAATATGGATCAAAAATGAACATTAACTTTACACTTATCGCACAAGCTATCGCATTTGCTGTGTTGATTTGGTTCACAGTGAAATTCGTTTGGCCGCCGCTGTTAAAAGCGATTGAAGCGCGCCAAAAAGAAATTGCAGACGGTTTGGCTGCAGCTCAAGAAGGCAGAAGTGCTTTGGAAGTGGCTGCAAAAAAATCAGAAGTGACATTGGCTGAAGCTAAACAAAAGGCAAGCGAAATTATTGCGCAAGCTGAAAAACGCGGCACACAAATCATCGAAGAAGCTAAAGGTAATGCCAAAGTTGAGGGTGATCGTATTATCGCTGGCGCTAAAGCTGAAATTGACCAGGAAGTGAACCGTGCTAAAGAAGGTTTACGCGCACAAGTTTCTACATTGGCAATTGCAGGCGCTGAAAAGATTTTGCGTAAAGAAATTGACGCTAAAGCTCATAGCGAATTGTTGTCTAAACTCGCGGCAGAACTTTAAGGCCAAGAGATATAAAGGCTAAGAGATAAAGGAAAATCACATGGCTGAAATATCAACCATAGCAAGACCTTATGCAGTAGCTGCCTATAAACTAGGCCGTGAGCAAAAGGCGCTGGGCAAATGGTCTGAGATGTTGGGTTTTGCTGCTGCAGTTGCAAATGACGCGCAAATCAAGGCTTATATTCAAGACCCTAAAGTAGTGAGCGAGGATTTGCTGGCCACTTTCTTGAAGGTCTGTGGCGATCATCTGAATGAAAACGGACAGAACCTCATCAAAGTCTTGGTTGAGTATGGTCGTTTATCTATTCTGCCGGAAATCTACAGCGCATTTGAAGCTTTAAAAGCGCAGGATGAAGGTACATTAGATGCAGAAATCATCGCGGCAGCTAAAATCAGCGCGGCAGATACCAAGGATCTGGTAAAACGCTTGGAAGCAAAATTCGGCAAGAAAATTGAGGCTAGTGTTTCTGTAGATCCAGAAATCATCGGCGGCATCAAGATTATTGTTGGCGATACCGTAATAGACGCATCCGTCAAAGGCCAGTTACAAAATTTAGCCTATACGCTTACAGCATAAGGCACAGGAGACAAAGTAATGCAGTTATCTACATCAGAAATCAGTGAACTGATTAAAAGCAGATTAGAAAATTTTTCGACCAGTGCTGAAGCGCGTACCCAAGGTACGGTAATTTCAGTGACTGACGGTATCGTTCGTATTCACGGTCTTTCAAACGTGATGTCAGGCGAGATGATCGAGTTCCCAGGCAATACATTCGGTTTGGCACTTAACCTTGAGCGTGACTCAGTAGGTGCTGTGGTTCTGGGTGACTACGAGCACATTACCGAAGGCGATACCTGTAAATGTACAGGTCGCATTCTGGAAGTGCCAGTTGGCCCTGAATTGATCGGTCGCGTTGTTAACGCATTGGGTCAGCCTATTGACGGCAAAGGTCCAGTTAATGCAAAAATGACGGACAAGATTGAAAAAGTTGCTCCTGGCGTTATTGCACGTAAATCAGTTTCACAACCAGTACAAACCGGTTTGAAATCAGTTGACTCAATGGTTCCAGTGGGCCGTGGCCAACGTGAATTGATCATTGGTGACCGTCAGACAGGTAAAACAGCGGTTGCAGTTGATGCGATCATCAACCAAAAAGGTCAAAACATGACCTGTATCTACGTTGCGATCGGCCAAAAGGCTTCTACCATCGCTAACGTGGTGCGTAAACTGGAAGAAAACGGCGCTTTAGCGTACACCATCGTGGTTGCAGCAGCAGCTTCTGATTCAGCAGCATTGCAATTCCTGGCACCATACGCTGGTTGTACCATGGGCGAATACTTCCGTGACCGTGGCCAAGATGCATTGATCGTATATGATGACTTGTCTAAACAAGCGGTTGCTTACCGTCAAATTTCATTGTTGTTACGTCGTCCACCAGGCCGTGAAGCTTACCCAGGTGACGTGTTCTACATCCACTCACGTTTGCTGGAGCGTGCAGCTCGCGTTAACGAAGAGTATGTTGAAAAATTCACTAACGGCGAAGTTAAAGGTAAAACAGGTTCGTTGACTGCATTGCCAGTGATTGAAACTGCAGCTGGTGACGTTTCTGCATTCGTTCCAACCAACGTAATTTCGATTACTGACGGCCAGATCTTCTTGGAAACTGACT
>ERZ1034365.1851-NODE-1851-length-10305-cov-2.293899_pt1 | contig 10305 bp, 16 predicted proteins | sample MGYA00520615_ERZ1034365 | MGnify/ENA primary metagenome ERZ1034365 (study PRJEB33736, sample SAMEA104284505) | Azolla filiculoides | biome: Urban; feature: Water surface; material: Ditch water | place: Netherlands | collected 2015-10-28 | depth 0-0.1 m ...
TAGTCAATGACTGCAACGTGCGTGTCATCAAGGAAACATACTGCGTCGCATTTAAGCCTGAGCCAACCTTCTCGCCAAGCTGCAGGATTCCAGTCATTGTCAAAAGCCCATTCCTCTTCGCAAACGACACGCCCTTCTGCGTAGTGTTTAGCGAGGGCGGCAAGGTCGGTGTGGAAGAACCGGAGGTTGTGCGTGAATGCAGCTTTACCACAGACATAATCTTCTGCCTCCTGATGGATTTGCGTACCCCTGTCGGCCGCAGTCTTAGGCTGCAGGTCAGGTACCTTGTCCCGCCACTGCAGAGCAGCGCGGTACTTACAGGTCTCGAATGTCTGCAGACGAGAGAACGACCAACTTGGGATACGCTTTGCCATGATTAACCCTTCAACACGCCACGGGCGTAAAGCTGCTGTTCAAGTTGTTCGAACAACTCTTTCAGTGTTGTGAACTTAAGCTCCTGTTCACCGACTGGTGTTTTTGCATCCTTGATGATCTGTTGCTTTGCCTGTGCCACTTGCTTGGCGATACTCGCGTCACGGTCGGCATAAACGCGTTCAAGGAACGCACCGAAGGTTTCACCCGGACGGCTCTGCATGTAGCCTTCGTCGTCACACGCGGTGCAGGAGCCACAGCTGTCATCAGCTTCGTACTTGGTTTCTGCTTCTTTGTCTTCTTGGAACGCGACAGCTTGATCAACAAACATGTCGGCATCCAGCAGAGAAGCGTTGATAACTTGTTCAGAGCTGTAGTCAGCCCAGTCAGAGTGGTCAACACGTTGCAGGAATAACTTGCCAGCCAGTGAGTTGCGATAAGCGATTTTCTTGGTGTTCATTTGATTTTCCTCAGAGCGGGTTTGGAGAGTTTAAGAGCCGTGGTTAATTCTTGGCGTAATTCGTCGTTGATTTTCCAATCCACGTCGATGCCGTATGACTTCATTCCATTGATCCGCATTTGACGCGTCTCAATACCGTTGTGCCGCAACAGACTCGTGAACTTGTAAGGGTTCTGAGGCATGTTACCCACGTTGTACTGCATGATAATCAGCAGCTCATCTCGTGAGAGTCGAGCATTAGAGTTCATCAGAGCGTCTTTGGCAAGTCTTCTGATCAAAGTCGCGTACATCTGTGCATTCACTGTATTTGCATTGACGATCCCTGATTCAAGAATCAGGCGCTCATCAGGCATGGACGACCACAGTGCGTCAAGGTCACCGTTCTTCACTGCGTTGCAGCTCTCAACGATGCTGGTGACAGAGAGCTTAGCGATGCGGTCACGGGCTTCCGTGTGCATCACGTCGTTCGCTTGTTTCACATCCGCCTTGTGTGCCAGCAGGAACTGGGCAAACGCTTCGAGTTCGGCACTCACAGCGTCGTCGTCCGGACGTGCGAGCTTGCTGCCTTGAAAATTGCCGACGTTGTAGCGTCGATCAGTTTCTGGGATGTAGACAGGTTGCGGGCGGTTAGAGCTGAATATGAAGCTAACGTGGTTTGGAACGTCGATAGTCTGTTGGCGCATACGGCGAAGTGCCATAGTGGGTTCAGTAATGTAATTCCGTAGCTTGGCAGTAATCTTGCCTTTGTCTTTGAAGTCATCAACGTCTACCTCATCAATAAATGCGAGCAGCTTGCCTTCAAGCCACCCGTTAAACTGATCTTCCAGATTGCTCACTGTCACGCTCATAGCGTTCTTGCCACCGAGCAGCTTCATCACAATCTTGTTGATGAAGAAGCCCTTGCCGGTGCCTTCGATACCGTGTGTAACCCACGCAGTAAGTGGCTTGTGCTTGCGTTGAAAGATGCACGCAAACCAGTTCAAGAAGTGAGCGACAAGTTTGTCGTCTTCTTCTTTGCCATGCTTGCAACCAAGCATGTGTTCAATGATGCCTAAGATCGTTGGAAACTTGTTGTTGTCCTTGGGTTCGAGGTACATGTACTCGGTTGGGACGAAGAGGTTGATCTTGTGGTTGTCTGCGTCGACAACCCAGTTACCCCGTACGTCGTACTGAATGTCCCAAATTGGTATGAACTCACCAAGTATACGACCGTGACTACGCATCCAATGATCCAGTTGCGTCTCGTTCTTTGCACGATACAGCTCCAGCGTATTTTGTTCAGGATTCCACAGGCCGTTGTAATACTCAGCGGTCTTCAGATCGCGGAAGGCGAGGATCAGATCGCCATCAATCGTCGGTGTCGCTGACAATGCCTGTAGCTTTTCAGTTAGTTCTTGGTGGTATCCCGGCAGCAGCTCTTTTGTGCGATACCAGACATCAGACTTGAAGTCATGGATCAGATCAAAATTATCGCGGTGATGCCAGTAAGCCCAAGAATCGCCGCCATTGATATTAAGACGTATATAGTCACCGCTCTCTCGAATCCCGGTGACACTGCATACGTCAGGCTTGTTCTGTACCTCGCAAGTGCCGACCCATGAGGTCTTGGCAAGCCTAGAGGGGAGGTCTTCTCCTTTGCGTAGTTCATTAAGCAACTTCCTCTCAGCAAGTTTGAGTGCGTTGATGTGGGCGCCGCCAATGCGGTCAACGGGCATGGCGGGGATCTTCTTCGGACACAGCTCAATGCGGGTGCTGAGCGGGTCTTTCATGCCCCTGAAGCCCGGTGGTGCGATGTACAGCAGCTTGTCGTTCTGACAAGTGGTGATGTCCAACGGCCAGCTCAACATCATCTTGCTGCGAGACAGGTGAATGTCGTCGCGCAGGTACTTGAGGTTGATGTCCATGAGCCATGCTTTGAGGTCTGGCGCACTGACAGGCTTGGTCAACAGCATGAAGACGTGGGCACTGAGCGTACCCTCGGTGTCAGGCATACCCTGACTGGCGCTGTACTGGAGGACGTAGGACACGTCTCCCAGACCTAAGCGGCTCAGTGAGTCGTCGATACTGGGCGACTCGTGACGGTCGAAGTCCAGACAAATCCAGCTGCTTGCATCGTCTGTCTTGGTGGTCCCACGCCGTGACTCTTTCGTCAGAGGGCGTGAGAGCAGGCCTTTAAGCAGGCAGTGCCCTTGAGCTGCGTGTTGCTTGATAGCAGCGTAGAACTCCGCTGCTGTGGTGATGTCCTCATCGTAGCTGCTAACAGCTTCAACGAGGGGGTAGGCGTCTTTCGTTATAGCGCCTGATTTTTCAAGCGCGAACGACTTTGTTAACGGCACGCTAGCGCCGAGAAAATGAATCAACATATAGGAATACCTCAGTGAGCGCTGCCCTTGACCTCGCAGCGTGAGGGTCAGATTACCGCAGAGTTCGTCAGAGTGGCAAGCGAGTTATCCACAGATGTAAGACAAAATATGAGGTAACCAACCACTACGAGCCTAAGCCCGTAGCGGTTGGTCGAGCTCCCCTGTACGGAGCAGAGCGTTCATAATAAGAATTTGATCATGTGAAGCTCCTTTTGCAGTATTTAAAAATACAAGCTTTATAAGCGCTCACTTCTGGGTGATACCACCAAGGGAGCAGCCTCACAGTCAGGGGGTGAGGTGACCACGGAGGAGTACGTGGTGTGAAGCCGCTCTCTCTTGGTGACACCAGATTACGCACTGGTGCCTATGCGGATACACGGTTAACGAATAGTCCGTGGCAGGATCGTACCTGCCAACAGAGCCGCGACTGCTGCGGCCATGCCGCCCGTCATACTGCCACCATGAAGCATGAACACAAGCGTAAACACGCTGACCTCGATAGTGAAGGCCAAATACTTGGCACGTACGAACTTGTGCCACATGCTCCACAGGCCGAGAAATACCACCGCCCCGTAGAACAACGGGGCGATGTCGAGATGTCCGAGGCCGAACATGGTTACGCCATCTTACCAACGTGGGCCTCAAGCAGCTTCTGCAACTCAGGGCTGAGCTTGCGCGGCGCCTTGGGTACAGGTGCAGGCTTGGGGTCAGACATGAGCAGGCCTGTGAGGAAGCCCTTGATGGTCGACACCGTCTCGCCCGTGGTATCAAGGACACCAGACTTGGCAGCCTTGAGAGCGTTACGCACAGCAAAGCCGTGCTCAGCACCGTTGATGAACTCTTCAGTGAGTTCGACCTGAACAACAGGATCTGCTACGACAACTGCAGACGTTGCAACAGCAGGCTTGGTGGATTTACGTGCGGTCATTTTAATTCCCCTTACTTACGTGCGTTGATGAAGTCAGCGAGATCGCTGACGTCAGATTTGAGTTCTTTGAACAGTCCAAGTAGTGGCTTGATGAACGGCGCCACAACCTTGACAACCTTGATATAAAGATTGAAATACTTAATGAACAGCTCGTCGTTGATGGTGAGACACAGATGCTGCTCTTCTTGTGTCAACACGACGTTGACTCGGTCAGCTGAGTCAGCAATGGCAGCTGACACGACCTCGTCGAACATGGGGAGTTCTGGAATTTCATCGAACTCGTCTGCCACAGCAACCATGACCGTATTAGTCATAGCATGGGACTTGAAGACCAGCGTGCGTGCTGTGTTGGTGTTCATAATGATTTGCATGGTATTTCTCCTCAGAAATTGAAATTCGGATGTGCGTTCGTACGGGTGTCGCACCCCACCCCAGATGTGTAAGGCTGAGTTATGAGCAAGCGGGTGCCAACCGCGCCGGTGTCTAGCCGTCCGCCGCCACCTACAACGTGGCCACTTCGTGGATCCCCCTTCACAGGAATTAGTCTTGCCCAAGCTCCGTGATGGTCACGTTGCTGAACTGCTTCTTATCGAAGTAATAATCAGCTACGCGCTTGGCTTCAGCGAGGCCAAGCTTGGCCTCGGGGACAATGTTCATTGTCACCGTGTAACCACGCTCAACGAGAAGACGAATGTAATACTCGTCTTGAGCGCACGCGTACGGCGTGACGTAACCGCCTTCGTCGTAATGGAAGTTTTCGCGGATGAACTTGATCATCTCGACTTTTTGGTTAGCGTCGACCAGCTCCTCAGCAGCTTTGGCTTTACCAGTGCGCACAAGACTACGAGCCATATCACCACACAGGATGGTGAAGGCCATGTTACGCAGGGTGTCTTTATCGGACATTTTGGATTCTCCTCAGAATTTGGTTAAAACGGTGGATTGATGTAGCAGTCAGCTTCCATCTTGGACATACCGAACAGGGCAAGCCACTGCTCGGTCTGCACTTCACTCATCTTCTGAGCGTGATACAGATTACGAATTTGTGCTTTGGTCATGATTTACTCCTCGACGCCAAGCTTTTTCAGCTCGGCAATAAGGGTTGATGTAAAGTCCGGTGAGTTAGGACTGTCGCTCTCGCAAGCGTTGGTGTAAGCCAAGTCCCGCAGCTCGTCTTCAATGAAGTCGGCAGCGCTATCGTCAAAGCGCATGGCTGCAAAATCACCACGCTTATATGCAGCCTCCGCGTCATCGCGCAGGGTCTGCATCTGTTTGACACGAGCGCTGACACCCATCAGCTTTGCTACTGCTGAATATTTCATGACTAGCCCTCCACAATGATGGTTGAAGCACGGAGACCATGCTTCATTTGGTAAACACGACACTCATGCAGAGAGCCAATCATGTAGGCGGTTTGCATGAACGCTTTAGGGTCGTTGCTCACGACCATGTGACTGAATGGACTGTGTGCCATATCAGTTACCCCTCGTCTGAGATGCAGAGAGCGTCGATTGCCTCGTCATGATCCATGCCCATGAGTTCCAAGGTAGCGAGCTTCTCCTCGAATGACTTACGAGATTTACGGAGCTTGGCAACAGCTTTCATGAAGACAGAGAACGTCGCGTCCTCAGCTTTACGTGCTCCCTCCTGGGTACCTTCGTCCGGAGACACAGGGTTCATGATGCGGTCGTGAATGAGAATCTGCTGCTGTTCAGCTAAGGCAGGATGAACGTCGTCATCAGGCTCATCGCCTTCTTCCGCCATACAGATATAAACTGGATCAGCCATGATTGAAGCAGCTTGTTCAATCCAGTCAGGTAGTGATTCAAATGCAGCCATGGTGTTTACTCCTCAGTAAACGAGACAACTGGCCTCGTCAGTACGTGCGTAACACGTAGAGCACCTCACGGTGCTTTCGGCCTGACGGTCAAGTGTAGCCGCGTGGGCCCTTGACATTCAGGCTATACGCCTGCGTGCCTGCAATACCCTTGAGCGGGACAGGAGTGCTAGGCTGAACCGCCAGCATAGGATTGCTCAGTTGCGTGATGGTCACGCTCACTGCCTGCGAGGCAGGACTCTGTGGCTGAGCCACAGGAGCTACAGCGAGGTATGCAAGGTGCTCAGGTATAGGCATACCCAAGCGCACCAACAGTGCATACTCGGCTTTGTCCAAAGACTCGTTACGAGCCTTCTGAGCGTCAAGCTCATCAGCCTTGTCGGCCATCTTTTCCAGCTTTTGTAGACGCTGGATACGCAGGGTGGCTTGCCACTCATCGCTAGCGATGAAATTTCGGTGATCAACACCAAAGTTAGGTGCTGAAAGCACCAACTCCCAAGGCTTCGCAGCCTTGAGCGTTTCCTTGAAATCAAGGCCCTCGATAGAGTCGATCAAGTCGCCATAGCGACGTTCCGCCACACGAGTGACGATACGTTCATGACGTGACTCATAAGTGCCGTCATCACATGGTGTGTGAAGCCATGCACGCATGAGCTTGCCTGCGGCATCGACATCAGGAAGATCCTTCAAGAAGAAATCTTCCTTTTGAAGATCAGCGATGAGCTTTGCGTAACGATGGAACTGCTTGCTGTTAGGCTCGCATTCCTGTTGACGCTGAATACACCAGTGGAGGTAAGGCATGCAGATATGAATCGTCTGCTTCTCAGCCGGTCCGCCTTTAGGATCATCGACGTTAACGTCCATGCTCAACAGCCAACGGAATTCACCGTCTTTGAAGTGTGCCACATGGCCTGTTCTAATAAATACGGCTTGTGCAGCACGAAGACGTTCAATGAACGTCATGTTGTCTTCAGCAACGAACTCGTCGACACCGTACTCCTCGCGTGAACCGAGGAATGATGTGAAATCAAACAACGGCTTACCGTTGTCCCGATCATACAGATCGTTCTCAACGAAGTAGCCATGAGTGAGAGACGCATAGGCTGTCCACATAGCAGACGGGAGAAGCTTGGAGGTATCAAGTGCGAGACCACCTTCGCATTCCCATTTGAACTCACCAACGAATCGAGGAGTTGCTTCGATCAAGGACATGAGCACGTCCTTGATAGAGAGCATAGGGGTGAGACGCTCACGAGCGTCAGCAATGGCAACACGGCCAACTGCATAGTCAAGCCGAGACTCGGCTTTTTCAATGCGATCGTTGACTTTGGACAGGGACTGGGAGATGATGTTTTTGCGCATGATAGTTTCTCCTTACGAGAGTTGATGTGCAGGGTATGAGTGACGCAAACACTCATACCCACCTTGAGGCAACACGCCTCCAGATACCTGCTGCGACAGGTATCAAGCGAAGTGTTGAGCTACTAAGCTGCTTCTTTCAACGGACGAGACATAAAGCCACCGACTTTCGGTAGCTTAACCATGTCGTTACGGTAGAGACGCGCTTCGTCCAGCGAGTCGAAGGTTTTACGGATACGTTCACCTTCTACTTGGAGCGTTACGCGATATGCGCCGCTTGCTATTTGCTCGATGTTCTGAGCTTTGAACACAGGCTTTAGCTTCGCAGCAGCCTTGTTGAACTTCGCCAAGAAGACTTGGCACAGCTCTTCCACGTATATGACTGGGTCAGTCATGTCGAGCTCGTCGCTCAACCATTGTGTGTAGAACTCCTCATAGAGAAGACGCTCCCACTCAGGCGTGAGTGGGAACTCATGTGCGTTATCAAGCAACAGAGTTTGAATTGAGAAAGTTTTCATGTCATTGTCCTCAAAAAGTTGTACCAGTTTGTACCAACGAGATTTGGTACAAACACCTAAAAAACAGAGTTATCCACAGGCATGGGAGCCATCAAAGTTATCCACAGGTTAGCGAAAAAGTTATCCACAGGCCTACAGACGTATATGAAGACTCCCACGGTCAAATCGGTACAGCTTGGTACAGGTTTGGTACAGGTTTGGTACAAATAAGGACAATAGCATGTATATGATTTATATACGTTTATTAGTATTAAACGTAATATATACAGACCATGTTCATAATTTGTACCAATGTACCAGTGTTTTCCCTGTTTATGAAGGACGACGATCGACTCACAAGGGTCGTTGTCTTCCCTAGCCAACATTGGTGGACCGCGACACTTGTCCTCTGAAACCACGCAGCAATGGTGCAAGTGCTTGATTTCATTGAGGAAAAATATCGGTACAACCACTTATGACAAGTTCATCACGTTTTTTACGTGTTGTCATAAATGTTTATGCCTTTTAAATACCGTGCTTAGCGCACAGCATCTCGTTCCACGCGCGAACGACTTCGTCGCGTTGAACATTGAACGCAGAACTCTGCACTTTGTTCAGAGTTGATCAGATTCTTGAGCGCAGCTTTCCATGAGCGAAGTTCTTTGACCATGATTATTCTCCTGAGTTAAGTTCGTCGAACCACATCGGGTTGCCGAGCACCGTGGAAATACCGTCGGTGAGAGTTTGTGCGATGTCATCAGAGTGGATGATGACGAAGGTGAGCATGTGGTGTGCGAATGCTTTGTTAAGTAGACCGCCGTCTACGAAGTCCGTTAAGAATTCCTGAACAGATGTGTTGTTCATGTTGTTACTCCTTAGTGTGTAGAGGAGGGGTGCCAGACCCATAGACCCAGCACCGCCTAGACCCGGTTGCTTACAGGCAGAGATTGACGAAGGACATGTCGGCAGATGCATCCTCGACCACAGGCGCCTCGATGACAGGTGCGACGAACGGAGTGGAGAAGCGGCAACCTTCGTTGTAACGCTTGTCAGATAGTTCGACACGTAGGTCTAGGTATTAAGATGTAGCCGTCTTGATGTTGGATTCAAGCGTTGCGAACTTGGCTAAGAGGCCATTGACCTTTGGGGCTTCAACGACACCAGCACGACGGGCAGCGAGACGAGCAGCTTGAATTTTGTTGAATGTAGACATGATTGATACTCCTTGAAGGGACTCCTACCTCTCTCCGGAAACCGAATCCGAACCGGGGTGGTAGGGATTGGGGAGAGAGGGGAGGGTACCGGCCCCGTAAATCGTTCTAAATTTCCAATTTTTATATTTTTATTTCACCGTAACTTTATGACGCTGAGATAACGCGAATTAGCGCTGACCACCCCCACTCTTACAAACTCTGAAACTCGTCTATAATATTTTTATATTTTTCCAAAAGGAACATGCGAAACGCATAGTCCCTAGACACGAGGACCACATGGCAGCATCACGCGACGCAATCATCACCAACGCTCAACGCGAGAAGTCCATCGTGACCAAGCGTGAAGAGATTCAAGCTAAGCAGAAGGCCTACGCCGACGCGTTGGTTATGGGCGCGACAAAGAAAGATGCCGCGCTGGCTGCGGGCTACCACCCGTCGAGCATGTCAAATGTCCAGCGGCAGGAAGAGGTTCAACTGTTGGTCAACGAGGCGAGGTCAGAATTGCGGGACATATCTACGATCAAAAAGTTAGACGTGTTAGACATCATGATCGAAGCCATCGACATGGCGAGGACACTGGCTGACCCGGCACAGATGATCAACGGTGCGCGTGAGGTGGGGCGCATGATGGGTTTCTACGAGCCTGAGACCATCAAGATTGAGCACAGCATGGCCAACGGTGTCATGGCTACCAAGTTCAAGCAGATGACCGACGAGGAGTTGTATGCCATAGCCTCGAAACAGGCCAAACTGGTGGAGGGTGTGACCATTGAGCACTAAACCACTGACAGTCAAAGACCTCGCGGCTAAAACCAAGCCAAAAGCAGCTCCAAAAGCAGCTCCAAAGCCGAAGGTCATCCCCCCAACACCCTCAATAACACCTGCCGAGCCTCAAATCCCAAAAGGCCGTGATCAAGCAGCCATAAACGAGGCCTACGAGCTCCCCTACGACCCGCCGAGCTTCCATTTCGCACCCGACGAAGACCCGAACATCGAGATAGCGTCCAGAGAGCTCGCAAGACGCAAGCTGTTGCCTTTCATCCAGCGTTTCCGGCCGAAATACACGGCAGGCTGGGTCCACGAGGACATCTGTCGGCGTATTGAGCGCTTCGTCAAGCAGGTTGAGCAAGGCCTCTCCCCGCGCTTGCTGCTGATGATGCCGCCACGGAGCGGCAAGAGCGAAATCAGCTCCCGTCACACCCCGGCGTGGATACTTGGTCACCACCCTGAGTGGGAAATCATCGCAGGCAGCCACACATCCAGCCTCTCACTCTC
>ERZ1034365.1852-NODE-1852-length-10304-cov-4.761514_pt1 | contig 10304 bp, 7 predicted proteins | sample MGYA00520615_ERZ1034365 | MGnify/ENA primary metagenome ERZ1034365 (study PRJEB33736, sample SAMEA104284505) | Azolla filiculoides | biome: Urban; feature: Water surface; material: Ditch water | place: Netherlands | collected 2015-10-28 | depth 0-0.1 m ...
TGGCCGCTTGCATGTTCACAGCTCGAAGGTTGTGCACGATGTTGCCGCTGGACACGATCAACACCCCACGCCCACGCAAGGCCTTGAGTTGCTGGGCCAAGGCAAAGTGGTCCTCGGGCGCACGGCTGTAATCCATGCTGAGCTGAATCACCGGGATATTTGCCGCCGGAAACATGGGTTTGAGCACCGACCAGGCGCCGTGATCGAGCCCCCACTGGCCATGATCCAGCCCCAGCGGCTGCGAACCCCGCTGGCGAACCAGCTCGCTCATGATCTGGGCCGCATCGGGCTCCCCCGGCGCGGGGTATTGCTGATCAAACAGGGGCTGCGGAAAACCACCAAAATCATGGATGGTTTTGGGCTTGTCCATGGCCGTGAGCCACCAGCCCTGGGTCAGCCAGTGCGCAGAAATACACAAAATCAACTGTGGGGCCACCTCACGATTCATCAATTCTTGGCCCAAAAGTCCCCAGGACCGGCGGTATTCGTTGTCTTCAATGGCATTCATGGGACTGCCGTGCCCCAAAAACAGCACGGGCATACGAGGCGATTTTTTGAGGGCGGGCAAAGCGTCGAGTTGAGCAGCGGTAGGCAGGGGAATCATGTGTGTACTTTCGGTAGAGGCTCGATTTTCACCGTGGAAGTGGGTGCCCGTCACTTCAAAAGCAAGGGAACCACCAAAATCCGCTGGAAACGCTTTGAGCGCCACCATCTGCACCTCCCGGAATTGGTGTTTGCTCTCCACTATCTGGCGGCAGCTACTGGTATATTGCGACGCACCAATTTTTTGAACACAGAACATGCTCTACCAACTCTACGAAACCCAGCGCTCTTTGATGGAGCCGTTTTCCGATTTGGCCCAGGGTGCTGCCAAGGCTTATGGCAACCCGATGTCTCTTTTCGGCCAAAACCCGTTCTCGCTGCGTATCTCGGCAGGTTACGACTTGCTGCACCGCCTGGGCAAGGACTACGAAAAGCCAGAGTTCGGCATCCGCACCGTGGACGTGGACGGCAAAGAGGTGGCCATTCATGAGCGTGTCGAAGTCAACAAACCCTTTTGCCAGTTGCGTCGATTCAAGCGCTTCAGCGATGACGCAAGCACGCTGGTCAAACTGAAAGACCAGCCTGTGGTGCTGATCGTGGCCCCCTTGTCTGGCCACTACGCCACCTTGCTGCGCGACACCGTGCGCACCATGCTCAAAGACCACAAGGTCTACATCACCGACTGGAAGAACGCACGCTTGGTCCCCCTAAGCGATGGTGAATTCCACCTCGACGATTACGTGAACTATGTGCAAGAGTTCATCCGTGATTTGCAAAGCAAATACGGCAACTGCCACATCATGAGCGTGTGCCAGCCCACCGTGCCCGTCTTGGCTGCCGTGTCTCTCATGGCCAGCCGTGGCGAGAAAACCCCCATCACCATGACCATGATGGGCGGCCCGATTGACGCCACCAAGTCACCCACAGCGGTGAACAACTTGGCGATGAACAAGAGCCACAGCTGGTTCGAAAACAACGTGATCTACCGCGTGCCAGACAACTTCCCAGGTGCAGGCCGTCGCGTGTACCCAGGCTTCTTGCAGCACACAGGCTTCGTGGCCATGAACCCCGATCGTCACTTGAAGAGCCATTACGACTACTTCAAAGACTTGATCAAGGGCGACAACTCCAGCGTCGACTCACACCGCGATTTCTATGACGAGTACAACGCTGTGCTCGACATGGATGCTGACTACTATTTGGAAACTATCAATACGGTATTCCAAGAGTTCAAACTCGTGCGCGGCACTTGGGAAATCAAAAACCCACAAGGCAAGCTCGAACTCGTTCGCCCACAAGACATTCGCAACACCGCTTTGCTAACGGTGGAAGGTGAGCTCGACGACATCTCTGGCTCTGGCCAAACCGAAGCTGCTCACAAGTTGTGCAGTGGCATCGTGCGCCAAGAGCACCACCACCTCGAAGCCAAAGGCGCAGGCCACTACGGTATTTTCAGTGGTCGTCGTTGGCGCGATGTGGTGTACCCACACGTCAAGAGCTTCATCTTGGAGCACAACAAAGGCCAAGGCGCGGCGAAAGCAGTTGCAACCAAGCCCAAAGCTAAAGTTGTTGCCAAGACAGCAGCACCTGTTGCGAAAAAAGCTGCACCGGTCAAAGCCGCTGCCAAGCCTGCAGCTAAAAAAGCCGCTACCGCTAAAAAGTGAGTCTGGTCGAACAGATCAACAACGCCCTGCCACAAACGCAATGCACGCGTTGTGGCTACCCTGACTGTCAGCGCTACGCCGAGGCCATCACCCAAGGCGAGGCTGACATCAACCAGTGCCCTCCAGGCGGCACAGAAGGCGTTGAACGGCTGGCAGCCCTCACAGGCAAGCCTGCCCTACCCCTGAACCCTGAAAACGGCTTAGAAGGCCCGCGCACCATCGCCATCATTGATGAGGCGTGGTGCATTGGCTGCACGCTATGCATCGCAGCGTGCCCGACCGACGCCATCGTAGGCGCCAACAAGCGCATGCACACCGTGGTGGAGCCCTATTGCACCGGCTGCGAGCTGTGCATTCCTGCCTGCCCTGTGGATTGCATCTCACTTGAGCCCATCGACATCAACCTAAGTGGTTGGGCCTCATGGCCCCAAGAGCTGGCTGACCTTGCACGTCAACGCTATGACGCGCGTTCAGTCCGCTTGAAGCGTGAAGCGATTGAACACGACGCACGCCTACAAGCAGAGGCCATCGAAAAACTTTCTGACCTGCCAGCACACACCAAAGGCACGGAGCATGCACCCGAGGTCGATCGCAAACGTGCGATCATCGAGGCCGCACTCGCCAAAGCCAAAGCGCGCCAAGCCACAAAAGCTTAATCGTCGCTTCGTGCATCAGGGCACCTTCTGCCCTGTCTGCGATACCTGAGATTTCCATGCACACCAAACTCACTGCACGCAAAGAACTTTTGCTTCTTTTGTCGCTCGCCGGCATTCAGTTCACACACATCGTGGACTTCATGATCATGATGCCGCTAGGGCCACAGCTCACCAGCTTGTTTGGCATCAGCTTCGCAGAGTTTGGTTTGTTGGTGTCGGCCTACACCGTGGCGGCTGGACTATCTGGCTTGTTTGCAACCACCTTCATTGACCGCTTTGACCGCAAGCATTTGCTGCTCACGCTGTATGTGTTGTTTGCCCTCACCACGGTGGCCTGTGGCATTGCGCCCACCTATGGCTGGCTGATGGCTGCGCGCATTGCCTCTGGCTTTTTTGGTGGCGTGCTATCCACCATGACACAAACCATCATTGGTGACGTGGTGCCCTTTGAGCGCCGTGGCCGCGCCACCGGCATTGTGATGACCTCGTTCTCGGTGGCTACCGTGGCTGGCGTGCCAGCAGGTTTGCTGTTTGCCAACTTGTGGGGCTGGCACACCGCCTTCTTTGCCATTGGTGTGATGTGTATCGCCGTGGGCGCACTGGCCAATTACAGCGTGCCCAAACTCGATGCCCACGTGGCTCACGCCAAAGACAAACATGTGTTGCACGCCATGGGTCAAGTGCTGGGCGAGCCCAACCAACGCATGGCTTTGCTGTTGTCAGCCACCATGATGTTTGCAGCCTTCACCATCATTCCGTACATCACGCTGTATTTGCAAAACAACCAGATCATGGCTTCGCACGAAATACCTTGGCTGTATTTCTGCGGTGGTGTGGTCACCCTATTCAGTGCACGCTGGGTGGGTGGCCTGACGGACCGGTTGGGTAAACGTCAAACGTTTCAACGAGCAGTGTTGTTTTCGATCATTCCGATGTTTGCCATCACACTGATCGAGCCTGCTCCTTTGTACGTGGTGTTGCTGGTGACCAGCACTCTGTTCTTCGCCATGAATGCACGCATGATTCCGGGCATGGCCTTGCTCACCTCGGCAGCCAACCCCAAATTTCGCGGCACATTCATGTCGCTCAACGGTGCGGTTCAATCGTTCTCGATGGGCGTGGCCGCATGGGTAGGCGGCATGCTGCTGCAAAACGAGCCTAGCGGGCAAGTGACGCACTATTGGTTGTGCGCGGTGGTTGCCACCTGTGCATCTTTGCTGGCGTATGTGTTGGCCAAGCGGGTGTCTATGCATGAATGACATAGCCGATTGATAAACTTTTTCAGGTCGGGTCTTACCCATGAAAAAAGCCGCTCATGTGAGCGGCTTTTTCTTTGACCGTATAGGTTATGCGTGCGAAGCAGCCAAGGCTGCAAAGGCCTTCACCACTTCAGGTGGCGCTTGCACCAACTCAATCAACACGCCTTCGCCACCGATGGGGAACTCGTCGTTCGCCTTGGGGTGCATGAAGGTGATGTCAAAGCCAGCAGCGCCCTTGCGGATGCCACCGGGTGCAAAGCGCACGCCTTGTGCCGTGAGCCATTCCACAGCCACGGGCAGGTCATCGATCCACAAGCCAATGTGGTTCAACGGCGTGGCGTGAACCGCAGGCTTTTTCTCGATGTCCATGGGCTGCATCAAATCGACTTCGACCTTGAAAGGGCCGACGCCGATGGCGCAGATGTCTTCGTCCACGTTCTCGCGTTCGCTTTGAAACGTGCCCGTGACTTCGAGGCCAAACATGTCAACCCACAGCTTTTTCAAGCGGCCCTTGTCAGGGCCGCCGATGGCGATTTGTTGAATGCCGAGAACTTTGAATGGGCGGCTTGCGGCGCTCATTTATTCGAACTCCACAATCATTTGGTCCACGGTCAGTGATTCACCCTTAGCGGCCACCACTTTTTTGACCACGCCGTCTGCGGCTGCAAACAACACGTTTTCCATCTTCATCGCCTCGATGACAGCCACGCGCTCGCCCGCTTGTACTTTTTGGCCCGGTGTCACAGACACTTCGACCAACAAGCCAGGCATTGGAGAGATGACGTACTTGCTCAAGTCTGGTGGCGCTTTGAAAGGCATGAGTTTGTGCAACTCGGCCATGCGTGGCGACATCACCAAAGCTTCGATGCGTGTGCCGTTGTGCTGCACTTGCAAAGCCAATGGGTTTTTCAAAGTGCCGCGCTCGACTTGTGCAGTGAAAGGCTTGCCGTTGCAAGTGCCTTCGATGCGGATGTCGTTCAAACGTGACTTGCTTTCGATCGCGTAGGTTTTGCCAGCGATGGTGATTTGCGCCACACCGGGTTTGCCGATGAACTCGTCCACATGCACTTGCACATAGCGGTTGTCGCCGCCTTGGCCCAACTCGACCACTGCGTAGTCTTGACCAATTTGCACGTCGTAGCCAGGCAACTGACCGCTCAAACCTGCGGCACGTTCGCGTGATTTGCGACGCACAAACGCAGCCAAGGCAGCCAAGAAGTCGTGGTCTTCGTGCGGCACGTCTTCAGCGCGGAAGCCGTGGGCGTATTGCTCAGCAATGAAGCCCGTGTTGAAGTCACCCGAGACAAACTTGGGATGCGCCAACAAAGCGGCTTGGAATGGGATGTTCGAGCTGATGCCGCGAATCACAAAGCCGTTCAATGCTTCGCGCATTTTGGCAATCGCGTCGTTGCGGTCTTTGCCGTGCACGATGAGCTTGGCGATCATCGAGTCATAGAACATCGGAATTTCGCCACCGTCTTGCACACCGGTGTCCACGCGCACGCCGAGCAAGTCAGCGGTGTTGCCTTGGAACATGGTTTGTTTTGGCGTTTGGAAACGCACCAAACGGCCAGTCGAAGGCAAGAAGTTGCGGAACGGGTCTTCGGCGTTGATACGGCACTCAATAGCCCAACCGTTGCGTTTGACATCGGCTTGCGTCAGTGTGAGCTTTTCACCTGCTGCCACGCGAATCATTTGCTCCACCAAGTCGAGACCTGTGATGGCTTCGGTCACAGGGTGTTCCACCTGCAAACGTGTGTTCATCTCGAGGAAGTAGAAGCTTTGGTCTTTGCCGACCACAAACTCCACCGTACCTGCGGATTGGTATTTCACCGCCTTGGCCAACTGCACGGCTTGCTCGCCCATCGCTTTGCGCGTGGCTTCGCTGATGAACGGTGATGGTGCTTCTTCAATCACTTTTTGGTGACGGCGTTGAATCGAGCATTCGCGCTCGTTCAAGAACACCACGTTGCCGTGGCTGTCGCCCAGCACTTGAATTTCGATGTGGCGAGGCTCTTCGACAAACTTCTCGATGAACACGCGGTCATCGCCAAAGCTGTTGCGCGCTTCGTTACGGCAAGAGGTGAAGCCTTCAAAGGCTTCCTTGTCGTTGAACGCCACGCGCAAGCCTTTGCCGCCGCCGCCAGCCGAGGCCTTGATCATGACGGGGTAGCCAATGCCTTTGGCAATCTCTACCGCTTGTTCAGCAGTGTCGATGGCGTCGTTGTAGCCAGGAATGCAGTTCACGCCTGCAGCGCCAGCCAACTTCTTGGATTCAATCTTGTCGCCCATGGCGGAGATTGAGAAGTGGCGTGGGCCAATGAAGGCAATGCCTTCGTCTTCGCAGCGCTTGGAGAACTCGGCGTTCTCGCTCAAGAAGCCGTAGCCAGGGTGAATGGCTTGTGCGCCCGTTGCCTTGGCAGCCGCGATGATTTTGTCAGCCACGAGGTAAGACTCGCGCGAGGCCGCTGGGCCAATCAACACAGCTTCGTCAGCCAGTTGCACATGACGTGCTTCTTTGTCGGCTTCAGAGTAAACGGCCACGGTTTTGATGCCCATCTTGTGAGCGGTGGCGATGACGCGGCAAGCGATTTCGCCACGGTTTGCAATCAGAATTTTTGTAAACATGTTCTTCTTCTCCTAGCGGCTTAGAGCGGAATGTTGCCGTGCTTGCGCCATGGGTTTTCGATCTTCTTGTCTTTCAACATCACCAGCGAGCGGCAGATGCGCTTGCGTGTTTCGTGCGGTTGAATGACGTCGTCGATGAAGCCGCGTGCGCCAGCCACGAAGGGGTTGGCAAAACGGGCTTTGTATTCGGCTTCGCGAGCAGCCAGTTTTTCTGGATCGTTTTTGTCTTCGCGGAAGATGATTTCCACCGCGCCCTTGGCACCCATCACCGCGATTTCGGCGTTAGGCCAAGCAAAGTTCACGTCGCCGCGCAAGTGCTTAGAGGCCATCACGTCATAGGCACCGCCGTAGGCTTTGCGTGTGATGACGGTGATTTTTGGCACCGTGCACTCGGCATACGCGTACAACAACTTCGCACCGTGCTTGATGATGCCGCCGTACTCTTGTGAGGTACCGGGCATGAAGCCGGGCACGTCCACAAAGGTGATGACGGGAATGTTGAACGCATCGCAGAAGCGCACAAAACGTGCGGCCTTGATCGAGCTCTTGATGTCCAAGCAACCAGCCAACACCAAAGGTTGGTTGGCCACGATGCCGACGGTTTGGCCTTCCATGCGGGCAAAGCCGATCAGGATGTTTTTGGCGTAGTCGGGTTGCAACTCAAAGAAGTCGCCGTCATCCACAGTTTTGAGGATGAGCTCTTTCATGTCGTAGGCTTTGTTGGGGTTCTCAGGCACCAAAGTGTCCAAGCTGATGTCCATGCGGCTCGATGGATCACCGCTGACGCGCACGGGTGCTTTTTCTTTGTTGTTGAGTGGCAGGTAGTTGTAGAGGCGACGCAGCATGAGCAAGGCTTCGACGTCGTTCTCAAAAGCCATGTCAGCCACACCGCTCTTGGTGGTGTGAGTCACAGCGCCACCCAACTCTTCGGCTGTCACTTCTTCGTGGGTCACGGTCTTGACCACATCAGGACCGGTCACAAACATGTAGGACGTGTCTTTGACCATGAAGATGAAGTCGGTCAACGCGGGTGAATACACCGCGCCACCTGCGGATGGGCCCATGATCATGCTGATCTGAGGCACCACACCGCTGGCCATGACGTTGCGCTGGAACACGTCGGCGTAACCACCCAAAGCGGCAACACCTTCTTGAATACGCGCACCGCCCGAGTCGTTCAAACCAATCACAGGTGCGCCGACCTTCATGGCTTGGTCCATGATCTTGCAGATTTTTTCAGCGTGTGTTTCAGACAAAGAGCCACCCAACACAGTGAAGTCTTGGCTGAACACAAACACCAAACGGCCGTTGATCATGCCGTAGCCAGTGACCACGCCGTCACCTGGAATTTTGTCGTCGCCCATGCCGAAGTCGGTGCAACGGTGTTCAACGAACATGTCCCACTCTTCGAAGGTGCCTTCGTCCAACAACACTTCGATGCGCTCGCGTGCTGTGAGTTTGCCTTTGGCGTGCTGTGCGTCGATGCGCTTTTGGCCGCCACCTAAGCGAGCCGCAGCGCGCTTTTGTTCCAGTTGTTCGATGATGTCTTGCATGGTTGCTCTTTCTTTACTCCAGGAAGATTTTCAAATTAACCCTGCGCTTGATAAGCGCTGAGCAGTTGACGGGAAGCGGTCGAAGCGGCCAGCTGGCCCGCCGCGACTTGTTGACTGAGTTGAGGCAGCAGTGTTTGCACACGCGGCTGCGCTCTGAAGTTTTGTTTCAAGCCTGCATCGATGCGTTCCCACATCCATGACAGGGCTTGGTTTTGACGGCGCTCTGTGAAGCGGCCGTTTTGTTTTTGAATGGTTTGAAACTCGCCCACAGCAGCCCAAAACGCATCCACGCCTTGGCCCAGCAAGGCACTGAGTTGAACCACCTTGGGGTGCCACACCTCGGTGTTGCGGTGCGCATGGCCCGAGCCACCGTGCATACCCAGCAGTTGCAAGGCGCTGGTGATTTGCAGCTGCGCACGCGTGGCGGCAGTCGCGTCAATGTCGGCTTTGTTGATGACCACCAAATCGGCAATCTCCATCACGCCTTTTTTGATGGCTTGCAAATCGTCGCCTGCATTGGGCAACTGCAGCAACACAAACATGTCGGTCATGTTGGCCACAGCGGTTTCGCTTTGGCCCACACCCACAGTTTCCACAATCACCACGTCGTAGCCTGCGGCTTCGCAGACCAACATCGACTCGCGCGTTTTCTCAGCCACACCGCCCAAAGTGCCACTCGATGGGCTGGGGCGAATGTAGGCATCCGGATGCACGCTCAAAAACTCCATGCGGGTTTTGTCGCCCAAGATGGAGCCGCCAGACACTGTCGACGATGGGTCAATGGTCAGCACCGCCACACGGTGGCCTTGACCAATCAAATACAAACCCAGTGCTTCGATGAAGGTGGACTTACCCACACCCGGCACACCACTGATGCCCAAGCGAAACGAGTTGCCGGTGTGCGGCAACATGGCGGTGAGTAACTCATCCGCAGATGCGCGATGATCCGTGCGAGTGGACTCCAGCAAGGTGATTGCTTTGGCCATCGCACGGCGTTGCACGGGCGGGTTGCCCTGCAACAGTCCATCGAGCAACTGTGCAGGCGTCACCCAACGGCCTTTTTGATTTGCTCCAACACGTCTTTGGCGCTGGCAGGAATTGGGGTGCCTGGGCCGTAAATGCCTTTGACACCCGCTTCGTACAAGAAGTCGTAGTCTTGACGTGGAATCACGCCGCCCACGAACACGATGATGTCGTCTGCGCCTTGCTTTTTCAATTCAGCAATGATGGCGGGCACCAAGGTTTTGTGGCCAGCAGCGAGGGTGGACACACCCACGGCATGCACGTCGTTTTCAATCGCTTGGCGAGCGCACTCTTCAGGCGTTTGGAACAAGGGGCCCATGTCCACGTCGTAGCCGAGGTCGGCAAACGCAGTGGCCACCACTTTGGCGCCACGGTCATGGCCGTCTTGACCCAACTTTGAAATCATCACGCGAGGACGGCGGCCGTGGCTTTCGGCGAACTCGGCAATATCTGCCTTGAGGGCGTTCCAATATTCCATGGTGTCTCCCACGTTTTCGCCGTCGTCATAGGCCGCAGCGTAAACGCCTGTGACCTTTTGCGTGTCGGCGCGGTGACGGCCAAACACTTTTTCGAGGGCATCACTCACCTCGCCCACTGTGGCGCGCAGGCGAATGGCCTTGATGGACAAGTCGAGCAAGTTGCCTTCGCCAGACTCAGCAGAAGCTGTGAGCGCGTCCAGCGCGGCTTGCACTTTCGCTGTGTCGCGCGTGGCTTTGATTTGCTTCAAACGTTCGATCTGACCGTCGCGCACACGCACGTTGTCGATGGCCAAAATTTCGATGGGGTCTTCTTTGGCGAGCTTGTATTTGTTCACGCCCACGATGACGTCTTTGCCAGAGTCGATGCGCGCTTGCTTTTCAGCGGCAGCAGCTTCGATCTTCAACTTGGCCCAGCCGCTGTCCACGGCTTTGGTCATGCCGCCCATGGCTTCGACTTCTTCGATGATGGCCCAGGCTTTGTCGGCCATCTCTTGGGTGC
>ERZ1034365.1854-NODE-1854-length-10300-cov-4.183508_pt1 | contig 10300 bp, 7 predicted proteins | sample MGYA00520615_ERZ1034365 | MGnify/ENA primary metagenome ERZ1034365 (study PRJEB33736, sample SAMEA104284505) | Azolla filiculoides | biome: Urban; feature: Water surface; material: Ditch water | place: Netherlands | collected 2015-10-28 | depth 0-0.1 m ...
GCTGATCAACCCCTAGATTATTAAATCCAAAACGATTGATGATTCCTTGCGCTTCTTTCACTCTAAATAACCTAGGCTTTGGATTTCCAGGCTGTGGTCGTGGCGTCACAGTTCCGACTTCAATAAAGCCAAAACCTAATGCAGCCATGCCATCAATGAATGCGCCATTTTTATCTAATCCTGCAGCGAGTCCTACTGCATTAGGAAAAGTCAGCCCCATCACTTGACGAGGGATACCATGCACAGGCTTATATAAGCTGCTAAGCAAGCCAATCTGCTCAGCAAGCTTAAGGCTCTTAAGAGTTTAATCATGTGCGTATACAGCATCAAGCTGGAATAAAAATGGCTTTACGAGAGAATATAGATTCATAGGATTATTTTACTTGAAAACTCGAAAATCACCTTGAGTTCAAATACTGATTAATCACACTCATGGACAATAATTTGCTCTGATAGTCGAATCATACGTTCAACAGGCGTCACCCAAACAATGCCGTCGCCAACCTGACCTGTATGTCCAACCTCAACCAAAATTTGAAGTGCTCCCTCAACTAACTCGTCCGGCAAAACCATTTCGATGCGCACCTTAGGGCTGTAATCAGTCAGCTCTTCAATAATGCCTTGAGAAGGTTTTGCACAATGTGGGCCACACCCATCTACTTTCGATATAGTCATCCCAGGAAAACTTTTAATATTTCTAAAAGCCGATCGCACTTTAGCTAATCGGTTGGGCTGTATCACAGCTTTAATTTCTTTCATCATTTTTGAAATTTCCTTTAACTAAGCTTCGATTCTTTTTTCTTCAAATTTACGATACAGGGTCGGCACAACCACCAAGGTAAGCAAAGTAGATGTAATCAAACCACCAATCACTACGATCGCCAACGGCCTCTGAATTTCAGACCCTGGCCCCGTTGCAAACAAGAATGGGACTAAAGCTAACATAGCCACTGTCGCCGTCATCATCACAGGTCTAAAACGTTGTTGGCAGCCACGAATAATCGCTTCTGTTTGGCTCATGCCATCGTCACGCAAATGACGAATGTAAGACACCAACACAACCCCATTTAAAACAGCAATGCCCCATAAGGCGATAAAACCAACAGATGCTGGAACAGATAAATACTCACCTGTAACAAACAGTGCAAAAATACCGCCAATAGAAGCAAAAGGAAGGACCATGATAATCATCGTAGCGTAACGCACAGAGTTAAATAATAAGAACAGTAAAAAGAAAATTGCACCAATAGTAATTGGAATAATCACCGCCAAATGACTTAGTGCTCGCTCCATATTCTGGAATTGACCACCAAACTCCAAATAATATCCATCGGGTAATTTTAATTTACTATCTAAGTCTTTTTGTAACTCCGCAACAAAGCCACCCAAATCTCGATCTTTCACGTTCACGCCAACAACAATTCGACGTTTAGCAAGTTCTCGACTAATTTGTGCTGGACCATCTCGAACTTCAATCTTAGCCAAGTCACGTAATGCAACGCGACTACCATTAGGTGATGTTAATAAAATATCACCAATAGCCTCTGCGTTATTACGGAAGCTTTCTGGATATCGAACTGCCGCACTAAAACGTCGCTGACCTTCAAATACCTCAGTCGCAACTTTACCGCCAATCGCAGTTTCAATGACATCATGGACATCTGAAGCATTGATACCATGACGTGCAATTTCATTACGATCAATTGTGATATTCAAATATTGCTGACCTGATACTTTTTCAACACGCATATCAGTTGCACCACGAATTTCACCGGCCAGTTTGGCAATCTCTTCGGCTTTCGCTTTTAATACCGCCATATCTTCACCGAAAATTTTCACAGCCACATCAGAACGAACACCCGTCAACAACTCGTCTACACGATCAGAAATCGGTTGAGCCATGACCACTTGCGCGCCTGGTAAAACACGTAAGCGATTTTGAATTTCAGCAGCAATCGTGTCCTGAGTCCAACCCTTAGGCCATGTATTACGTGGATTCAAACTCACAATAGGTGATGACTCATTTTGACTTTGTGGGTCAGCAGGACTCTCGCCTCGACCCAAACCTGAAACGGCAGATTTCACACCAGGAATTTTAGAAATAATTGCCATGGCATCCATTTCCATTTTGATGGACTCATCTAATGAAATATTAGGAACACGAATCACATTAGGAACAATCGAGCCTTCTTTCATTTCAGGGATAAAAGATGTCCCTAATAATGGAACCGTCAACAATGAAACAACGAAAACCGAGACTGCGGTTGTAATCGTTTTTTTGTCATTATTTAATGCCCAATTAAGCATTTTTAAATATGGCTTTTTCATGAACTGAATGAAACGTGTATCTTCACCACTACCACCCTTTAATACATATGAACAAAGCACTGGGGAGAGTGTTAAAGAAAGTATCAGTGAAACAAATAAAGCAATCGCGATAGTCAAAGCCAAAGGCGCAAACATTTTGCCTTCCATGCCTTCTAGCGTCATTAACGGTAGAAAAACTAAAATAATTATTCCTACACCAAACAGCACTGGAGTTCCGACTTCTGTTGCAGCTTCTAGAACGACACGAATCTTACTTTCACCTGGCCGATGTCCTAACTGATGAAAAGCGTTCTCAACAACCACGACAGAACCATCAACCATCAAGCCTATCGCAATCGCCAAGCCCCCAAGCGACATTAAATTCGCTGATATTCCGTAATGGTTCATGGCCATAAAAGTGATAAGCGGGGTCAATACCAAAGTCCCTACAACAATCAAACTAGAGCGCACATCACCTAAAAATAAAAACAAAATCACAATCACTAAAATGATGCCTTCGATAAGCACTTTAGTGACCGTATGCAAGGCTGCATCGACTAATTCACTACGATCGTAGAAGGGAGTAATTTGCAAACCACCAGGTAAAATACCTTTAGCATTAACTTCAGCAACACGCTCCTTAATGCGACTCACAACCTCTTTCGCATTACCGCCACGCATCATCATCACAATGCCACCGACTGATTCTGTTTCACCGTTTTTAATCAAGGCACCAACACGCACTTCACTGCCCAATTTAACTTCGGCAACATCACGCATATAAACTGGTACGCCGTTTTGCTCTTTCAAAACGATGCTACGAATATCATCTAGGTTCTGAATTAAACCTACACCGCGAATCAAATATTGTTCTGCATAATGCGGTAAAACACCACCACCACTATTCGCATTATTTCTAGCTAATGCCGCATAAATATCATTTAACTTAAGGCCGTAATAATTCATACGGTCCGGATTAACCAGTGCTTGATACTGCTTAACATAACCGCCTTGGGAATTGATTTCAGCAACCCCAGGAATGCCACGTAACAAAGGACGCACCACCCAATCTTGCACTGAGCGACGCTCTGTTAATTCTTCAACAGATAACGCTTTTTTTCCGTCTGTTTTTTTATCGAGCGTAAATTGATAAACCTCACCTAAGCCAGTCGAAACAGGCCCAAGAATAGGTGTCACACCCTGCGGCATTTTGTCGGCAACTTCCATCAAACGCTCCATCACTAACTGCCGAGCAAAATAAACATCCGTGCTTTCAGTGAATACTAGCGTGATTAAAGACAAGCCGTTTTTATTGAGCGACCGCATTTCAGTCAACCCAGGCAAGCCGGTCATGCCGATTTCTAGAGGTACTGTAATGAATCGTTCTACTTCTTCAGGGGACTTTCCTGTTGCCTGTGTTGCAATAAGCACCTGCACATTCGTCACATCAGGAAATGCATCAACAGATAACTTCTTCACTGCAAAAATACCAGCCACCATTAAAGCTAAAGCAATAACGATAACAATCAAACGCTGCTTAAGCGCTCCACGTATTAAGGATTCAATCATGGCTTACTCCAACTCTTTACGCTTGCGTTCATTATTGACATGGAATGCGCCTTCGCCCACCACAACTTCACCAGAATCCACGCCATTCACCACCGCTACCATGCCTTGATATTCAGACCCTAATACCACCTCACGTAAGCGATATTTATTGGGCGCAACTTTTACAAATACATGATCCTTATCATTTTCACGAACCACTGATTGCACAGGCACAGATAGACGCGATACAGGTTTTGATTGCACCAACATTGAAACAAGCATTTCCGGCTTAATCGCGTGACTAAGATTTTTAATTTCACTACGCACTGTAACAGTCCGTGTTTGTTGATTCACGACATCGGCGACATAAATCAATTTTCCTTTGATTGGCTTATCATTCAAAGAAGGAATATCAATATCAACCTCTTGCCCTTTTTCAATCAAATCCACTTGACGTTCAGGAACTTCAGCGACCGCCATAACATGTGATAAATCTGCAACAACAAATAACTCATCGGCTGGCTGAACCACTTGCCCCACATTAATCTTACGGCTAATCACAGTACCTGCGAGCCTTGCTGTCACGGAGCTGAATGAGTCCATCTGAATAGATCTAGAAAGTTTAGAAATGCTGGCATCAGACATTCCCAACACAATAAGCTGATTGCGAGCCGCGATGAGATCTGCTTTTGCACTACTCAACTCAGCCTCACGGCGTTGTAATTCAGCAGCACTAATCACATCCGCTTCCAATAAAACTTTGGCGCGCTCAACGGCTTTACTTTGCAGCGTAATTTGTTGCAAAGCCTTAATGTAGGAAAGTTGGTTCTGAGCCAATTCCGTACTATTAACAGTCGCCAAGACTTCTCCACGTTTTACTTGCTGACCTAATACTGCATCAATATCGGTAATTCGACCCGTCACTGGAGAGCCAATTTTTGCCATGCGTTGTTCATCCACTTGAATGCTGCCAGGAATTCGTAAAATTTCACGAATCTCAGCATCACCAACTGTGATTAATTTCACCTGCTTTTGTAATGCAGGTGAAAGCTCAACCAAATTAGGATCTACTGCTTCGGCTTTTGTTTCTGGTGCTGGGCTGCTGGGCTTGCAAGCGATTAAGCTTAAAGCGATTAGCAAAGTAGAAAATTTAAGAATTTTATTCATGTTATTCATTTCCTTATGATGATTCGCCAGGCACAACTTCAGCACCTAATAAGCGCTCAATTTCAAGCATCGCACTAATGTAATCGTAGCGAGCTGAGAGATAATCTTTTTTAACTGCTCGGTGAGTTCTCTGAGCGTCGAGATACTCCAAAATGCCACGCTCACCAAATTTGTAAGCGGCCTCTGCCACTTTAAGAACAGATTCAGCTTGAGTTAATAAGCCATTCTCGAATGCAGCTACTTGAGCTTGCGCAATCAAATAACGCTGATAAGCTGCTTCAAGATCACGATTCAAAGCTAATTCCCTGTCACTCAAAATAGCTTGCACTTGGCGAACATTGGCTGAGGCTTCAGCAATTTGACCTTGCCGTTGATTCCACAAAGGCAGAGGAATAGCCAAGCCCAATCTAAAACTCGTCAGATCAGGATCTTGATCAACACCTGCTTTTAAAGTTAATCCTGGATTACGTAAGCGCTCTTCCAATTTCAACCTAGCCTCAGCTGTTTCAGAAGCTGCGCGCACTTGTTGCAACTGTGGGCTTTGGGAAACTAGGTCACGTAAAGACTGAATGGTCGGCAAGCTATTCGCCAAAGGTAACTCACCTAGTAAATCAAACTCTGATGGCATAGCCGTTCCAACCAAGCCATGCAAAATCGCTTTTGCCTCAACGACTCGAACAAACGCTGTTTGGTAATCACGTTCAGCAGCTAAGGACTCCGTATCTGCCTTAATCAATTCATATTTAGGTGATTCACCAACATCAACGCGCAACTTTACGCGTTCTTTAATTTGCCTAAGCAATTGCCTGTCGTCCTCAACAATTTTTAAAATTGCTTGGCGTTGCAAAACAGCATAAAAAGAATTTTTAACCAAGGCTCTCAGTTCCAATTTAGTTAACTCAGCACTTGCGCCTGCAACTTTGACATTGGACTCAGCAATTTCTCTACGTGCAGTTCTAACATCTGAAAACTCTAGCGGCTGAGATAAAGCGACACCCCAATTATTTTTCGTATCGTTGTTGCCAGAACGATAGCGACTTGGTCCTGCGCCGACTTCCAGCTCAGGATTAATATAAGACTTAGCAGAAATCACCGCAGCCGCAGCTGCATCCTCTTGCGCCCTAGCAATGCGCAAACTGGGGTTCTGCTGCAATGCTAAATCCATTACTTGGGACAAGGTATATTGATTAGCCGCTTGCACTTGATGCACATAACAAATCATTAATGCACCAAATAACAACATCGTACAAATCAAACGGAGTGAAGCTTCGCCAAAGCGCGCACCAACTTTGTGCGTTTGATATTTAAATTGTGACTTCATTTTGATTCTTTTCATTTCCCGAGGTGAATTTAAACTCAATAAAACAAGCTAATCTTGAGCTCACTGAATAATTGAGCGCGAGATGCTAAGCAAATAGAAGCAATTGCCGCGCCAAGCGCTCAATAATTATAAATTTAAATCGAGGGAGGACGAATCAACCTGCGTTGACTCGGAGACAAATAGAATGCAGTAAGGATAAAAGTAATGACAAAAAATGGTACGTAAAAAATTAAATACGCGGGTGGCAACAAAAATTCATCATTCACATCAAAATTATCCGCCAATGGCTGATCAACATCAACGACGTCCGTCACTGCTACTAAATTAAGTTCAAAAAAATCATTTTGATCATGGTGTTTTGTCAAAAAACAGAGACACAAGCTCAATGCAAGCATGATGGCAATGACTCTCTGATAAAAAATATTCGACATTAATTTAAGCTCTACGCCAAGTTGTACCTTGAGGACTATCTTCCAGTATAACACCGTCAGCTAAAAGCTCTTGGCGGATACGATCCGCTTCAGCGAAGTTTTTAGCTTGTTTTGCTTCTGCACGCGCCAAGATGAGTTGTTCAATCTTTGAGACATCATCACTATCTGCATTACCAGCCTGCAAGAAAGATTCAGGATCCCGATTTAACAAACCCAAAACGTTAGCCAAACCTTTTAATTGAGCAGCCACTTTCACGTCACGCGTTTTATTTAATTCATTTGCTAAATCAAACAATACTGCCACTGCTTCAGGCGTATTGAAATCATCATTCATTGCAGCTTTAAAATTTATAGCACTTACATCTTGCTCATCATACTTAGCATCACTGCTAATTCCACGCAAAGACGTATATAAACGAGTCAATGCTTGTTTAGCATCATCCAAATGTTTATCTGAATAATTAAGTGGGCTACGATAATGCGCACGCAAGATGAAAAACCTAACAACTTCTGCATCATACTTTTTCAAGACATCACGAATCGTGAAAAAGTTGCCTAAAGATTTAGACATTTTTTCATCATCAACACGCACAAAACCATTGTGCATCCAATAATTCACAAAAGTACAATCATGCGCAGCTTCTGATTGTGCAATTTCATTTTCATGATGCGGGAATTGCAAATCTTGGCCGCCGCCATGAATATCAAAATGATTGCCTAAATGGCATTCACTCATCACAGAGCATTCAATATGCCAGCCTGGACGACCTTTACCCCAAGGAGAATCCCAACTTGGCTCATTAGGCTTTACTGACTTCCATAAAACAAAATCCATAGGATCGCGTTTAAAGGTATCCACCTCAACACGTTCACCAGCGCGCAAATCTTCTAAAGACTTACCAGAAAGCTTGCCGTAAGTTTTAAAACTATTAACTGAATAAAATACATCGCCATTATCAGCATGGTATGCATGGCCTTTTTCTATTAAGGCGCTAATCATGTCAATCATGCCTTGAATATGAGCCGTGGCACGAGGCTCAATATCCGGACGTAAAATCCCCAAAGCGTCAGAATCTTCATTCATTGCATCAATAAAACGCTGGGTTAACTCAGTAATCGACTCACCGTTTTCATTTGCACGTTTAATAATCTTGTCATCAATATCCGTGATATTTCGAACATAATTCACATCGAAACCCGAGCTACGCAACCAACGATTCACCATGTCAAACACAACCATCACGCGTGCATGACCCAAATGACAAAAGTCATAAACCGTCATGCCACAGACGTACATGCTGACCTTTCCTGCCACAATTGGCACAAAGGTTTGTTTTTCTCTAGCGATGGAATTGTAAATTTTAAGCATTGTTAAATTTAAACATTAAGAATTTTTGTAGAGCTTAAGTAGGCTTTTTGATAGAATCGTAAGCCCCAACTCAAACGCAAAAAAGTATATCACAATGCCTATCACACGCGCTTTATCGATTAGCCTTGCACTACTCATCAGCCTTGCAACAATACCGCTATTGCATGCTGAAGACTTAAAAGAGATTGCGGCGCAATCTAGCCAAGGCCAACACAGCGCAGCTATGGAGCGCATTAACAACCATATCAAGGCACATCCTAATGATGTCCAAGCACTATTCATGCGTGCTGTTATGCTTGCTGAGCAAAATCGAAAAGATGACGCAATTAGAGCATTTACTGAAATCACTGAAAAATTTCCAGCTTTACCAGAGCCATATAACAACTTAGCAGTACTCTATGCTGACCAAGGCCAATTTGATAAAGCTAAAAAAGCTCTAGAAAGCGCGATTAAAACTCACCCAAGTTATGCAACAGCGCATGAAAACCTAGGTGATATTTACGCAAAAATGGCAACAGAAGCCTACGGCAAAGCCTTACAACTAGATAACACGAATGCAAGTGCTCAAAACAAACTAGCGCTAATAAAGGATTTATTTAGCGCGACAAATAAACCATTGCAAATGGCTAGCGCAAAACCAACAACAACACCTGCAGTAAATCCGCCGCCAACAAACAATGTCAGCAAGCCTGAACCTACGGCTACTAGTAAAGCTGCCGACACCAGCGAACCAGCTACTGAAAACAAACGTGTTGCTGATTCAGTTAATCAATGGGCAAAGGCATGGGCAAGCAAAGATATTGATAGCTACTTAAGCAGCTACGCGCACAGCTTTAAAACACCAGATGGCCTAAGCCGTGACGCTTGGGAAGAAATGCGTAAAAGCCGCATTAACAAACCACAAAAAATCAGTGTTTCTATTAACAACTTATCTGTTGAAATAATTGACAGCACACACGCAAAAGCTAAATTTAAACAAGACTATCGTGCAGGCAGCTTAGTTGCTAAAACGCCTAAAACATTAGACCTTGTTAAATCAGGCCAGCGCTGGTTGATTGAGCAGGAGCGCACTGGTCGCTAAATTTTAACGACCTTTCACATATGCTTAAAAATAAGATTTACCTTGTCACTTTATTAGCACTAGTGACTGTGATGCCATGGAACGCGACGGCTTTTAACCGTGGCGACCATTTTGCCGCAAAAATCAGCGGTCACATCGTGTCAAATCAAATTGAAGATCTACTTGCAGCCAGCTTAACCGCAGTCACTGCAGGCCAGTTCGACCAAGCCATTCAGTCTTTGGACAAGCTAATCAGTATTGCACCTAATTTTAAATTAGCACATCTTGTTAAAGGTGATTTGCTAATGGCTCGTGCCCAACGCTTTCAAGGCTTCGGTAGCCCATCACCAAATTCAGAAGATGTGAGCGGTTATCGTGAAGAAGCTCGCAAACGTTTAGAGCGTCACTTCGCAAAAGACTTAAGCAATCAAATTCCATCAGCGGTTTGGCAACTAGATGATAGCCAGCCTTACGTGTTTATTGTTGATGCAGAGCAATCTCGCTTATTTGTTTATCGTAACGAAAATAATGCGCCTAAATATGTCACTGATTTTTATATCACCATAGGCAAAAACGGTAGCGAGAAGAAATCACAAGGTGACAAACGCACACCTTTGGGCGTTTATTTCACGCAAACACAACTAAAACAAAAACTAGCCGATATGTATGGCGATGCAGCTTACCCCTTAAGTTATCCAAATGAATGGGATCAGCATCAAGGTAAAACTGGTAACGGTATTTGGCTACATGGTACGCCAAGTGATACGTACAGCCGACCACCACAATCAAGCGATGGATGTATTGTGCTAAGTAACCAAGATTTAAAAACACTGAGCCCAATTTTGCAGCAAGGCAACATTCCTGTGATTGTGGCTAAAAATGCAGAATGGTCAAAAGAAGATAACATCTCAAAAGAAAAAGAAAGCTTAATCAACAGCATTGAAAAATGGCGCAGCGACTGGGAAGCACAAGCAACAGACCAATACCTCGCGCACTATGCAAACGCATTCTTTAGCGATAGCATGAATTTAAAGCAATGGGCAGATTACAAACGTAAAATCCAGGCTAGCAAACCAAATGTGGATATTAAACTGACC
>ERZ1034365.1855-NODE-1855-length-10300-cov-2.185855_pt1 | contig 10300 bp, 7 predicted proteins | sample MGYA00520615_ERZ1034365 | MGnify/ENA primary metagenome ERZ1034365 (study PRJEB33736, sample SAMEA104284505) | Azolla filiculoides | biome: Urban; feature: Water surface; material: Ditch water | place: Netherlands | collected 2015-10-28 | depth 0-0.1 m ...
CACATAAAGGTTTAAATGCTATGTTCGTCATGATGAACGCTGCTCGTCTTGGTGTTGGTATGCAAAGCTTAGGCTTGACTGAAGTGGCTTATCAAAACTCACTAGCCTATGCAAAAGACCGCTTACAAATGCGTAGTCTTAAAGGTGCTAAAGAGCCAGAAAAAGCAGCTGATCCAATCATTGTTCACCCTGACGTTCGCCGCATGCTCTTGACACAAAAAGCATACGCAGAAGGTGGTCGTGCATTTACATATTGGATCGCATCTCTCATCGATATTGAGCAAAATCATCCAAATGAAAAAGAACGCACTGAAGCAGGCGATCTAATCACCCTTCTCACACCTATTGTTAAGGCATTTATTACTGACAATGCATTTACAGCTACAAACGAAGGTCTTCAAGTATTTGGTGGTCATGGATTTATTGTCGAATGGGGTATGGAGCAACATGTGCGTGACGCTCGCATCAACATGATCTACGAAGGCACCAACACAATTCAGTCTCTAGACTTATTAGGTCGTAAAGTACTTGGCGACATGGGTGCTAAGTTAAAGAAATTCGGCAAGATTGTTGAAAACTTCATCGATGAAGAAGGTACTCGTAAGGAAACACGTAAAGAAATGGCTGAGTTTATTGAGCCGCTTGCTGATATCGCAACTAAGGTTAAAAAACTAACTTTGGAACTTGGCATGAAAGGCATGACAAATGCAGATGAAGTAGGTGCTGCTGCTGTTCCTTACTTACGCGTTGTCGGTCACCTTGTGTACTCATATCTATTTGCGCGCATGGCTTACGTTGCATTAACAAACAAAGCTAGTGGCGATAAGTTCTACGAATCTAAGCTTGCAACTGCAAGATTCTATTTCGCAAAACTTCTCCCTGAAACTGCGTATCAAATTCGTGCTGCACGCGCTGGCTCATCAACATTGATGGCACTTGACGCAAACCTATTTTAATCGGAGCATTTCATGCAATCAGTAGCAACTCAATCACCACGCATTCGTAAAGTAGCTGTTCTAGGCGCGGGCATTATGGGCGCGCAAATTGCCGCCCATTGCATTAACGTTAATGTTCCTGTTATTTTGTTTGATTTACCAGCCAAAGATGATGGCTCAGGGAAAATCAATAAAAATGCTATTGCTCAAAAGGCAATTGATGGCTTAAAGAAATTAAAGCCATCTCCATTAGGACTATCTGCTCAAGCTGACTTAATAACAGTAGCCAATTACGAAGATAATCTTGCACTCTTAAGCGAATGCGATCTCGTTATTGAGGCTATTGCCGAAAGATTAGATTGGAAGCACGATCTATATAGCAAGATTGCTCCATACATTGCACCTCATGCAATTTTGGCAACAAATACATCTGGCTTATCGATTACAGATCTATCCAATGGCTTTTCAGGCGAATTAAAAACTCGCTTTTGTGGCGTGCATTTCTTTAACCCACCGCGCTACATGCATTTGTTGGAACTGATCCCAACTAAAGATACAGATCCTAAAATCCTAGATGCTCTAGAAACATTTATGACATCGACTATGGGTAAAGGCGTCGTAAGAGCCAAAGATACGCCGAACTTTGTTGCTAATAGAGTTGGCGTCTTCTCAATTCTTGCTGTATTTGCAGAAGCTAAGAAATATGGCTTAGGTTTTGATACCGTTGATGCGCTTACTGGAAGTAAATTAGGTCGTGCAAAGTCTGCCACCTTTAGAACAAGTGATGTCGTAGGTCTAGACACAATGGCACACGTGATTAAGACGATGGAAAATGGTTTACAAGCCGATCCATTCTCAGCAATCTTTAAAGTCCCTGAAGTCGTTGAAAAACTATTAGCTGCAGGCAACCTTGGTCAAAAGACAGGCGCAGGCTTCTACAAGAAAGCTGGTCGCAATATTCAAGTCTTTGATGGTGAAAAAGGTGAATACATTGATTCAACTGGAACGATGGATCCAGCAATTGAAAGAATTCTCAAAAAACCAATTGCAGAGCGCCTAGAAATGCTTCGTGATGCAGATGAGCCGCAAGCAAAATTCTTATGGGCTATCTTCAGAGATATCTTCCATTACATAGCAGTTCACTTAGATAGTATTGCTGATAGCGCTGCTGAAATTGATTTTGCTATGCGTTGGGGCTTCGGCTGGAATAAAGGTCCTTTTGAAGATTGGCAAGCAGCTGGCTGGCTAACTGTCGCCAATTGGATCAAGGAAGATATTGAGCAAGGCCATGCACTTTGCAAGGAACCTCTTCCTGAATGGGTATTTAAAAGCCCAGTAGCAGTTACCGGCATGGTTCACTCACCAGCAGGTTCTTGGTCAGCTTCTCAAAATCAATATTGCACACGCTCTACCTTACCCGTTTACCAAAAACAAATATTTAAAGCAGCCCTTGCTGGCGATGGATCACCAGATCCTAAAACTGCAGGTCAAACTTTATTTGAAAACGAAGGTGCACGTGTTTGGGTTGATGACAAAGCAAAAGATGTTGTCATTGTTTCATTTAAATCCAAAATGAACTCAATCGGCCCTGATGTGATGGAGGGTTTGCAGAAAGCGGTTGACTTAGCAGAAGCATCTTATGCTGGTGTCGTTGTTTGGCAGCCTACTTCTCTCAAATTAGGTGCGCCAGGAGGCCCTTTCTCAGCAGGCGCCAATCTTGAAGCCGCAATGCCTTTATTCATGAAGCATGGTGCGAGTGGCATAGAACCATTCGTCAAATCTTTCCAAGACACGATGATGCGTTTGAAATATTCGCAAGTACCAGTTGTTGCAGCTATCTCCGGCATTGCCTTAGGCGGTGGATGTGAGCTTGCATTGCAATCTGCTAAGCGTGTTGTCGCCATTGAAAGCTACATTGGTTTAGTTGAAGTCGGTATCGGCCTATTACCTGGCGGTGGCGGTCTAAAAGAAGCTGCTATTCGAGCTGCTAATGGTATTGCGCTAACCAATGGCGGCACTAACTACCTTGATTTCATCAAAGTACCATTCGAATGTGCAGCAATGGCAAAAGTATCTAGCTCTGCTCACGAAGCACTTCAAATGGGTTATCTAAAAGCTGATGACATCATTGTGGCCAATGTTCATGAACTTCTTTCACAAGCACAGCATCAAGTTGTTTCTATGAGCCAAGCCGGTTATCGTCCTCCACTCAAGAAATTAATTCCCGTTGGCGGACGATCTGTGATCTCAACCGTCATGGGGCAACTTGTCAATATGAAAGATGGCGGGTTTATTTCTGAACACGATATGTTTATTGCAAAACGAATCATTGAGGTTATCGCTGGTGGAGATGTTGATGCCGGCACACTAGTTAGTGAAGAATGGTTACTCAAACTCGAACGCCAAGCATTTGTTGAATTGCTAGCCACACCTAAAACACAAGAACGTGTGATGGGACTTTTACAAACTGGCAAACCTGTTCGTAATTAACAACTGAACTCTATATAGATCGATTCAATTATGAAAACTATTCAAGAAGCATATATTGTTGCTGCTACACGTAGCCCAATTGGTAAAGCACCAAAGGGTACACTTCGCAACACACGTCCTGATGACTTATTAGCAAGCGCTTTGCAAAGCGCCCTACTTCAGGTTCCAAGCCTTGATCCATCTGCTATTGAAGATGCGATCGTTGGTTGTGCAATTCCAGAAGCGCAACAAGGCCTTAACGTTGCACGGATGGGAGTATTACTTGCCGGCCTTCCAAATAGCGTAGGCGGCATTACCGTTAATCGCTTCTGCGCGTCAGGACTCAGCGCAGTTGCAATGGCAGCAGACAGAATTCGTGTAGGCGAAGCTGATGTTATGATTGCCGCAGGTGTTGAATCCATGAGCATGGTGCCAATGATGGGTAATACACCATCCATCTCTCCTGAAATCTTTACTAAAGATGAGAATATTGGTATTGCTTACGGTATGGGACTGACAGCAGAGCAAGTCGCTAATCGTTGGAAGATTTCTCGCGAAGATCAAGACGCATTTGCACTAGCCTCACATCAAAAAGCATTAGCTGGACAAGCAAATGGTGAATTTGATGCAGAAACATTCACAGTCAAAGTAGCCAACCGCACAATGAATCAAGAATCTGGTTCAGTCGATATTACTTGGCGTGACTTTTCTAGAGATGAAGGTGCGAGAGCCGATACGACACTTGAAGGTCTTGGAAAACTAAAAACTGTTTTCGCAAACAAAGGAACAGTTACAGCCGGCAATAGCTCACAAATGTCTGATGGTGCTGGCGCTTTGATTCTTGCAAGTGAACGTGCGATCAAAACATTTGGTCTTACACCACTCGCCAAGTTCGTAAGTTTTGCTGTTCGCGGCGTTCCTCCTGAAATTATGGGTATCGGCCCTAAAGAAGCAATTCCAGCTGCCCTGAAATATGCTGGTCTAAGACAAGAAGATATTGAGTGGATTGAACTTAACGAAGCATTTGCAGCCCAAGCATTAGCGGTTACTCGAGATCTCAACTTAGACCCATCTCGTATCAATCCAATTGGTGGCGCAATTGCTCTTGGTCACCCACTTGGTGCTACTGGTGCAATTAGAAGTGCAACTGTCGTTCACGCACTTGCTCGCCATCAGCTTAAATATGGAATGGTAACTATGTGCGTAGGCACAGGCATGGGAGCCGCTGGTATTTTCGAGCGGGTATAAGCTTAAAAGGGCATGTTCAAGGACATGCCCTTTTAACTTGAAGATTAATTAGCAATCCGAAGGTAAAATGAGCCAACGACGGCTTATTTAAAAAGACCCTTACACCTTCATGAAATTTCGCCAACCTCTTCCAGGACATCACAAAGATACGTGGTGGGCACCTTTCCAATATAAGGTGTTCCGGATGCTCTGGATAGTCTGGCTTGGTGCGAATAGCTGTATGTGGATGAACGATGTCGCAGCATCCTGGATGATGACCTCACTCACGACTTCTCCAACTTTAATTGCTCTAGTTCAAACTGCTTCAAATATTCCAGTATTTCTATTGGGTTTACCAAGCGGTGCGCTTGCAGATATCCTGAATCGCAAGCGTTACTTTATGGCTACACAAATTTGGTTGGCAATTAATGCAGCCATACTTTGCGTATCTTCATTTTTAGGTTTACTAAACGCACCGACATTGCTGTTTCTTACCTTCCTAAATGGGATTGGCCTAGCAATGCGTTGGCCCGTGTTCTCAGCCATTGTTCCGGACCTAGTTCCTAAAGATCATCTTCAATCTGCCTTAGCCCTTAATGGTATTGCGATGAATGCGTCCCGGATTATCGGACCACTCATTGCTGGCGCCTTAATTGCTAGTGCTGGTACAGAGTATGTCTTTGCACTCAACATGGTGATCTCATTAGCAAGTACCTACGTTATTTACAAATGGAAGTATCAAGCGCATGTTTCAGCATTACCGGTTGAACGCTTCTTTGGCGCTATGCGACTTGGATTCCAATATGTTCGAGAATCCAATCGGATGCGTGCTGTACTCATTCGCGTATTTTTATTCTTCGTCCAATCTTCAGCGCTTCTAGCTTTGCTTCCAGTGATAGCAAAAGATCATTTCCAAGGTAATGCCGGCACATTCACGATCATGCTGTCTTCTCTGGGATTAGGTGCGATTATTTCAGCATCGCAATTACCTTGGCTAAGAGCTCGCTGGGACAGAAATCAACTTGCTTTTTCTGGCGCCATCATTCAAGCCGTATGTTCGGTTGGTGTCGTACTCTCCCCAAATATATGGATAGCTGCTCCACTCGTCGTCCTCACCGGCATGGCCTGGATCAATGTTGCAAACTCACTCTCAATTGCCGCTCAATTTGCATTACCGGGCTGGGTTAGAGCACGCGGCATGTCTTTTTATCAAATGGGCCTGATGGGTGGTAGCGCGATGGGTGCAGCCCTATGGGGTAAAGTTGCTTCATTAACGGATGTCACAATTGCAGTCATTGCTGGCTCAATTTTTGGCATCATCGCAACACTACTGACACGCCACTTAAAACTTGAGGGCGGCTTTGAAGTCGACTTAACGCCTGTCTGCCCAATGGAGCATCCAACCCCCTCAAGATTCATTGATCCATCTGAAGGGCCTGTCATGATCTCTATTGAATATCAAATTGATAGAAACCATATTGGGGCCTTTACCCGCGTCATGCAGAAAGCTCGTAGCGCCCGTCTTCGTCAAGGAGCAATTTCATGGAGTCTATTTGAAGACGCAGAGAGCGCAGGCAAGATGATTGAATATTTTGCCTTTGAAACTTGGGCTGATTATTTGAGACGTTTCGATCGTTTCACAACAACCGATCTACATATGCAAGAAGAACGCCTCAAATTCCATATCGGCGAATCTACCCCTAAGGTAACTCGCCGTGTGGCTTCCCTCTTAGATTCTGATAATTAGATTAGCTGGCTGCTTTAATTAAATTGCGTGCTATGACTAATTGCTGAATCTGAGTGGTGCCTTCGTAGATTCTGAATAATCTCACGTCACGGTAGAAGCGCTCGATTCCATATTCAGATAAGTAACCTGCACCACCAAAAATCTGAACTGAACGGTCTGCTACACGTCCACACATCTCAGATGCAAACATCTTCGCGCAAGATGCCTCAAGCGTTACATCCAAACCATCATCACGACGTCTAGCAGCATCCAAGACCATAGATTGCGCTGCGTAGATTTCAGCCTGACTATCAGCGAGCAAAGCTTGCACTAGCTGAAACTCTGCAATAGGCTGGCCAAATTGTTTACGCTCCATCGCATACTTAAGCGCATCTTCTTGCATTCTGAGTGCCACACCCACACAGACTGCTGCAATATGAATACGGCCTTTATCCAAGACTTTCATCGCCGTTTTAAACCCACGACCTTCTTGATGTCCGATCAAATTGGCAGCAGGAACTCGAACGTTCTCAAAAATGACATCGCAAGTATGAGAGCCTTTCTGCCCCATCTTCTGATCAATTTTTCCTAAAGAAATACCAGGAGATTTGGCATCAACAATAAATGCAGATACACCAGCAGCACCCTTCACTTCTGGATTAGTTCTAGCCATCAGCGTAAACACACCTGCATGCGGTGCATTAGTAATGTATCGCTTAGTACCATTCACAATGTAATGGTCACCATCCTTAATCGCTGAAGTTCTCAGTGACGCTGCATCAGAACCAGAATCAGGCTCTGTGAGGGCAAATGATGCGATTAAATCACCAGCAGCCATTGCCGGTAAATACTTAGCTTTTTGCTCAGGCGTGCCATCAATCACAATACCTTGCGAGCCAATACCAACCGTTGTTCCAATAACAGATCGGAATGCAGGCGATGTCTTACATAACTCAATGACGACCAACACTTCTTCTTCCATGGTCAGCCCAAGTCCACCAAACTCTTCAGGAATACTGATCCCAAATAAACCAAGCTCTTTCATTTCATTAATGATGTCTTGTGGAATTTCATCCGTTTCAGATACTTCCGCTTCAGCCGGCACTAAACGCTTACGAACAAAATTAGCAACACCTTCAGTTAAGGCTTTAATTATTTCTGGGTCTTTAATCATTTTTTTATTTTCAGTTACTAGGTCAGACTATGTTTAATTATTATTCTTTTTAGGCAAGCTTATAGCCAGCCTGCTTTTTTAAATCGCCAATACAAGAAACTTGTTGCACAGATAATTGCTCCAATGGCAGTCGGATAACCATAAGCCCACTTAAGCTCAGGCATGACTTCAAAATTCATACCCCAAATACCTGCAAATGCAGTTGCCACTGCAAATATACCAGCCCATGCAGCAAGTTTTTTGGTGACTTCACCATCTTCAATGGTCACCATTGATAGATTCACTTGTATTGCCATTGAAATAGTTTCACGCATGGAATCTACAGCAGCATTAATTCGACTCAAATGATCCGTTAAATCACGGAAATACTCACCCATATTCGCACCAATCGCTGGAACCCTACCACCATTAAACTTTGCAAATGCTTCAAGGAGCGGAGATGTTGCATGCTTGAGCATTGATACTTGACGTTTAAGTTTATAAAGTCGCTCAATATTAAGGCGCCCTGCATTTTTTCTAAAGATATCTGCTTCAACAATTTCTAAACGCACTTCTAATTTATCAAGTACCTCAAAGTACCCATCAACGACGGCATCAATCAATGCATATAAAACAAATGCTGGACCGAACTTCAATAATTGAGGCTCAGTCTCACATCGCGCACGAACACCTAAAAAATCTTTGGAATAATTTTTACGTATTGATAAAACAAAATTTGGGCCTGTAAAGATTGCCAACTCGCCCTGGGAGATTTTGCCTTCTTTAATTTCTAATAATTGCGCTAAAGAAAATACGACATCGCCAAATTCTTCAATTTTGGGGCGCTCATGCCTGACTTGTGCTGATTCAACTGCCAATTCATGCAAATTGAATTCGGCTTGCATCGATTTAATTTCAGCATCCGTTGGATCTTTTAAGGCAACCCAAACCATCACACCAGATTGAGATAAGTAATTACTTATTTCCTCAATGGCAATATCAGCTAATTTATAGCCCTGTTTGTAGGCTGCGCAATTGATCAACATAAAAAAAATCCTCCATCGGTGTTTTAACCTAAATGGAGGATTTTGGGTAGTTTCTTATGAACTAAATCGGCGGTAAAACTATTTACGCCTTTTTAGCATATGCACTACACCAGCCTGCAGCTGCTACATCTTTTCCAGGGAAAATTTGGCAAGGACCTACTTTTGAACCAGCAGCACCTTTATACAAGCTGCAATTGCCACAGTTTTGACCTGCTGCAAATTTTGGAAACTTAGCTTTATCAACTTTGCTTGCGTCTGCTTTGTACCCTAGGCTTACAGCTTGCGGATCAGTTTCGGCAACATTAGCTGCATAAGTTTGACCAGTAACAGTTGCTGCTAAACCAGTTGCAGAATAAATAATGAATTGGCGACGAGTAGCTTTCATGGATAAAACCTTTCAGGTGTTAAGTAACTTTATGCAGAATAAGTCAATAACTAACCTGTCGCAATATGACAATCAACTAATTGATTTAACTAGTTTTTTTATTGAGATTGATTCTCAATTCAGATAACACTCGATAAAGCATCATCGATGATTCAATTATTTATAACGACTACCTAATAAGGATAAAAATTCTCGGCGCAAATTAGGATCTTTTAAGAAAGTGCCACGCATGACACTGTTAAGCATTTTTGAATCGTTATCTTTAACGCCTCGCCATTGCATACATAAATGATCGGCATCCATGACCACGGCAATACCTAAAGGTTTCATCGTATCTTCAAGAACATCGGCAAGTTGAATAACCGCCTCTTCTTGAATTTGTGGTCTAGCCATAATCCACTCAGCGATTCGTGCGTATTTGGATAAGCCAATCAAATTACTTTTCTCATTAGGCAACACACCAATCCACACCTTGCCCATGATTGGACATAAGTGATGAGAGCATGCACTACGGACAGTAATTGGGCCAATGACCATCAACTCATTTAAATGAGAAATATTTGGGAACTCGGTCATCTCTGGCTTTTCGACATAACGACCAGCAAATACTTCATTCACAAACATTTTGGCAACACGCTTTGCTGTGTCTTGTGTATTGTGATCACTCACTGAATCAATCACCAGACTATCTAATACGCCAGCCAATTTGCCTTGCACTTCTTTTAGTAAGGCTTCTAAGTCACCAGGTTCCAAGAATTCAGCAATATTGTCGTTCGCATGAAAACGCTTATTAGCTGTTTTTAATTTTTCACGAATCTTCTGAGAAACAGGAATGCCAATATCACTTCCGTTGCTCGGAAGATTATTGTTTTTATTATCTGACTGGCTCATATCCATCCTTGAAGTGCTATTGCTAATTAGTTCGTTAATAGATTGTCGCAGTATTCATGAGTTTCTACAGAGCACGCTCTATTACTTCTTACCAATACGGCTTTCTGTGCCGTTTAAAAGGTTCTGAATATTAGATTTATGCCTCCAAATCAATAGAACACTCATTAATAAAACGGCTAACCCTATGACTACCGCTACTGAAATAATCCATTCTGCAGGCGTGACGTTAGCGAAGTAGGCCTTCGTAATAACAACCACAACCCAACCTTTTAGCGCATCACCAATGAGCGTTAATAGTGCCGCAGCTTTATTACCCGTTCGCAGAACATTAGTAGCGCCAGGGTTGCCAGAACCGTAAGTATGCGGGCTTGGCAAAGACATAGCACGACTAACAACAACCGCAAAAGATACAGAGCCAATTAAGTAGGCTAAAACGGCAACGATAACTGCAATAAGTGAGTACGACAT
>ERZ1034365.1856-NODE-1856-length-10299-cov-5.165428_pt1 | contig 10299 bp, 6 predicted proteins | sample MGYA00520615_ERZ1034365 | MGnify/ENA primary metagenome ERZ1034365 (study PRJEB33736, sample SAMEA104284505) | Azolla filiculoides | biome: Urban; feature: Water surface; material: Ditch water | place: Netherlands | collected 2015-10-28 | depth 0-0.1 m ...
CCGATTTTATTTTTCGATGCAGGTACAATCGATGATGAATTACGCGGTGAGCAATGCAAAAAAAATACGCTGCATTTGTTGCCTAGTCGCGCTATGAAAGCGGATGCGCTTGCGCAGTATTTATTGAAGAAACGCTGGACAAAATGGTTTTTAGTGAGTGGCACCGCTCCTGAAGATATGTTATTTGTGAACGCACTCAAACGAGCGGCCAAACGTTTTGGTACGAAAATTGTCGCGGAAAAAAAATGGGAACACACCTTTGATGCGCGAAAAAGTGCTCAATCCGATGTCGCTGTTTTCACACAAACCGATGATTACGACGTCTTAGTGGTGGCTGATGAGAAAGGTTTATTTGGTGAATACTTGGAGTATCGAACATGGTTAGCGCGACCTGTTGTAGGCACACAGGGATTGATTGCTACTGCATGGCACAAAACACATGAACAATGGGGAGCGGCGCAGATTCAAAATCGTTTTCAGGCACTCGCAAAACGCTCAATGGAAGAGCTGGATTATGCTGCATATTTAGCAGTTCGTGCTATTGGTGAAGCCGCAACACGCACAAAATCCAATGAATTAGAGGTATTAAGCAATTATCTGCGCAGTCCACAATTTACACTTCAAGGCTACAAAGGGAATCCGCTTTCATTTCGCGCATGGGATGGTCAATTACGACAATCTATTTTACTTGTTGCGCCACGCTCATTTGTCGCGGCTGCGCCCATTGAAGGTTTTCTACATCCTAAAACTGAATTGGATACACTCGGATTTGATCAAAATGAATCCGCTTGTCATTTTTAAATTAAAAAATATAAAAATAAAAAGCCTTGAATGCTTTGTTGCATCCAAGGCTTTAAATGTTAATCATTTTTAAGCGGTAGCGCTAAATGATCCACCACATGATGCGCAATCGCCGCCAGAGCTAGCGCTACCAGCAGAAGCTGAGCCAACACTTGCGGCTTCTACATTTGCTGTGCCAACATTTAAGTTGGTTGGCTGTGGATTGTTGATTGCACGAAGGATTTGTGCAATAGATGGTATGCCTAAACTACTACTAATCATATCAATCCCCTTTAGTTTAAAGAAATAATCGCTGACATTTTGTCACTAGCTTGATCTTTACGCAAGCATGCGACTGCGTTATTTTGATAATACTGACCATGTAATATGAGTATCTTATGGTCAAGAAAAGTTTTTAAATAATAAATATTCAGAAAAATCAAAGAATATCTCGTTCCAAAGTATAAAATAATACACATAACATTGCGAAACTATACTATGTTGTTATTTTGATAAAACCTTGTCGAATGCTTATCGGCTATTGATAAGAAAAATTAAATTTTTTTGGAAAAAAAAGCAAAATATAGCGTTATTGTGAAAAACGCTTCTTTACCTTAAAATTAAAACGCGTAGAATGCAAAGGCGCTCGAGTATTCAAGCATACATAAAAATAACAACAAAAGACGCATTGAGGAATGACGATGGCAAGAAAAAAAACGAATCAAACGGTTGTAAAGCAGCCTGTTAAAAAAACGCCCGTTAAAAGAACACCTAAAAGTCAACAGGCCGTGTCGCCCGCACAGGAAGAGCTGGTATCCGTTTCTGTGGCGCATCAAGAACAAGAGCCCGCCACTATAACGAAAGAAGAAATTGCTACTGTCAATCACGAGGAATCTACTTTCACCGCTGTCGTGCACGAAGAGATTGCTGTGCATGAAGAAGTCGAAATATTACATCATGACGAACCTGTAGATACTCAAAAAGGCATAGTCGCCTCGATCATGGCGTTCAAAGAAAGTAATGAAATACAATTTTACGGTATTGTTGCGATCGCGGTTTTTATTCTGATTATCATTCTCTAAGTGCGTAGGGGCATTGCATCGTAGTGTGGTTGTGTTGATGCCCCAAGATTAAAGCGAATAAATACGCTACTACCTTTGTTTGGCTCGCTTATAATATAAATATCACCATTAAGGAAGTGCATAATTTCCTTTGCAAGCGTTAACCCTAATCCAATTCCGGGAATATTTCCTGATTTATCAACACGGAAAAAACGCTCAAATACATAAGCCATATCCGATTCACTTATACCTAGACCCTGATCGGTAATTTCAATTTCGACCACGTTATCATATTCATGCACGCACAGGGCAACGTCACCGCCTTTTGGTGAGTATTTGAACGCATTATCTAAAATATTTTGTAGAACACGTTTGAATTTAATTCTATCTACATTCAAAGTGATATTCGATAAAATCGGTGCCACTATAATGTCATTTCTACCTATAGGTATGTCAAACTCTGTTAACGCTTCGAGAAGTAAGTCATTGAGTGAATAAGTGGCGAGATCAAATCCCAATCCTGCGCGTTCCTCAATACGACTTAAATCGAGCAATTCGTTAATCATGGAAATTAGCCATGTAGATTGTGTATAAATTTGCCCAATAATTTCAGGTTGCATGCTTTGGGGAATTAAATTACTGGCTAATAATTCTGAATAACCATGAATAGTGGTGAGTGGGGTGCGCAATTCATGGGTAGCGTGTACTAAGAATTCATTTTTAATACGATTGGATTCTTCTTCTTTTGTAACATCATGAAAGAAATAGAGTTTCCCCCATAAATTTCCGTCGGATAGATGGATGTCAGACATTTTGCATAGCAAATTAGTATGCCGAGGTTTAATTAGATCAATACGAAAAAAATCGGTATTTTGCTCAGGTTGCACAAGTGCAAACGGTGTTTGTTTGGCGAGTTGCTCCCAAAATACATGAGTAGACATCTTAAGCAATTCTTCTTGAGAAAAACCAATAATTTTTTCAATAGATTCATTGGCAAGTATCACTTGCTGACGATTATCAAAAACGATATATCCACTTGGACTGATGTTGAATGTACTTTGTAATAATTCATTTTTGTAACTTAATGTTTTGATATTATCGTCAATTTCATTGGCCATTTTGTCAAACACGATGCCAAGTTGTGAAATTTCGTCGTTACCTGATAATTTATTTGAAATACGACCACGATGTATTTTTGCGTAGATGACCATCGTATTTGCTAAGATTTTGATACGATTGGTAATGATTTTTCCTGTAAAGGTAAAGGTAAAGATTGCGTTTAAAATGCCAATAATAAAAATCATTTCAAGTAAATTGACAAATAACTGCCGTGTTGTCGCCATCATTTCATCAACAGGTACGACCAAGTAATAGCGCCAATTGACGGGCGCTAAACGCATGGCAATAGCAATATAGCGTTTATTGTGTAGCCACAGATTGTTAGAGATTAATTCCGGTTCAGCTGTGAGGGATTTTGTAAATAAAGCGGTTAATTGGGGTTCGTTATCAAAATTAGGTTTTGTAATTTTGTTATTCGTTTCAATTGCGGATTGCCAAGCACCGGCTAGGATGAAATTGCTCTCTGCATCAATTAAAAAATGTTCGGCTTCGGCGTAAATTTGTTCAGATTTAAACATAAATCCAAGCACATCGGAGAGTTGCATATCCTCACCAATACTCCCGAGCCATTCATTATTAACATACAATGGATATACTGCGCTTACCATCCACGCATTATTAGGCGGATCAAATAAGGGGGGAGTAAAGCGTAATTCACGATTTGGATTGATCGTAGGGGAGGTATATGTCACCCATGGGGTTTGCGTATAGTTTGCGTCATCTTTTTCGTTGAAAATATAGTCTGGGTAATGCTTGTCAAACATCATTTCACTGCGAAATGGTGATAAATACCAAATGTTTTCAAGACGTTTACTCGCCACGCCACCAACAACATCGAAGAGTTGTTTAATACGCAGGTGCATTACTTTTTGTTTATCACTTTCACCGGAGTTTGGCGGGATAAATATACCTGTATCACGACGTCCATCAAATAATTCGCGCCTATTGCGCCAAACGCCCGCTGCATTTTTTGCCATTAGTGCATGGTATGCGCTAATTTCTTCTTTTTTAATGGGGGGGGAAAGTTGTTTTTCGAGTAGATGCGCCAAAGGCTCAAGCTTGGGCTGCGATTCTAAAAAACGCTCGGTTGCAACAGACGTAAATCGTGTGGTTAATTTTTGTAATTTGATGATTTCACTTTTTAAAATTTGATCTTGGACGATATCATAAATAAAAAATGCACCTAAAAAAGCGCATAACAAAATGCTGCTCATCATAATGAGTAACATTTTTTGACGAATATTGATGCTGCCAAAATCCATTCTAAATGTCCTTAAGGATTAAGTGAGAAGAAAGAATGACATAAATGTTTAAAGTAGCATTGTTCGTGTCGTGGTATCAATCACTCGCCACGCGTGAGACAGTGCGAGCATTTTTTGATATGTATCACCTTGATAGGAAAGTATTTCTTCAATATTTGCTGCTAATAGGGCTACTTGGTTGGCACCAAAATCAGCTGAACAACCTTTAAGTGTGTGCAGTTTTCTTTTCGCTTGTTCAACATCCTGTTTTTGCAATAGTCTTTGTATTTCTTCAACCGCATAGGCAAAATCAAAAACAAACGATTTGATTGTTTTCAACACTAATTCTTGAGAGCCTAACATGGTTTCTAGTACCTCTAATCGTGTCGAATCAAACCCTAGTAAAACATTATAATTAATCGTTGTTATTTGGGGGGGGACGAGAGATTTTTCTTGAAATTTCGGTAATGACATAGCAGACGATTGCGCCACTTTTTCATTAAAGTTATCAACAATTTCAATCAATTTTAGCGGACTAAAAGGCTTGATTAAATACATATCCGCACCAGCCATCAATCCGCTGTCAATATCCTCCTGCGCCGCTTTTGCAGATAATAAAACCACAAAACAGTATTGTTCTCTTTGTGTTGATTTAATACGTTGGCACACGTCAAGCCCATTGATGTCACCGGGCATCATAATATCTAAAAAAACAATATCAGGTGATTTATCTCGAATAATACCGAGCGCTTGTGCGCCTTGCGTAGCTTCTAATATGTCATAATTACTCTCACGCGCAAAAGTCAAACGCAGAATTTGACGCATTTGATCATTGTCATCGACAATTAACATTGTTATTTTTTTAGTTGCGTTCATTTTATCGTTATTTTTATGGACTGTTAGAATAGTAAGCCGGTATCTAAAATAAAGCCATTCTAGGGGTGAAGACTTACATCACTAACCTTCACTGATAGCGTGAGTCATTAAGAGAAATCGCTGATTGATTAGTCATTTATTTTCTGTTCAATTATAGCGCATAATTATTTAAAAAATCATATATATCAAGTAGGAAATTAAACACTGCAAATTCAAAAATGTGCGAGAACCTCCCTCGATGCATTTTAACGTTAATGAACCTTCTATAAATGATAGAATCTACGTAATACTTGATACTCTTGATTCATTTTGAATGCCGTTTTCTTTACAACACAGGGCCATAATATGCAACGATTTATCGCGTCTCTTGAAAAAAAATCGCTGAAAATTAAGTTGTTTTTGGCTATTAGCTGCGGTTTACTGATTATGTTGTTTATTGGTTTTAACGCGATAAACAATATCAAAACACTCAGTGATGAAACAAATACCATTTATAGAAATTATCTGCTTGGTATATCACATCTAAAAGAAGCAGGGATAAATTTCGCTCACATAAAAGGCAATTTATCGGATTTGTCTAATTCAAATAGTGATATCCGCTCAAAGGCTCAAAACAATATTGATAAGGCCATTTCTGCCGTTCAAGAAGAAATGATTATTTCTCGAGAATTAATGGTTCAAGATAGCGATAAAAAATTACTTGCTGATTTTGATGTCATATTTGGCAAATATCAGCGAAATATTGAGCAAATCAATACCGTTGCTTTACACAAACAAGATAAAAACTCATCAACTAATCAAGTAATCGCTTTATTATCACAAAGCCATTTTATCGATACGATTAACAAAACGGACTCGGTATTAACTAGTTTAATTCAAAGCAAAGAAAATCAAGCACTTAGTGCGGCTCAGGCACTTAAAGACGCACGCAAAAAAAATGAGAAAGTATCGCTTTGGATTATGTTCTTTGGTTTATTATTTGCGGGATGCTCAGGCGTTTTGGTGGGACGCTCAATTACTAAACCCATTAGGAATTTACAAATTACGATTGAAGAATTAGCTGCAGGGCATTTAGATATTGAGATTCCTTATACGGCTTATCAAAACGAAGTTGGAATGATTGCACGTGCGTTTGTGGTTTTACAATCTGAGTGTCAAAGTATGGCCACGCAACGCTGGGTAAAAGAAAGTTATGCCAATATTTCAATTGAACTGCATCAAATAACCAATTTCCCTGAATTTGCACAAAAATTCATGTCCGCTTTGTGTCCTCTTATTGGCGCGGGTTATGGCGCTTTTTATGATTTCACAGATAACAAATTGCATTTTATTGGTGGGTATGGGCGTGGTGAGCAGGTAAAGCCAAGTCACGTTATTGCTGTTGGCGAGGGATTGGTTGGCCAATGTGCTCTTGAAAAGAAGCGTATCACGATGACACGTTTGCCCGACAATTACATCAAAATTACGTCGGGACTAGGTGAGTCAACGCCACAAAATCTCATCATTTGTCCGATTTTACATATTGATATCCTCGTGGGTGTCATTGAAATCGCGTCACTGAATCCCTTTACGGATGCACAAAATACATTGCTTGATGAATTGATGCCAACAGTTGCTATGAGCATGGAAATTCTTGAGCACAATATAAAAACTCACGCTTTACTTGAAGAAACCAAACAACAAGCTGCACGAATGGAAACACAAACCGTGTTACTTGAGGAGCAGGCTGTTGAATTAGGCGCTCAACAAGCGGAGCTTAAAGAAACGGAGAATTGGTTTCGCGGTATTGTTGAATCCTCGCCTGACGGGATGCTTGTGGTGGATGCCGAAGGCATTATTGTTTTATGTAATAATCGAACCGAGTCAATTTTTGGCTACGCGGCCGGTGAACTTCTTTGGCAAAATGTGGATCAGTTAGTGCCTATGAATATTCGACACAACCATCCACAAAAACGGGCAAAATTCATGGTTGAAGGGTATGCGCGAACAGGCGATAAAATTTATTTAGAAGGCGCTGTAAAAGGTGCGCGTAAAGACGGTAGTATTTTTCCCGTGGAAATTGGCTTGAGTCGCTTACCTAATTCTAAACATAAAGAATTTATTTGTGTCTCTGTGCGAGACATTACATTGCAAAAACAAACAGAAGAAGCACTTTTTAATGCAAAGCAAATTGCAGAGGATGGAGCACAGTTAAAATCCGATTTTCTAGCAAATATGAGCCATGAAATTCGGACACCTATGAATGCGATTATTGGCATTTCCCATTTAATGGCTAAAACCAGCCTAACACCAAAACAAAATGATTATATTAAAAAAATTCAAGCTTCAAGCCAGCATTTACTGGGCATTATCAATGATATTTTAGATTTGTCGAAAATTGAAGCTGGTAAAGTTATTATCGAAGAAGTCGATTTTAATATTGAAAAAGTATTCAATAATCTATTGAATCTCATCGCAGAAAAAGTACGTGATAAAAATTTAGAACTGATTTTTGATATTGATGAAAAATTACCTACCCATTTAAAAGGCGATCCTTTGCGACTTGGGCAGGTATTAATTAATTACGCTAATAATGCGGTAAAGTTTACTGAGCAAGGTGAAATCGTCATTTGCGTCAATATTATCGAAGACACGGAAAATGATTTACTTTTACGTTTCACTGTTCGTGATACAGGCATTGGCCTAAGTGAAGAAGGCAAAGCAAAATTGTTTCAATCTTTCCAGCAAGCGGATACGTCTACAAGTCGGAAATATGGCGGCAGTGGACTGGGCCTATCTATTTCAAAGCAACTGGCTAATTTAATGGGCGGAGAGGTTGGCGTTGAGAGTGAACTTGGAAAAGGGAGTCTTTTTTGGTTCACGGCAAGACTCAAAAAAGCCACCAAAAAAGCGCGTAAACTCTCTCCTCCAAAAAATATAAAAGGTCGGCATGTGCTTGTGGTTGATGATAATAAAATTGCATGTCACGTTTTAGAAAGTATGCTGTCCAATATAGGTTTGAGTGTAGTGCAGGCGTTTAGCGGTCAAGAGGCCCTAAATGTACTAGACGCAGCTTCGATACAAGGGGAGCATTTTGAAATTGTGTTCATTGATTGGTTTATGCCCGACATTGACGGCCTAGAAACAGCAAAAACAATTCAATCTATGAATTTAGCGATTGCGCCCCACATTGTTATGATTACAGCGCATGGGCGCGAGGAAGTTTTAAAATCAATGGAAGTGGCTAATTTAGAGAATATTTTAATTAAGCCAGTGAGTGCGTCCGTGTTATTTGATACAACGATGCGCTTACTCGGCGAAGTACCAAACGAAGATGATACGCGCAACAAAGAGGAACTAACCGATTATCATCATTTCAATGATGTAATGGAAGCATTAAAAGCTAAACGCGGGGCGTCTATTTTAGTTGTTGAAGATAATGAGCTAAATCAAGAAGTGGCGATAGGATTGCTTTCCAGTGAAGGCTTTAATGTAGATATTGCAAACGATGGTAGAGAAGCCATTGATATGATTGCACTTGCGCATTACGATATTGTGTTAATGGATATGCAAATGCCTGTGATGGATGGTGTTAGCGCGACTATCGAAATTCGTCAAAATCCAAAATTTCAAAATTTACCTATTGTTGCAATGACCGCTAATGCCATGACGCAAGATAAAGAAAAGTGTCTCGCGGCGGGAATGAACGATCATATTTCAAAACCAATTTCCCCAGAAGAATTATTTCGCACAATTATCAAATGGGTAAAGTCGCCACTACTTCCTCTTGAGGTGATACAAAAAAATGTGGTACAAGAACAAGGTGATGAAATCTTATTGGCGATTGATGGGCTCGATATTGAGTTAGGATTAAAACGTGTTTTAGGTAAACAGTCACTTTATATCAATATGTTACGTAGATATGTAAGCAATCAAGAGAATGTACCTGAGAATTTGCGTATTGCGCTAAATACGGGAGATTATGCAACAGCAGAACGTATCGCACACTCCGCAAAGAGTGTAAACGGAAATGTTGGCGCGAGTCATCTGCAAGAAATGGCTGGGGAAATTGAAAAAATGCTCACAGCAAACGCTCCGCGCGAAGCGATTAGTGTTAAAATCGATCTGTTTGAAAACAGTCAAATTCCGCTAATAACAGCCATTCATGCAGCTGTTCATACGCAACGTCAGGTTCAGCAATTCGATGAAGAAAAGGCAAATGTGGTACTTTCAAAGCTCCATGCTTTTCTACTCGACGATGACAGTGCTGCGTTGAATTGTATTGATGAAAATATCGATCTATTTAATGGCTTATTTGGCGAAGCGTTATCGACAAAAATTGATCATTTAGTCAAACAATTTGAATTTGAACAGGCTCTACAACTATTAGCTAGTGTACCCCAAATAAAATGACAAATAGATACTGTATTTTTACGCCACATTACGTTAAGTTAAATTTTTAGGAAAAGAAGAATAATGATACCAAAATCTAGCATCTTAGTAGTGGATGATACGCCAGATAATCTCATGCTAATGAGCGAATTACTCAAAGATTATTACAAAATTAAAGTGGCGAATAGCGGCGTTAAAGCGTTAAAAATCGCACAATCCGACACGCCACCCGATTTAATTTTACTTGATGTTATGATGCCAGATTTGGATGGCTACGACGTTTGCAAACAACTTAAAGCAAACGCTCAAACACGTCATATTCCCATTATTTTTTTGACGGCGAAATCAGATGTCACCGATGAAACCAAAGGGCTTGAATTGGGTGCAATTGACTACATTACAAAACCAATCAACCCCGCTATTGTGATGGCGCGAGTCAAAACGCATCTTGATATGAAAATGATGCAAGATTTTCTTCGCAATCAAAATAGTTTTCTTGAAGCTGAAATTGAGAAACGTACCCGTGAAGTGGCAGCAATTCAAGATGTTACCATCCATGCTATGGCGTCATTAGCAGAAACCCGCGATAACGATACGGGAAACCATATTCGTCGCACACAAAATTATGTGCGCGTCTTAGCACAAAAATTGCGTCATCATCCACGTTTTTCGCATTTTCTCGATGACGATAAAATTATTGAAATTCTATTTAAATCCGCCCCTCTTCATGATATTGGCAAAGTAGGTATTCCCGATAATATTTTGCTCAAACCAGGGCGTTTTGAGCCCGAAGAATTTGAAATCATGAAGACACATCCTGCATTGGGGCGTAGCGCGATTTTGCATGCGGA
>ERZ1034365.1860-NODE-1860-length-10287-cov-2.717924_pt1 | contig 10287 bp, 9 predicted proteins | sample MGYA00520615_ERZ1034365 | MGnify/ENA primary metagenome ERZ1034365 (study PRJEB33736, sample SAMEA104284505) | Azolla filiculoides | biome: Urban; feature: Water surface; material: Ditch water | place: Netherlands | collected 2015-10-28 | depth 0-0.1 m ...
ATCTCGGGCGCGATCCAGCATCTGGCCGGCATGAAGGACAGCAAGGTGATCGTGGCGATCAACAAGGACGCCGAGGCGCCGATCTTCTCGGTCGCCGACTACGGGCTGGAGGCCGACCTGTTCACGGCGGTGCCGGAGCTGGTCAAGGCGCTTTAATGCTTCAAGCGCCGATTCGGACTGCGCTGTAGTCCGAATCAGGCCATTTCAGGCCATCTCGGTCCGCAAAGCGGCCTCGATCAGGTCCAGCGCCTGTTGCAGGGCGCCCGGCTGGTCGCAGGCCACCACCTGGCGCTGTGTCATCGAGCGCAGCCAGGTCAGCTGCCGCTTGGCAAGCTGACGGGTGGCGAAGATGCCGCGCTCGCGCAGCTCGGCCAGCTTCTGCGCGTTGAGGGCCTGGCGCCCCGCGCTTGCGGCCGCATCCATTGCCTCCCAGGCCTGGCGGTAGCCGACGCAGCGCATCGAGGGCAGGTCGGGCCCCAGGTCACCGCGCGCGCGCAGCTCGATCATCTCGTCGATGAAGCCCTGCGCCAGCATCGTGTCGAAGCGCTGCGCGATGCGCTGGTGCAGCCAGGCGCGCTCGACCGGCTCAAGCGAGAACAGCAGGCCCGGCTGGCCTTCGACCTGTAGCGGGCGACTCGCCTCGGTCGCCTTGTCGCGGGTGTGGAAGGCCGAGATCGGCTGGCCGCTGGCGCGCCAGACCTCGAGCGCCCGGCCGATGCGCTGGCTGTCGTTGGGCGACAGGCGCTCGGCGGTCACCGGATCGATCTGGCTCAAGCGCGCATGCAGCGCTGGCCAGCCCAGTTGGCTGGCCTCTGCCTCGATTGCGGCGCGCAGCTCGGGCTGGGCCGCCGGCATCTCGTCCAGACCCTCGAACAAGGCCTTGAAATAGAGCATGGTGCCACCGACCAGCAGCGGCAGGCGCCCGCGCGCGCGGACCTGGCCCAGCAGGGCGGTGGCGTCGCGCACGAATTCGGCCGCGCTGTAGACCTGCAGCGGATCGCGGATGTCGATCAGGTGATGCGGCGCGCTGGCCAGCTCCGCGGCGCTGGGCTTGGCGGTGCCGATGTCCATGCCGCGAAACACCAGTGCCGAGTCGACGCTGATGATTTCGACCGGCCAGCGCTGCGCCAGTGCGAGCGCCAGTGCGGTCTTGCCCGAGGCGGTCGGGCCGGCGATGGCCAGCCAGCCCGGCTGGTGGTGGGGGGCAAAAGAGGGGGAGCGGATCATGTCGGTTCCGGTCGGATCAGCCCAGGCGCTTGAGCGGCGGGCGTGCCTCGCCGTAGCGCTGCACGGCAGTCCAGGCGTTGAGCGCGACCAGCACGGCCCAGAACAGCACGCCCCAACCCAGCGCCAGCCGTGGCGTGACCCAGTCGTGGCTGATCAGCCAGCCCAGGGTCTGGCCGTTGCCGAAGGCCATCACCATCGCCAGGCAACCGCCCCAGGCCGAGGCCGTGCCCGCCGCCTGCGGAAACGGCGCGACCGAGCCGGTCTGGGCGCAGGGCTGATGGATGCCATGCGCCATGATGTAGAGGCCGAAGGGCAGCGCCACCGCCCAGGCCGAGGCCAGCTCCAGCCAGGTGCCGAGCGCCAAGCCCAGGCCGCCCGTCAGGCTCAAGGCGGCGGCGACCGCGATCGTGCGGCGCAGTCCGAGCTGCGTCAGCAGCCGGCGGCAGACGAAGGTGCCGCTGATGTAGAGCAGCGACATCGAGAACATCACCAGACCGAAGGCCGACTGGCTGAGGCCGAGATCACGGCTGAAGACGAAGGTGGCCAGCGACAGGAAGGTGAACAGGCCACCAAAGGAAAAGGCCGAGATCATGGCCTGGCACCAGAAGGTCGGGTGGCGCAGGATCAGCTTCCAGTTGGCCAGCAGGCGGGCCGGCTTCAGCGCCTCGCGGTCGGGCTGCTGCAGCGTCTCCTGCTGGCGCCACAGCAGCATCGCGAGCACCGCGGCGGCAAACAGCGCGACGCCGACCAGCGCCGCGCGCCAGCCCAGATGCTGCGCCAGCCAGCCGCCCAGCGGGCCGCTGAAGCAGGCGATCAGCCCGAGGCCGCCGAGTGCCTTCGACATCACGCGCGCGCCATCGGCGGGCTGGTAGAGGTCGCGGATCACCGCGCGCGCGCCCATCATCGACGCCCCCATGGCCAGGCCTTGCAGGCCGCGCCAGCCGATCAGCGCGTGCATCGAGCCGGCCAGCGCAGCGCCGATCGAGGCCAGCGTGAACAGGCCCATGCCGATGATCAGCACCGGCCGGCGACCGAAGCGGTCCGACAGCGGGCCCCAGACCAGCTGCGACAGGCCAAAGCCCAGCAGCATCGCGGTCAGCGTCAGCTGAGCCTGCGCCATGCCGCCGCTCAGGCTGCGCGTCAGGTCGGGCAGCGAGGGCAGGTAGAGGTCGGTCGCGATCGGCTGCAGCCCCATCAGCAGCGACAGCAGCAGGACGACCAGGGAGGGCGACATCGGCCGCTGACTTGAATGGTTCATGTTTCAGCGTCCGCGCAGGAACAGCGCATCGAGTTCGCTCAACTTGAGCTGGCGCCAGGTCGGACGACCATGGTTGCATTGGTCGCTGCGTTCGGTCGCCTCCATCTGGCGCAGCAAGCCGTTCATTTCCTCCAGCGTCAGGCGCCGACTCGCGCGCACCGCGCCGTGGCAGGCCATGGTGGCTAGCAATTCGTTGCGTGCGCGTTGCACCACGGTCGAGGCCTCGTGTTGCGCGAGCTCGGCCAGCACGCTGCGCGCGAGCTCCACCCCATCACCCTGGGCCAGCGCGGCCGGCACCGCGCGCAGCGCCAGTGTCTGCGGCGAGAACAGCGAGATCTCCAGGCCCAGCTGCAGCAGCTGGTCGGCGCAGGACTCGGCGGTCGCGGTCTCGTGCGGCGTGGCGGCGAAGGTGGTCGGGATCAGCAGCGGCTGGCTCTGCAGGCCGGCGTCGGGGCTGGCCTCGAACTGCTGCTTGAGCCGTTCGTAGACGATGCGCTCGTGCGCCGCATGCATGTCGACCAGCACCAGGCCCAGCGCGTTCTCGGCCAGGATGTAGATGCCGTGCAGCTGCGCGATCGCGCGGCCCAGTGGCCAGTGGCCGCTGTCTGGCGGCTGGGCCGCATCGGCTCTGGATGCCTGGGCGGCGTTCGCCTGTACGGGCGGCGCTGCCTGCAGCGGCTGGGGAGCCCCCCGCATACCGGGCGGCCAGCTTCTGCAGCACCGCCGCCAGTGTGTCGCCCTCCTGGTAGGCGCCTGATGACTTGAGGTTGATGTTTCCAAGCGAGTCCACCAGTTGCGCAGCAATGACCTTTGCCTGTGGGTCGCTCATGCCCATGCCTGTCAGCGTGGTGGCGACGCTGGTGCGGGTCTCCACCTGCTGGGTGATTCGGTTGCCGGATCTGTCAACGCTGAAGCCTTCCTTGTCGATGGCCAGGCGCTTGCGCTCCAGCTCCATGGCACGCTCGGCAAGTGCGTTGGCTTTTTCCTGCGCCGATATGGTGCGCTCCAGCGCGGCATTCTTGGCTTCAAGCGAGGCCGTTTCGCTGCCGTTGGCATTGGCCAGCGCCAGGATCTTGCTGGTCAGGATGTCGGCTTTTTGGGCCTCCAGATCCTTCAGGTTTGCCGTCTGGCGCCGGGCTTCTATTTCCGACACGGCCGCTGCTGTCAACTCGCCGCGTGCCTTGAGTTCGCTCTCTCTGGCGTCGGCACCGCCCCGAATGGCGGCCGCTTCATCCCGTGCGGCTTGTGCCTGCGCTTGGCTGGCCTGGATCTGCAGATTGGTGATCTGCGTAGCAAGCTGGCCGGCTCTGGCGCTGTCGCCTTGCGCAGCCGCCACCTCCAGGGCTGCCTTGGCCCGCTCCAGGTCCACGCTGATACCCGCTTGGGCCAACTGCCCGGCCCGCTGCTGGGCTGCAATGTTGAGCTCGGCGGCTTTGGTGGCATCGGCCAGGGCGTCGCGATACAGCAGCGTTGCAGCCGCCAGCTTGGCGCGGCCTTCGTTCACGGCCTGCTCTGTCACTTGCCCACGCTTGTGGGCTTCAATCAGGCGCTCCAGGTCGGCGGCTGCAGCCTGCATGGCGCTGGCGTATTCACCCACACGCGTGGCGTTGTCTTGCAGGGCCTGCGTTTGTGCCCTGGTGGCTTCGGCCTCAATACGCTTGGCCTTTGCCAGCGCATCGGTGCGCTCAAATTCGGTTTGCTTGGCGGCTGCGCTCTTTTCGGCTTCCGTGATCTGCTTCTTTGTCGCCTCGGTCGTGTCCCCTGTGGCTTTGGCTTGTTCCTGCAACTTCAGCACGTAGGAGGCTGCGATGATGGATTCTGTATTGCGTGCCGCAGCCAGCTTTTCAGCGGCCGCAGCTTGTGCCTGTGCAGCGACGACGGCCACCTGTCGCTTTTCATTCTCGGTGCCGTAGATGTTGACCAGCTGGGTCAATACGGTGGTCTCAGCGGTGCGGGCGGCCAGCTCCTTCTCCACCTGCGCCACGTAGTCGGCAGATCCTTTCGCCAGGTCTTGATACCGCTGCCGCATCTTGAGGGCACCCTCTGAGACAGCTTCTTGTTTTTGTGCCAACAGCTCTTGCTGGCGAAATGCCTCTTGCGCTGATACGCTGGTGTCGCGCTGGGCCGCAGCCAGCCCGCCTTGTGCGGTCGTCGCGTTGTTCGCAGCGTCAGAAGCCAAGCCGAGCTTCTTCCGGTACTCATCGATGACCTGGTTTGAGGTATTCACCTCGGTGTTACCGCGGGCAATGGCAACGCCCAAATCAGACAGCATGGCAAGCCAGATGTCTGTAGTGGCGGTGGCGTATTTGACCGCATCAGCAGCACCCACAAGCCCCTTTGCCATGGCCTTGCTGGCCCCGCTTTCGCCCATGATCACAGACGTTTCCGTGACCGTGTTCTTGAACCGCGTCCACTCAGAAATCAGGGTCTCTGGTGGCTTGGCCTTGCCGTAGAGGTCGTTCAGCCCCTTGGTCAAAGCAGGCAGCAAGTCTTTGGCCAAGACAGTGCCGGTGCTGACCATCTCCACCAACTGTTCCACGGTCAGGCCTGCGCCATCTGCTGCGGCCTTCATTGCGCCAGGCAACGCCTCTCCGAGCTGGCCCCGCAGCTCTTCCATGCTGACCGTGCCCTTGCTTGCCATCTGACTGATGGCAGTCAGTGCGCGGTCCGTCTCTTCACTACTTTTGCCCAGCGTGGACATCGAGCGCGCAACCGCTTCAAAGATGTCGCGTGTGGCTTGCCCCTCAAGAACCGTCGCCTTGGTGGACGCTGAGAGCGATTGGTACGATTTCGCCAGGTCCAGAGTTTCAAGCCCCAGCTTGTTGGCTGTGACCTTGATGAACTCCATCTCCTGCCGGGCTTGCGCCGTGGAGCCAAACACCTGTTCATAGCTGCGGCCCAGTGATTCCGCCGCCACGATGGTGGAAACGAACTGCTGCGCACTGAATGCCGTGGCCATGAGGGGCCCCAACTGGCGCAGCAGGCCAGACACCCCGCCCACGGCCGTGCCTACGTTGTTCACACCGCCCTCCAGCTGCTGGATCTGCGCGGCTGCGGCCTGGGTGGCGATCTTGATTTCGAGCGGGTCTTTGCTGGTAGCCTTCACGGTCTCCAGGGCGGTCTTGACCTTGGCGATTTCGGCCTGCGTTTGCGTGAAGGACTTGATGCCCAGCGTGCCCCATGCGTCCTGAATCTGCCGGGCTGACGTGACACCCTCGGAACCTGCGGCCTTGAACGCAGGTATCGAGGCTTGCACACTGGCCTTGAGTGCATCCACCGCCGCCGAAGTCTGGCGTTGCGCCTCAATCAGGCGGTCCCCGGTCAGGCCGTATTTCAGCAGCTCCTGACCAGCGCCTTGCAATGCGTTCTTCTGGTCAATCAGCTTGGCCTCGTTGCTTTTTACCTGGTCGTTCAGGCGTGCCAGCAATGCGCCCTGCTGTGCCGTGGGCGGCCCGGATGCCGTGATTTCAGCGTGAAAGCTCTTGGCCGCCTTCTGCGCCAGGGCAAGATCCTGTTCGCTGGCCCTGACCTGCTCTGACAGCTTGGCAAAGGCGACGATGGCGCCCTGCTGCTGCCCCAGTGCACGCATTTCAGCAGCGGCAACTTTTGCAGCCGGGGCAAGGTCGTCATCCAGCACCTTGCCCATGTCGTCGAGGCGCTGCGCCAGGCTGTTGACATCGGCCTCTCCCTTTACGGCGGCCTCAATGTCATATTTGATTTTTGGATCTGCCATGTTGGCCTCTTTCTGTTGCGTTGGCGCCGTTGGCTGGCGCGGTTTTGACGTGGCAAAACAAGCGCCGTGCACACGCATGCACAACGCCTTTCAAGTCAAGCGATTAGCGGGGTTTGCGCCCCGGCCGGTCAGTGAAGTAGCCGGGGCGGAATCCGGGGCGCGTTGTTACGCGAACTGCTGCGGGGCCTGCCCGTGTTCGAGTGCTTCCGTCACTTCCCCGTCAGACCCAATGACATGGGCCCGGCCAGAAGCGGATTCATCAACTTCGTCCGGCTGCAGGTCTTCAACTCTGGCGGCCAACACCTTCAGGTTGGGCGTCTTGGTCACGGCATCCAACAGCGAGGCGACGATGGAGCCAGGCAGAACCCGCTTGTTGTAGGCATCCATCCGCCGGCCGTTCACGATGCGTTCAGGTGAACAGATCTGCACCTCGAACGTTCCTGCCGCGCTGCTGTTAATCGAGCGGCCTTTGGGCCCCACCCCGCAAGCGGCTGCAGCCGCACGCTGCGCCAGGTAGGCGTCCAACAGGGACTGCACTTGCCGGTCGTACTCCACAAAGGCAAGTTCAGCTTTCGCCCGCAGGCAAGCGTGTTCGGCCTCCTCAACGCTGCCCGCTGCAGCATCCACCGCCGCTGCGGCCGCCTCCAGTTCACGGCGCAGCGCACCGATGCGCAAGCCCAGCGGGCCGCCAAGCGTGCCACCGCGTTTGAGCTCTTCCTGTGCCTGGTACAGCGTTTCAGCGGCTGCCGTCTCGGCAACTTCATCGCCCTTTGCAATGGCCGCATCAAATGCCTTCTGCGCTTGCACCGCACGTTCGCCGGCCTGCTGCTTGGCCTTCTTCAGCTCAGCTTCCAGCGGCTCCAGGCGATCGGCTGCAGCCTGGTGCTTGGCCTGCAATGCGCCCAGCCGGGCCACTGCGCCAGCGTGTTGTTCGTTGGCATCGGCAAGCGTCTTTTCAGCCTGCGCCTTGTCACGCTTCACCACAGCGGCTACGCGCTGGCGTTCTGCCTCGATCTGATGTCGCAGCGCCGCCAGCGTGGCCTGGTCATGCTGGCGGCGAAGCAGCTTGTACTGGTTTCCGAACTTGGGTTCGGCTGCAGCGATTTCCGCATCAAGTCGAGCCAGCAGGGCGGCCACCTTTTCAGGGGTGGAGATGGCGTCAGCAGCAGCGGCTTCTTCGGGGTTGGTCGTGGCGGATTCTGTCGCTTTAAACGTGGAAAACAGCTTTTTCAACATGGTGATCTATCTATGGGTTTGGGTTGTACTCAGGCCCGCCTGGGCGCCGGGTAGGTGGTAACGGCCTTGTGGCGATCAGGCTGCAAAGCCCAACGTCTTGAGCGCCTGAACAATGGGGACGTTGTTTTTCTTTGAATACGCCACAGCAACAGAGGCTTGTTCGTCCTTGCTCATTACTCGTTGCAACGGGAGCGCCAGCGAGACGGAATTGGTCCGGGGGGTCGCTTGCGGATGGGCTTTTCCCATACCGGCTGCACTGGCTGCTGTCGCCGCTTGGGCAGCTTGTCTTTTTTCTTCATCTTCCCCTTCCTGAATAACCGAAGCCATGCGCAAACGCGCTGCATTGACCTGCTCAGCGGTGTACTCAGGTGGCATATACATATTGGCCACACGTGCTTGGTACTCAGGCCTGATTTGATGGGCGGGAATAATGGGTGCCTTGATTGGATGCACGATGAGCCTTTCTTAAGTTGGTTAGGTGATAGCGGCTTGAACAGCCAAAGTTGTGCAATCGGGAAAGATCGGGCCGTCCATGTTTCCGGCCATCAGAAATCGCCCGTTACATGCGTCGAACACCGTGAATTCGCTCAGCCTGTTTGTGCTGTCCCACACCGCAGAAACGGTGGCGCGAAACCTGTTCTTGAAAGAGAAAATCAAAGGTCGATCGTTCGACGTTTTCCTGAGAGCAACATCCCTTGAAAGCTGCCAAATGGACATGAGAAGCGGCGCGTCTTCATGCGTTGGACGGATGCCAGATTCACGAAACCGTACGTGCGCAAAGCGTGATTCGCAAGCGAGTGCATCACTGAAGGCCCGGCGAGATCTACCCCGCTTTATCTTTTTTTCGATGACGTTGTGCATGACATTGCACCTACTAGAACGCCGAATCGCGCCACGTAGAACGTGAAGGTTCGGGCCTTGGGCCGCCTGGTGAGAGCGTTGCATGCGGCATGCCACAGCGCAGACAGCGCCTGAGTCATGATGCTTCCCCCGGGTGCGCTTGGTCCGCCTCATCACCGCAAACAACCGAACTAAACCCGGTGCGCCGCTTCATCCATTCGGAAAAAACAACCTCCAGGCGATCAGGGGCGTTCACGTCCAGTTGGGCAATTTTTCCGGGAAGGCTTTGCGCCAATACTTTCCCGCTCTGCGGATCGCGCACCCGAAGCACCAGATCAGGCATCAGCTCAACATTCACATCACGCCCGAGACGTGCATGAAATTTGCGCAGGCGCCGCTTGAAAAGCGGATCGGCATACATGCTGTCTGGTTTGGTGCTGCTGACGTACAGCCGCAGGGCCTCGGCCAGGAATTCAGCGGGGGTGGGCTGCTTGGTCATTTGGCATCCACCACCGGGGAACGCTCGGAGATCCAACCCAGCACGTCGCTTTCTCGCCAGGCCACCAAACGGGAAGAAAGTCGGACCCGTTTCGCAGCCAAGGCTTTGTCTGCGTAAATGCTGGATTTGCTCAGCGACGTCATCTCAATGACGCGGGACAGACGAATGAGCGGATCAGTTCTTGCCGGGGTGACGGTCACACCGCCACCGTGCGACTGAGGCGCAGCGCCGTGTGTGAATTGCGCTGGCCGGACGTTGCTGGCTGTTTTCGTTTCCATGTGGGCCTTTCAAGGTAAGGCCCAATCAAATCAAAGACACATCAAATGAAACAGAGACACCAGTTAATTGGTGTCCCGTAAATAGCGTAACTCAGCTATTTAGCGTTTCGTCTTTTCGCTCGCGTAACGGCACGACGGACGTTTTCTTCATCGCGTCCTAGCTGCATCGCAGTTATCTTCACTGCTTGGTTCTGATTCGTTTGATCGGCCTTCATTCGAAGTGCCACCATGTTGGAAATGAAATCTTTTTTTTGTGGCGAGTCCATAGCCTCAATCACGCGTCGCCACTCAACTCCCAAACCGGCTGAATCTGCTTGCCTCTGCGCATATTCATCCGAAAGAAGCTTTCTCTTCTGTTTTGAGAAATGAGGGATAAATACCGACATCAACTCACCGAAAAATCCAGGTGCAAGATCGTTCAAGATGACGACGTGAGCCAGCGTATCAATCGCGTGACGCACGTCTGGTGTAAGGCATTCAGAGATGTCTCCAGACCCCAGACCTTGAACGACATTTGCCAGTTTCTTCCCGTCAACCTCGAATATGTAATCCCCGAAATGTTGTTCTTTTTCCATATCGCCCCTTCAGGCGCACCTTCATAAGGTGCCAGCGCCAGGCCGGTGAAGGAATCCGGCTTTTCCCCCTTGCGGATCAGGCGCGGGGTAGGCGTGGCAAAAACTCAAGCTCCCATTGTCCACCTGTTCAGCACAGCCTCAGGGCGTTTATTAGCGGCTCAGAAGGGGCAACGCCAGGCGCTGCAGCTGGTGCAGTTCACGCCGTGAAGATCGACGCCCTGCATGTGCGTTCATGCGGTGCCGCAGGGGCCAACGACACTGGCCTAACGGGAGCCACCGCCGCCCGGTGAAGGTGCGCCAGGGGGAGGCCCTGTCGCGCTCATTTCCGGGAAAGCACAGGCACGGACAACGGCGGGTGCATGGGGCGGGGAAGTGTGGGAGGTGGCGGGGAAATGGCGGTAACGAATGAATATGAATGAATTTTTTCATCATATAAAAGTGTCCCCGTTTTGTCCCCGCACTGTCCCTGTTTTGGCCCCGTACTTGCCGTTTAAGTGTCACCGTTTTGTCCCCATGAGACGGTTTTGATTTAAGTCTGGCCCTTTTTGGCGGTCAAAGTGGATTTGTTTGTGTTCCTTCCGGTGCGGCGTTCCCTCGCTGGTGGAAGCCAAGCCAACCAGGTGCCCTACATGTTGTGGCCT
>ERZ1034365.1861-NODE-1861-length-10285-cov-2.408307_pt1 | contig 10285 bp, 9 predicted proteins | sample MGYA00520615_ERZ1034365 | MGnify/ENA primary metagenome ERZ1034365 (study PRJEB33736, sample SAMEA104284505) | Azolla filiculoides | biome: Urban; feature: Water surface; material: Ditch water | place: Netherlands | collected 2015-10-28 | depth 0-0.1 m ...
GGCCAGCCATGGCCCTGAGGACGTTTGGGACGGCCGCGCCCTGGTGGCCGGGCGCTCCAGCCACCGCTTTGTGGCCACAGAAGAATTGCTGGCCTACCAGTTGCCACGCGATGTGCTGATGGCGCTGGTCTCCGAAAACGCCACCTTCAGCGCCTTGCTGTTTTCCGATTTGGGGCAAAAGCTCAGCGCCTTGTCCGAGCGCAACAGCGCCCACGAGCTGCAATCGCTCACCCTGTCGCGGGTGGACGAAGCCTTTTTGCGACCAGCCCAAGTGGTCGATGCGCAGACCGATGTGCTGTCGGTGGTGCGCATCTTGCACGCGCACGATGCACGGGCGGTGCTGGTGCGCGATGCACGGGCTTGCCCGCCCACCTTGGGCATCTTCACCCACACGGCGGTGCAAGAAGCTTTGCTGAGCGGTCGGCCCTTGGATGCCACGCCGGTGCGTGAATTTGCCCGATTTCATCTGGTGAGTGTGAAGCCATCTGACACGCTGGGCGATGCCCTGGCGCTGCTGACGCGTCACCGCGTGCACCGCCTTGTGGTGGCCGAGGGCGATCAGGTGCTGGGCCTGCTCGAAGCGCTCGATGTGTTCGGTTTTCTTTCGGGGCACTCGCACCAGTTGGCCCTGCAGATCGAGGCGGCCCGCAGCATCGAAGACTTGGCTGCCGCAGCCTCTCAGATGAATGGTCTGTTGGCCCGCTTGCACCGCAGCGGCACCCGCGTGGGCTTGATCGCGCGCTTGGTGCAAGACCTGCAAGCCCGTTTGTTTGAGCGGGCATGGGCATTGCTGGCGCCGCCCGATTTGCTGGCCAACAGTTGCTTGCTCGTCATGGGCAGCGAAGGCCGTGGCGAGCAACTGCTCAAGACCGACCAAGACAACGCCCTGGTGCTGCGCGATGGGTACGAGCCACCAGCCGATCTGGCTGACATCTGTGCGCGGTTTTCAGAGGCGCTGGCGGCGTTTGGCTACCCACCATGCCCGGGCCAGATCATGGTCAGCCAAGCCCAATGGCGTCAGACCCAAAGTGAATTTGCCGCGCAGGTGCGCCAATGGCTCTTGATGCCCGATGCCGATGCGCTGATGAAGCTGGCGATTTTTTTGGACGCCCAAGCGGTGGCAGGCGACGCATCGCTGCTGCAAGCGCTGCAACAAGAAGTCCGACGCAACGCCACGCACAGCGATGCCTTGCTGGCGCGCTTTGCCTCGGCGGTTGATGCCTTTGGCAACAGCCAAGGTTGGTGGAACCGCTTGCTGCACCTGGGCGAAGCGCCCACGGCTGTGCACCTCAAGAAAGAGGGCATTTTCCCGCTGGTGCATGGCGTGCGCAGCCTGGCTTTTCAGTCGGGCTTGAGCGAGACCGGCACCATCGCCCGTCTTGATGCGCTGGCCGCACGCGGCGTGATCAGCGCAGCCCAGGCCAGCGACTGGGGGCAATGTCTGCACTTTTTGATGGGGCTCAAGTTGCAAGCGGGCTTGGCGGAATTGGACCGCGATCAGCCCGTGAGCGGCATGGTGGATGTCTCGCGCCTGAGCACGCTCGAGCGCGATTTGCTCAAGGACGCGTTGGCCGTGGTGCGCCACTGCAAGACCTTTTTGCACCAGCACTTTCGGCTGGATGTGTTGTGATGTTCTCGCCGCTGCAAGCCTTGTGGCGAGCGCTGCGTGAGCGCTGGTTGCGTTACCACCTGGCTTTGCCCGAATTTGCGTTCTTGCTCGACGCACCGCCGCCTGGGGAATGGGTCTCGCTGGATTGCGAAACCACCGGCCTGAAGGTGGGCACCGACGAGATCGTGTCGATCGGTGCGGTGCGCATTGTTGGCGACCGGATCATGACCAGCGAGCGCTTCGAAGTGCTGGTGCGACCCGAAGGCAAAGTCTCCGCGCAAAGCATCCGCATCCACCGTTTGCGTGAAAAAGATGTGGCCCAGGGCATGCCGGTCGATGAGGCCGTCAAGCGCTTGCTGCACTTCATCGGTCCGCGTCCTTTGGTGGGTTACTACCTGGCGTTCGATGTGGCCATGCTCAACCGTGTGGTGTTCCCGATGCTCGGCTTTGGCCTGCCGCAGCCGCAGATCGAAGTCTCGGCCCTGTTCCATGCGCACAAAATGCGTCAGCTGCCCCCGCACCAACGCCAGTCACCGCCCGAGATCGACTTGCGCCTGGCCACCTTGATGAAGGACTTGGGTCTGCCGATGCGCGAAGCGCACAACCCCATCAACGATGCGGTGATGGCCGCGCTGGCCTTCATCAAGCTGCGCCATCTGCGCTGAGGGCGGGGGGCCTCAGCCCTTGGCCCAGCGCTGGGCTTCTTGCATCAAGTGGCTGCGAAAAACCGCCGCAATCGGCGAAATCTGCCGGGCCTGCGTGCGCGCTGGGGTGGCTCAAAAACGGTAGTTGGCAAACAGGCCGTAGCTGGCCTGATTCTTCTTGTCCACCGTGGGGCTGCCTGCGGCATCGCCTTGCAGCTGGGTCAGGCCCAGCTTGGCCGACAGGCTCCATTCGCGGGTGAGTTGGTAGTCGGCCCCGGCGGACAGGCGCAGTGCGCTCAAGCCCGCACCGGCTTTGTAGGCCGCATAGCCAGTGTTGGCGCTTTGTGTGTCGCTCACGCCGTAATAGGTGCTGGCGTAGCGGCTGTCCATCCAGGTCAAGCCTGGGCCGACGCTCAAAGACAAGCGCTCGGTGGGGCGGATGCGGTACATCACATCCAACATGGCCCGTGTGCCCTGCGCGTGTCCGCCCACATCGCTGGCGATGCTGGCGTTTGCTGCCCAGGCACCTTGGGTGTAACTGCCCGTGAGGGTGCCCAAGGTGGTTTGCTCGATCGTGCCGAGTTGAGAAAAGTTGTTGTTCTCGTTGCCCTTGCGCGGGTTGCCCAAGCTGGTGCCTACGCCCACGCCCAAACGCCATGGGCCGTCTTGCATCAAGGTGTAGCTCACACCCACGGGCACACCTGCGCCGGGCAAGGCGCCGATCTGCCATCGGCCATGACTGGCGCTGAAGGTGGGCATGGCGCCCACGCGTGTTTCGCTGCTGCCCGGGTATTTGGGTTGCGACATGAGGCCCATGCCGACACTGAATCGCCAAGCTTCTTCATCCACGGCTTGCGCGTGTGCAGCCACCGTCAAACCGATGCAACTGATGGCCAGCAAGAGCTTGGCGTGTATGAGGGTGGGGGGTGTGGGTGATGGCATGGAACCTCTGGGTGTTGTGTCGCCGCAAGACAGTTGCAGTGATCGACGGCGATTGTGTTTGACCCAAGTCAAGGCCGTGTACGCCTTGTGTAAAGTTGGGTGATGCAAGCGTGAACCCTGCTGCTGGGTGCAGCCACCGGCATCGATCTGTCTGCCAGATTTCCTCGATGGGTCAAGCGTTGTCGCGGTGTGCTTTGGCCTGCAGCTGCACAGCCTGCCGGGCTTCTTCGGTCCAGCGCGACAAGTTTTTCAGCTGCATCCCCATGCGCGGGTTGGTCTTGAGCAGCGTCTCGTGGCGCATCAAAAAATCCCAATACAGCGTGGTGTACGGGCAAGCCTTGGGTCCGGTGGATTGCGCGGGGTCATAGCGACAACCTTGGCAGTGGTTGCTCATGCGCTGGATGTATTTGCCCGTGGCCACATAGGGCTTGCTGGCCATCAGCCCACCATCGCCAAACTGCGACATGCCCAGGGTGTTGGGCAGCTCGACCCATTCCACCGCGTCCACATACACACTCAAAAACCAGCTGTGCATGTGCTGCGGGTGCACGCCGCGCATCAGGCCGTAAAGCCCCAGCACCATCAGCCGCTGAATGTGGTGGGCATACCCCAAGCGCAGCGTTTGCTGCAGGGCATCGCGCAGGCAGGCCATGTCGGTCTCGCCTGTCCAGAAGAAGGCTGGCAAATCTTCTTGCGCGTCCAAGGCGTTGCGCGCCAGGTAGCTGGGCATTTGCGTCCAGTACATGCCGCGCACGTATTCGCGCCAGCCCAGAATCTGCCGCACAAAACCTTCCACCGCCGCCAGCGGCGCTTGGCCTTGCGCCCAGGCTTGCTCGGCCGCTTGCACCACCTCATGCGCTGACAGCAGTTTCAGGTTCAAACACGCCGACAGCATCGAGTGGTACAGCCAAGGCTCGCCTGCCCACATGGCGTCTTCGTACTGCCCGAAAAGCGGCAGCCGGTGGTTGATGAAGTCGTCCAGGGCTTGCAGCGCTTGGTCGCGTGTCACGGGCCAGGCAAAGTCTTGCAGTTGGCCGGGTGCATCGGGCAAGGCCCGCGACACCAGATCGAGCACCGTCTGTGTGGTTTCGTCGGGCGCAAAGCGCTGGGGTGCGGGCAGGTTTTGCGGGCCGTGTTTGCCAAAAGATTCGCGGTTGTCCGCGTCGTAATTCCACTGTCCGCCCACCGGTTTGTCGCCGTCCATCAGCACGCCAAAGCGCTGGCGTTGTTCGCGGTACCAATACTCCATGCGCAGTTGCTTGCGGCCTTTGGCGTGCGCCGCAAAGTCGCGCACCGTGGTGAAAAAGCTCAGGTCATCGCGCAGCGCCAGTGGCTTGCCCTGTGCTTTGGCTGTGGCTTGCAGGGCCTGCAAAACGCGCCAGTCGCCCGGCGCGGTCATGCACAGGGCCTCGGGCTGCCAATGGGCGATGGCCCGGGCCAACTCACCCGCCAGCGTGCCGGTGTTGCGCGGGTCGTCCAGCTCGGTGTAATGCACGGGCCAGCCTTGCGCCCGCAGGCCTTGCGCAAAATGCCGCATGGCACTCAAAAACAAAGCGGTGCGCTGCTTGGCCGAGGGCACATGGGTGGACTCTTCCATCACTTCGGCCATCCAGACCACGTCACGCAGCGGGTCGAAGTTCTGCAGCGCGCTGGCGTTCAGGTCCAGCTGATCGCCCAGCACCAGAACCAGGTGGCGAATCGGCGGGGTGGGGTGGTGCATGTCAAAAGTCCAGTGTGGTTTGCGCCTTGGGCGCGGTGGGTGGTCGGCGTTTTCGGGTGCCCTCTGGGCGTTTGCGTGAAGCGTGCTTGTCGATCACCGCTTGCTTGGCTTGGCGCACCGGCGCGGTGTTGCGCCGTGCATGCAATTGCGCCTTGGCGCTGCGCGTGGCCTCGGCCAGATCCACCACGGGCAAGGGCCAGTCGCGGCCCACCGTCACGCCGCACTGCGCCTGCACCGAAGGCGGCATTTTCCAGGGCTCGAACAGCCAGGTGTCGGGCACTCGGCGCAGCACCGGCAGCCAGCGCCGCACAAACACGCCTTGCGGGTCTTGGTCTTGCGCTTGTTTGATGGGGTTGTACACGCGTGTGGTGTTGATGCCGGTGGTGCCCGACTGCATTTGCATCTGGCTCCAGTGGATGCCCGGTTCGTAATCCACAAATTGCGCGGCCAGCCAGTGGCCCACTTCGCGCCAGTGCAGCCACAGCGGATAGGCCGCCACCGACACCAGCATGGCGCGCATCCTGAAGTTGAGCCAGCCGGTGTGTTGCAGCATGGTCACGCAGGCATCGACCAGCGGCCAGCCTGTGGTGGCGGTGCGCAGGCGTTCAAAGTGTTCTGCGTTCCAGTCGTTTTCGCGCAGGCCGTCGTAGCCTCGGTGCATGTTGCGGTGTTCGATGGCGGGTTCGCTTTCGAGCTTTTGCATGAAATGGCAGTGCCAATGCAGCCGGCTCATGAAGGCGTTCAGCCCCTTGCGCGTCCATGTGCCTGTGCTGGGTGCGCGCAAGGTTTGCTCGGTGGCTTGCACCACCTCGCGCAGGCTCAGGCACCCCCAGCTCAAATAGGGCGAGAGCCGTGAGCAAGCGGTCTCGGCGCTCAGGGGCGATGAAATCCCGCCTCGGTACTGGCTGCTGCGACCGTTCAAAAAGCTGTGCAGTGTGCGCAAGCCGTCGCTGCGCCCACCGGTTTGGCGCTCAGGGGCTTGGTCTGTGGTCAGACCCCAGGCCTGCCATTCAGGAAAGGCTTGCGGGGCCCAAGGCCACTCGGCGCTTTGCAGAGCCGGTGTGGGCACTGGCGGCGCGGCCATCAGCTGCTGCCAGTGGTCGCTCCACACGTCGCGGCTGGGCAGGCGGCGGACCACGCCGTGTTGGCGCTGCTCTTGCCACATCACGCCGCGTGTTTGGCACCACTGCGCCACCGCCAGGTCACGCCGGTAGGTCAGGCCGTTGCCGGTTTCTTGGTGCGAGTGCAAATGGCTGAAGGCTTGCTGTTGGTGCAGTTGCTCCAGCACCTCGGTCACTTCGCCGGTCAGCACATGCAGCACTTGGCCGCAGGCCTTGAGTTGGCGGTACAGGTCGCGCAGGCATTCGCGCACAAAGTCGAATTGCCTTTGCGAGGCATCGGGTGCCGACCAATATGAGGGCTCGATGATGTAGACGCACAGCACCGGCCCCAGCGCGGCCGCTTGCGCCAAAGCGGCGTGGTCGTGCACGCGCAAATCCCGTTTGAACCAAACCAGTTGTGTGCCCATGGTGGGTGCCCTTCAATGCACCAGCTGTGGCTCAAAGCAAGCCAGCAGCGCTGGCGGCGCCGTGGGCACTTGTTGCGTCAGATAGTGGCGGATCAAAGGCGCAGCACGCCAAGGGTGGGTCTGGCCACTCCAGATGCCTTGCGGCTCGATCTGCACACGCCCCGCCACATCGCGCAACAGCACCACCGAGGGCAGCAAGGCGTCAAACTGCGCCTCGACCAAAAGCCATGGGCCTGCGCGCCAAGCTGCCTGCAAGCGGGCCGAGTTGGAGGCGGGTGGGCTGTAGTCACGCACCGCAGCCAAGGCTTGCGCGTGCAAGGGGTCTTGCACGTTCAGTGTTTGAACCGCTGCACAGTCGCGCCGCAGACGATTGTGGGTGTCGGCCACCCAGCCTTGCACATCCACCGCACGCCCGTCGATGGCCAGCAAGTGGCCGTTGTCTGTGGGCAGCCACTGCAGATGGCTCAGGCCTACCCCCAGTGCGCTGAGGGCGAGCGCAATCAGGGCAACATGGCGTTTCATGGCGAGCAGCGGCTTGCCGTCAAGACGACTTTGCTCCCCAAGTCGGTATCTGCGGCAGCGTGATGTTCTCGTGCTGTGCCACCATCTCCAAGGCTTTTTCAAACAGGGCGCGGGCTGAGCCCGAGACCGAACTCAGGTAGGCGTGCAAGTGGGCGTCTTCTGCGCTTTTGTTCAGGCACTCTTGGCTGTATTGCTCAAAGCTCGCCAATTGCGAGATCAGCTCGGCCACGTGCCGTGGGCATTCGCACAGCACTTTGTTGGGGCTGTTTGCCACGAGGTGCAAGGTTTCGTCGCTGTATTTGCGCGGCGGTACCAAACCACTGCGCTGCACATCGCTCGCCGCTGGGTTGTGGTCCAACCACAAGAGCGAGTTGATCAACTCGCCCAGCTCCGCGTTCGAGATCGGCTCCCTGCGCAACTTGATGCCCGCCAACTTGAGGCCTGCGATGACGGGCTCCTGTCCGAAGTTGTAGAGCACGATGGCTTGCTGAAACGGGTGGGCGTGCACCAGACGCTGGATGTCGTTACCCGCCAACACGTGCAAGGAGTTCACTCGCACCAGCAGCACCTGCGGGCGCGAGGGCATGGGGGCTTTTGCCGCCTCGTCCAGGTTTTCCAGGATCTCGGTGATCTGGATCGGTTTGTCGGGCAAAGCCAGCGCCAGTTGGCCCGAGGCGACACGTGCGGCCATGCCGACACCCACCACCGCCACCGTGATCGGTGTCTGCGAGGACGCTGTTGTGCGGCTGCGCTGGCCCGCGCTGCGTTGTTGTTGAAGCAATGCATTGAGTTGCGTGGCGGACAGCTTGGCCAAAGTGCTGATGCTGTGCCCGCATTCGGTCAGTTGCCGGATCAAGGACGCCCGCAGCGCATCTTCGTCGGAGTAAAGCCTGTGGCGACCTTCCGACTTGGCGGGTGTGAACGCACCGTGCCGTGCCTCCCAAACGCGCAAGGTGGAGACAGGCACGCCACTGAGAGCCGATATGGCACCGATGCGGTGGTTGGCGATGGGTTGGCTCATGGTGGATGTTTTGAGTAGATATTGAGCTGTATTTTATGTATAAATTAAAAATTGAGTAGATATTGGGGTGATGGGTGGTAGATTTGAAGCTCACAAGCGGAGGACATCCCTGTATGTTGAGCAAAAAAGTGTTTCATGCCGTCAACGCCCTGGTTGTCATGGCGGGGCTGCCCACGGGCAGCACCATCACCACTGCCGAGCTGGCCGCGAGGGTGGGTTTGTCGGTGTCTTATGTCGAAAGCCTACTCAAAGCGCTGCGCGAGCACGGCTTTGTCCGTGCCACCCGGGGGCCGGGCGGCGGCTACGACCTGGCCCACAGTGCTGAGCGCATGAGCGTCTGGTCGGTGGTGGCTGCCCTGGACCCGTATCCCGAACCAGCGGCTGTGCAAGGCGAATTGCAAATCGATTTGGAGCAAGCCATCGGGCAGTCGCTGGAGCGTGAATTGCAAGCTTTCTTGAGCGTCAGCTTCATCGGCGACCATGTGAGCGAAGCCTCCACCTTGTTGCTGTCCCGCAAAGCCAAGGTCTGGGATTTCGGCTTCAAGCCGATGGCACCCCAATGGCGGCCTGAAGCGCCCAACTCGGTTTTCCAGTTGTCGCAATTCATTGTCGAGCCGGTGGCGTCTTGGCGCACATGATTCGGCCATGATGATCACCTCTTTCAAAGGCAATAAAGCGCGCCTGCCCAGCAAAACCTGCCAAGCCTGCCAGCGCGAAATGACTTGGCGCAAAGCGTGGGCCAAGAACTGGGACGAGGTCAAATATTGCTCGGATGCTTGCCGCGGTGCGGCCAAGCGCCGTCAGGCGCCTGCGGCATGAGCCCTGCTGTATAGGGCGATAGCTACCATGCTGGGCAAAGTCAAGCGTCAGCAAAGATGGGAACTTGCATTGGCGCTTCACCCCATCGCTCTGCCGGTCTGTCCTTTGTGTCGGCGTGAGATCCCGCCCGCCGAGCAAGATGCCCACCACTTTGTGCCCAAGTCCAAAGGCGGACGTGAAACCCAGCTGCTGCACCGCATCTGTCACCGGCAAATCCATGCGCTCTTGTCCGAGAACGAACTGGCGCGGCAATTCAACACCCCCGAGGCATTGCTGACGCATCCGGACGTGCGCACGTTCGTCGACTGGGTCCGCCGCAAGCCGCCCGATTTTTTTGAAAAAAGCCGCAAAAGCGCACAGCGACGCAGGGCCTGAGCGTCCTGCTTGGCCATGAAAAAAGGGCGCCGAAGCGCCCTTGGGGTTTTCAGCCTGAAGCCGAAATCAGTGGTCCGACGCTGCGGCAGCGCCGTAGCCGGTTTCGGAGCGCACTTGCTGGGCCGGGAAGGCCGCACGTTCTTTTTTCGCTTGTTCGCTCTTGTCGAGGACCGAGAACAGCCAGATGCTCACAAAGCCAATGGTCATCGAGAACAAGGCGGGCGAGCTGTACTGGAACCAGGCCGAGCCCTTGGGGTTGCCCAAGGTCACTTCCCACACCGCAGGCGACACGACTGTGAGGCCCACGGAAGAGATCAGGCCCAGGAAGCCGCCAATGACCGCGCCGCGTGTGGTGCAGTCTTTCCACAGCACCGACATGAACAGCACCGGGAAGTTGGCCGAAGCCGCGATCGCGAAGGCCAGCGACACCATGAAGGCGATGTTCTGCTTCTCGAAGGCAATGCCCAGGGTCACAGCCAGCACGCCGAGTGCCAGGGTGGTGATGCGCGAGACCTTGAGCTCGGAAGCGCTGTCGGCCTTGCCCTTCTTGAACACGGTGGCGTAGAGGTCGTGCGAGACAGCGGAGGCACCCGACAGGGTCAGGCCAGCCACCACGGCCAGGATGGTCGCGAAGGCCACGGCCGAGATGAAGCCGTAGAACACGTTGCCGCCGACGGTCTTGGCGACCAGCACGGCAGCCATGTTGGCAGTACCTGCACCACCCAGGATCACGCCCTTGGCGACATCGGCCATTTCGGGGTTGGTCAGCACCAGGGTGATGGCACCAAAACCGATGATGAAGATCAGCACGTAGAAGTAGCCGATCCAGGTCGTGGCCCAGAACACCGACTTGCGGGCTTCCTTGGCGTCAGGCACCGTGAAGAAGCGCATCAGGATGTGCGGCAGACCGGCGGTACCGAACATCAGCGCCATGCCGAAGCTGATGGCCGAGATCGGGTCCTTGATGAAGCCGCCAGGGCCCATCAGCGACAGGCCGATCTTGTCCGGGTTCATCGCGCTGGCCTTGGCCATGGCGGCCGAGGCAGCCGAGGCGGCTTCCGGGGTCGTCGCGGCGGCCGCAGAGGCAGCAGCAGCGGCCACGGCA
>ERZ1034365.1862-NODE-1862-length-10282-cov-2.171877_pt1 | contig 10282 bp, 6 predicted proteins | sample MGYA00520615_ERZ1034365 | MGnify/ENA primary metagenome ERZ1034365 (study PRJEB33736, sample SAMEA104284505) | Azolla filiculoides | biome: Urban; feature: Water surface; material: Ditch water | place: Netherlands | collected 2015-10-28 | depth 0-0.1 m ...
CAGCTGAATGCTATGGATAAAAGTAAAGAGCGCAAAGTTGAGTCTAAGCTATTTCAGGAGATGATGAATGCACAAAAAGAAACTGCTAATAAATATAAGTTGGAAGGCAATAAACTTAAATTTGATGAATTGCGTGATTCTATTATGACTGCTGTGCGCGAAAAAATGAAACAAAATCAGAGCTGGAAATTTACCGAACAACAACGTAAGGATTATAAAACAATAGGTGGTACTCCGCATCTGGATGGAGCTTATACTGTTTTTGGTGAAGTGATAGAAGGGATGGATATTGTCACACTGATTTCAAAAGCCAAAACGAGTGAGTCGGATAGACCGGTGGATGATATCAGGGTGATAAAGGCCAAAAGAATTAAGTAGTTTGTAATTACGTATTAACAGGGCATAAAAAAGGGGAGCAAATTTTATTTGTTCCCCTTTTTGTATGTAAAATTCTACATAGCAGCACCAATACTAATCATGATGGCTACAGGTACAGCTAATAAACTAATGGCAAGCATAACAATAGTCATTACACCCATAAACTTGAACATCTTTTTAAGGTTTTCTATTGCGATGTCGAATGTTTCCTGATCGCCTTGAAGAAATGCAGATTTAGTTTTGTCGCTGAACCTGAAAAGATATAGTACCGGGAAGAAGTATAAAACTGCGATTATAATATAAATAATCCCAAAGTAGTTCATTGGAACGGGTATTGGAGTTCCCAATTCATCTCCGATAAGTGGAAATACAATCAGAAAAACAAGTCCCATTAATCCTATAAAGCCCGTATAGACAAAGCCCAGAATAGATAAAAATGTAGCCCACTTGCTAATTGATTTGAAATTTTTAGTTCCTTCCTCTGTAATAAACAGTTGATTCATTTGCTCGAAAGTAGTGACTTCTTTTTCCATAATTCTAATTTTAATTTTAGATGAGTTGATATTACAATATCGCAAAGTTAAATGTATTTTTCGACTAATTTACATCAGCCCTTAATTATATTTCAAATTTGATGTTTTTCTTGAATAATCTTACAGAAAATGCAAATTTTCTACTCAATTAAAGAAAAATTTCTATAATTAATTCGTGTTTTAGAACATAAAATAGTAATTTTGTACCCGCTTAGAAATTTCGAAAACTAAAATATATTATGGCAGAAAAAAAATTAAATTTATTGGCTGATTTTCCATCAGTTAGCGCTCAGCAATGGATGGATAAAATCACCGTCGACCTGAAAGGAGCTGATTTCGATAAAAAGCTCGTTTGGAAAACAAACGAAGGATTTAGCGTATTGCCTTTTTATCGGGCCGAAGACATTGAAAACCTTAAATCTACAGAGGTCGTTCCCGGTAAATTTCCTTACGTACGTGGTACAAAAGCTGACAATGTGTGGTTTGTTCGTCAGGACATTGTAGTGAAAGATGCTAAAGAAGCGAATGCTAAAGCGCTTGATGTACTTTGTAAAGGTGCAACTTCACATGGTTTCAAATTGAGCAAAAAAGACTTAAGCCCTGATTACATTGCTACGCTACTTCAAAACATTCAGGCTGATTGTGTTGAACTTAACTTCACCATTTGCACAAAACGTTCGGCTGATTTGGCAACAATTCTGACCGACTACTTCAAATCCAAAGAATACAATCTAACTCAGTTACACGGTTCTATCAACTGGGATGGAATGAACGCTATGCTGCTTCGCGGCAAAGATTTTGAAAAAGAAGAATTGGTAACACTGGCTAAAGCAACTTTTGATGCAGCGCTTGGATTACCTTTTTATCGTGTTATTGGAGTGAATGCTACCACTTTGAGTAATGCAGGAGCTTTTCTGGCTCAGGAATTGGGTTATGCATTGGCTTGGGGTAACGAATATCTTTCGGCACTTATCGAAGCTGGTTGCGAACCTTCAATCGTTGCTAAGAATATTAAATTTAATTTTGCAGTAGGTGGTAACTACTTTATGGAAATTGCCAAATTCCGTGCTGCCAAATTGCTTTGGGCTAATATTGTTGATGCTTATCAGGTTAAATGTGTTAAAGACGGTTGTCAACATACTGTTGATGGTATTTGTAAATGTGCTGCTAAAATGCGCATTCACGCTCAAACTACTGAATTCAACAAAACAACTTTTGATGCCAACGTAAATATGCTTCGTACTCAAACTGAAGCAATGAGTGCAACATTAGGCGGTGTAAACTCACTTACTGTATTACCTTACGACTCAACTTACAAAAAAGCTGACGAATTCTCGGAACGTATTGCCCGTAATCAACAATTATTATTAAAAGAAGAATGTCATTTCGATAAAGTAGCTGACCCTGCTGCCGGTTCTTATTATATCGAAACATTAACAAACGAAATAGCTGCTCAGGCATGGAAAATCTTCCTCGAAGTGGAAGATAATGGTGGTTTCTTCACTGCTATTAAAGCCGGAACAGTTCAAAAAGCTGTAAAAGCAACTGCAACAAGCCGCTTGAAATCTGTTTCAAGTCGCCGCGAAGTATTATTAGGAACCAACCAGTTCCCTAACTTTGCTGAATTTGCTGCTGCTAAAGTGGAAATTGCAAAAGCTGCTGCTGATTGTGATTGCAATCATACAGCTGTCGAAACTTTGGCTCCTGTACGTGCTGCCGAAGAGTTCGAAACTTTGCGATTTGCTACCGAAGCTGCTGCAAAACGTCCGAAAGCATTTATGTTGACCATTGGTAGCTTGGCAATGCGTTTAGCACGTGCTCAGTTCTCTTGTAACTTCTTTGCTTGTGCAGGTTACGAAGTGGTTGATAACCTTGGGTTCAAAACCATTGAAGAAGGTGTAAATGCTGCTATGGAAGCAAATGCTGATATTATTGTTCTTTGTTCGAGCGACGATGAGTATGTAGAACTTGCTCCTGCTGCTTACGAAGCTTCGAAAGGAAAAGCCATTTTGGTTGTTGCCGGAGCTCCTGCAAATATGGATGAGCTTAAAGCATTAGGTATTGAACATTTTGTAAATGTAAAATCGAATGTTTTGGATACTCTTAAACAATTCAATCAATTGCTTTCAATTTAAAAATATTATTCTGAACGCAAAGACACAAAGCCGCTAAGACGGAAAGTAAACTTAATGATTATGCTAACGAAAGACGAATACGAAAGAATTGGAAAGATTATTTTGGATTGTGCTTTTGAAGTACATAAGGAACTTGGTCCCGGTTTGTTAGAATCAATTTACGAAGAATGCCTTTGTGAAGAAATTCGAAATAAAGGACTTAAAGTAGAAAATCAGGTTTATTTGCCACTTTTTTATAAGGGAAAAAAGTTGAATAAAAACTTTAGAATTGATGTTCTAGTAGAAGATGTTATTATACTTGAAATAAAATCAGCAATAGATTTATATACAGTAGATGAAGCTCAGTTAGTTTCTTATATGAAATTAGCAGATAAGCATCTTGGATATTTGCTGAATTTTAATGTAGCCCTTCTTAAAGATGGAATTAAACGAAAAGTAAACAATTATTTTATTTAAACTTTGTGACTTAGCGCCGTTGCGACTTCGCGTTCAAAAAAACAATTATTATGAAACCAAATTTCAAAAATATAGATATTAAAAACATTACGGCTACCAATGTAGCTCCTAAAGTTGAAAGTACATGGTTGACTCCTGAGCTTATTCCGGTGAAACCATTTTATACCAAAGAAGATATTGCCGGCATGGAGCATTTGAATTATGCTGCCGGACTTCCTCCATATTTGCGTGGCCCTTACAGCGTAATGTACGCCATGCAACCCTGGACAATTCGTCAATATGCCGGATTCTCTACTGCCGAAGAATCAAATGCATTCTATCGTCGTAACTTAGCTGCCGGACAAAAAGGTCTTTCTGTTGCATTCGACTTAGCTACACACCGTGGCTACGATGCCGATCACGAACGTGTGGTAGGTGACGTTGGTAAAGCGGGTGTTTCTATCTGTTCTATCGAAGATATGAAAGTGTTGTTCGATGGTATTCCATTGAATAAAATGTCGGTTTCTATGACCATGAACGGTGCTGTACTTCCTATCCTTGCATTTTATATCAATGCAGGTTTAGAACAAGGTGCAAAACTGGAAGAAATGGCCGGAACAATCCAAAATGATATTTTGAAAGAATTTATGGTTCGTAATACCTATATTTACCCACCAAAATTCTCGATGAAGATTATTGCTGATATTTTTGAGTTTACTTCTCAAAAAATGCCTAAGTTCAACTCTATCTCTATCTCTGGTTACCACATGCAAGAAGCTGGTGCAACTGCCGATATTGAGTTGGCTTACACATTGGCTGATGGACTTGAGTACTTACGTGCCGGAGTAAATGCAGGTATGGATATCGACTCGTTCGCTCCACGTTTGTCATTCTTCTGGGCAATCGGTATGAATCACTTTATGGAAATTGCCAAAATGCGTGCTGCACGTATGTTGTGGGCAAAAATCGTAAAACAATTCAACCCTAAAAACCCAAAATCATTGGCGCTGCGTACACACTCGCAAACTTCAGGTTGGTCATTGACTGAGCAAGATCCATTCAACAATGTGGGTCGTACTTGCATCGAAGCTATGGCTGCGGCATTAGGTCACACGCAATCGCTTCACACCAATGCATTGGACGAAGCTATTGCATTACCAACTGATTTCTCGTCTCTTATTGCTCTTATCACAATAATCTTTATTTAATTGTATAGTGATATTTGCGGTTTGGTTTACCCATTGGGGGTTTCTTTTTATGTTGAGTCTTTAACCAACGAATTGGCTGAAAAAGCATGGGCGTTGATCTAAGAAGTTGAAAAACTGGGTGGTATGGCTGCTGCTATTGAAACCGGTGTTCCAAAAATGCGTATCGAAGAAGCTTCTGCTCGTACTCAAGCTCGTATTGATTCTGGAAATCAGATTATTGTGGGTGTAAACCAATACCGTTTGGAAAAAGAAGACCCAATTGATATTTTGGAAGTGGACAACACGGCGGTTCGTATTCAACAAATCGAACGTTTGAAACAATTGCGTGCTAACCGCGACGAAGCTGCTGTTCAAGCTGCTTTGGCTGCCATTACCGAATGTGCTAAAACCGGAAACGGTAACTTGTTAGAATTAGCCGTTGAAGCTGCCCGCGTGCGTGCTTCATTAGGTGAAATATCAGATGCCTGCGAAGAAGTTGCAGGTCGTTATAAAGCAACCATCAGAACAATTTCAGGCGTGTATTCATCAGAAACTAAAAACGATGCGAATTTCCAACGTGCTTGCGAGCTTACAGAGAAATTTGCCCAGAAAGAAGGTCGTCGTCCTCGTATAATGATCGCTAAAATGGGTCAGGATGGTCACGACCGTGGTGCTAAAGTTGTAGCTACCGGTTATGCCGATTGCGGATTTGACGTGGACATGGGACCATTGTTCCAGACTCCTGCCGAAGCAGCTAAACAAGCAGTTGAAAACGATGTTCACGTTTTGGGTGTTTCGTCATTGGCTGCGGGTCACAAAACTTTGATTCCACAAGTTATGGAAGAATTGAAAAAACTCGGTCGCGAAGATATTATTGTTATTGCCGGTGGAGTTATCCCTGCGCAAGATTATGATTATCTTTACAAAGCCGGCGTAGCAGCTATCTTTGGTCCTGGTTCGCCAGTTACCAAAGCAGCTTGTACTATTTTGGATATTTTGTTAGAAGACTAATTTGCCCCCTAACCCCCTAAAGGGTGAATAAGAAAGAGAAAAACGGACTCACCTCCTAATCGAGGTGAGTCCGTTTTTTTTTGTTTATGGCGAATTCTGATTCGCCATAAATCATGCTGGAAATGGATTTAGGACTTAGCCAAATACTGTAGTTTGGATTTTATATTTTATATTCCTAACTTCAAATTAATAATGTAAGAAAATATGAAGTCTTATATCATTTTTAAGTTTTCCTACGTTTACAATATTAAGGGAAATGTAATTTGTCTGAAGTGAAAGCGAATTGTATTTTCTGAAACCTTTAATATAATTAATATGAAAGCACTAAGTATCCAGAATCAAAGATTGACTGTGGTTGTTTCTTTCTTAATAATGTTCCAGCCGCTCATGTGTTTTGTTTTCGCACAGCAAAACCAAGCTGTATTTATTAATCCGGCAATGAAGGTTACAAATCTGAGGACTACCACAGAACAACCTATGCGGCTCGATAAACTGTGTGTTGATATTAAAATCATTGGTCAGGTAGCAATAACAACTCTTGATATGACTTATTATAATAGTAATTCAAGGGTAATGGAGGGAGAGTTTAATTTTCCTCTTGCTGATGGACAGACTATTTCACGTTTTGCATTAGACATAAATGGAGTTTTGCGCGAAGGTGTGGTGGTTGAAAAGGAGAAAGGTCGGAAAACTTTTGAGGCGATTGTGCGCAGGGGAGTAGATCCCGGTTTGTTGGAAATGACTAAAGGGAATAATTTCAAAATGCGTATTTACCCTTTGCCAGCCCAAGGAACAAGACGTGTTGTGGTGGCTTTTGAACAAGAACTAACAGACAAAGGCAGTTCAGATTTATATTTGCTTCCTTTAAAAATTACAGAGCCGATAGCAAGCTTTTCGGTTCATGCAGAGGTGATTAAAAACACTGTGACGGTCGATAACGAACAAAACGAACTGACTGATTTGTTGTTCGATAAGATGAATGATTCATACGTTGCTAATTTTGAACGTACGAATTTTATGCCTGATAAGAAAATAGCACTTTCATTTCCACATGTAAATAATATCGAAAAAGTTTTTACAGCGAACCTGAATAACAACTCCGATTCGTCACATTTCTATATAAACCTCAGGCCAAAGCAACTTCAACAGGTTAAAGTGCTGCCTAAGCGAATAACTTTATTGTGGGATAAGTCGCACTCGGCACAAGCCAGAAACTTAACGAAAGAATTTGCCGTTTTAGAGGCTTATTTCAGAAAAATAGGTAATCTGATTGTTGAACTGGTGTCATTTAATATCAAAGCAACAAAATCTGAAATTTTTGAGATAAACAATGGAAATTGGACTGCGTTGAAATCAACCCTGGAGACTATGTTTTATGATGGAGGTACAACTTTAGGTTGTCTTGATTTTGCTAAATATAAAAGTGATGAAATACTTCTTTTTTCGGATGGTGTAAGCACTTTTGGTGACAACGAGCCCAAATTTTCGCAAACCCCTGTTTATACCTTGAATTCAGGAATGTCGGCTAATCCGGCTTATTTGACTTACATTGCTCAACATAGCGGCGGATTGTATATCGATTTAAATAAGCTCAGTAGCGAAGAAGTCCTGACTAAGCTAACAGGCAACAATTATCAGTTTATCTCAGCACAAATTGTATCCGGAAATGTTTCAGATGTTTATCCATCAATGCCTTGTCAGTTTAATAATACATTTAGTGCAGCCGGGGTAATGAAAGGAAAATCGGCTAAACTCATATTGAATTTTGGATTTGGGTCAACAATAAGTTACTCAAAAACAATCGTTTAGATGCTGATAATTCAACTGACTCAGGTATTTTAAGTCGTTTATGGGCTGAAAAGAAAATTGCAGAACTGACTCTGAATGAAGATAAAAATAAAGACGAAATAGCCCTTACGGGAAAGAAATTCGGAATAGTAACCTCCAATACGTCACTTATTGTGTTGGAAACCCTGAATGACTATCTTCAGAATGATATTGTGCCACCTGCTGATATGCAGGAAGAGTACTTTAGACGGAAAACGAGCAGAGAAAAAAATACATCTGATAATTTAGCGCGACAAATAGATCGTGTTGTATGGCTGTCTGACGAGCAAAGCAAATGGTGGAATACAGCTTATGTTGTAAACCCGCTAAAACCATCGACACAATTTCATAAGCCTGTAATAAAAAGAGATGAAGAGGTAAACGAAGACAATGAACTGCAATCCCAGGAAGAATTAAACGTGAGTGGTTCTGCTATTTCCATTGCAGACGTAAAGGGCAACGATGAAATGGTAGGCTTTGATATTGCTGATGTAAAGATAGCAATAACTCAGGAGTCTGGTGCCGACGAAATAATACCGCCGGTAAGAACTCCTCCGATACCTAAATCATCTATTGAGCTTAATGCCTGGGATCCTCAGACACCATATCTGAAAGTGTTGCAATATGCAGCTGTAGGAACTGAATATGCCACTTATCAAAAACTTAAAGGAGAATATGGAACGACTCCTTCATTTTATGTTGATGTTGCGGATTATTTTGCAAAATTGGGTAAAAAGGATACAGCAGTAACAGTTTTATCGAATATGGCTGAATTGAAACTTGAATCACCACAGTTGCTACGTGTTATGGGAGGTAAGTTGATTGACCTTAAATGCCGCGCCGAAGCAATTAAAGTATTTGAAACCGTGTTGAAACTCAAAGCTGAAGAGCCTCAATCGTATCGCGACCTGGGATTGGCTTATGCTTCAAACGGTGAATTGCAGAAAGCAATTGAGATTTTGTATGAAGTAGTGAAACAGGGCTGGGATGGCCGCTTTTTCGGTATACAGTTAATTGTTATGAATGAGATTAACAACATCGTATCTACGCATCCGGAGCTTAACACTGGCTTTATTGATAAGCGATTATTGAAAAACGAACCTGTAAACATACGTGTAGTACTCAGTTGGGATACCGATAATTGCGATATGGATCTTTGGGTAACCGACCCCAACGGCGAAAAATGTTACTACATAAATAAGCTTACGCACATCGGAGGAAAAATATCTAACGATTTTACCAACGGCTATGGACCTGAAGAGTTTATGATTAAGCAAGCAATAAATGGTAAGTATCTGGTACAGGCTAATTACTATGGAACCCGTTCTCAGGCTCAAATAGCACCGGTGAATTTGCGTTTGGTATTTATTACAAACTTCGGGAAAGCGAATCAAAAACAAAAAGAAGTAGTTATTAGACTGGAAAGCAACAAAGACATCATTGACGTTGGAAATTTTAGTTTTATGAATAATTAGTTGTTGATTTTTAAGCGCCAATAAAAACAACGGACTCGCCTCTATTGAGGCAAGTCCGTTGTTTGCGTAAAATAAATTTTAAGTTTTTTGAGATAATAATTTAGATTCTACTTCGCATAAAAATAAAGGTATTTAGATTTATTATCTTTTATACAGCGAGAAATATCTACATAAATATGTAAAAAATATTAATAAAATTCAGTTGTGTAATTTTAATGACGATTTTTAAGTAAATTTGTTTCTTTTTTATAAAAGTAAAAATTGACACAAACTAAATAGTCTTAGGCTTACAGTTTTATGTCTGATAATTGTTTTTTTTTGTTTAACTTTGGTTCAATGTGTAAGGTTTTGAAAAGAAGTAAATTTGTATTTTTTATATTCTTATTTATCGGCATTAGCAATTCTTTTGTTTATTCTCAACAGACAGAAGTAATGAGGCAAGATACAAGTGAACTTGTTGGGTTCGATGTTCTTGCCCCTTTGATTGAGAAAAACAATCAAGTAAAGCTTTATTTTAAATCAGAATGGTTTGCAGGTAAACGATTTAGAACATCTATTGCCAAGCTGCCTCTAAATAATTGTTTAACAATAGTTAAGCGTATAACCGAATTGAACTGTATTGCAATAAACAATTCATCTTACGTTTTTGTACCTGTTGAGGTACGAAATTATACAAATAGGGTAAACAGTAAAGGCGTTGTACTGATAGGTGATGTGTATAATTCAGAAAGCAATGTTAAAGCAAATGTTTCGGGTAAAATAATCGATGCAGAAACAGGAAAGCCGTTGTACGGAGCAAGAATCATTATTGATAAACTCAATAAGTCAATAAGTACAGATAGAGCAGGTAATTATTCTATGACAATACCTTCAGGAGAATATGAACTGAGGTTGAACTATGCAGATTTTGAAGAGAATGTAAAAACAATAAGAGTTGGAGGAGATGGTATAGTTGATTTTGAGCTGGCCAAGAAAACAATTTTATTGAAGGAGGTTTTAATAACAGATAAAGCAGCAGACTTGAATGTTATCAGAACGCAAATGAGTTTGATCAGGTTAAATGCTAAAATGATTAAAGAGCTACCCGACTTTATGGGCGAGAAAGATGTTATTAAGAGTATAACACTATTACCCGGGGTGCAATCTACAGGTGAATTCGGAACAGGTTTTTTTGTTCGTGGTGGAAGTGCGGATCAAAACCTGATTATGATTGAAGATGTGCCGTTGTTTAATTCTTCGCATATGTTTGGGTTAAGTTCTGTGGTTAATCCCGATGGAGTGAATAATGTTATTTTTTTGAT
>ERZ1034365.1863-NODE-1863-length-10281-cov-1.857703_pt1 | contig 10281 bp, 9 predicted proteins | sample MGYA00520615_ERZ1034365 | MGnify/ENA primary metagenome ERZ1034365 (study PRJEB33736, sample SAMEA104284505) | Azolla filiculoides | biome: Urban; feature: Water surface; material: Ditch water | place: Netherlands | collected 2015-10-28 | depth 0-0.1 m ...
ATATTTCTTTGGAAAAGAGCATATTCTAATGCAAAATAATTATGATGTTTTAATAATTGGTGGAGGTGTCGCTGGTTTAATGGCAGGAATAGAACTATCAAAAAATGGTAAACAAGTAGTTATTTTAGAAAAAGAGAGTGTAGTTGGAGGGCAGTGCCGAACGGAAATCTTAGAAACTAAAGATGAAACATATAGATTTGATTATGGAGGACATAGATTTATAACAAATAATGAAGTTTTATTGTCTTTTGTTGAAGAAATCTTAGGTGATGATTTATTGGTTGCAAATAGAAGTTCAGTAATTTTACATCAAAATAGAATATACGAATATCCGTTAAATATTAAAAATCTTTTTAAAGTTGCACCCTTTAAACTTCTTTTTGGAACTTTTATAGATTCTCTTAAAATTATATTTAAACTTGTAAAACCTAATAATAGTAGTTTTAAATCATGGATTGTTTCAAGGTTTGGCAAAACATTGTATGAAAATTTTTTTGGTCCATATACCAAAAAACTTTGGGGAATTGAACCTGAAAATTTGAGTGCCGATTGGGCAGGACAAAGAATATCTTTACTTGATTTAAAAGATGTTGTAAAAAAGCTTTTATTTAAAAATAAAAAAACAGTAAGAACATATGCTAAAAGTTATAGGTATCCTAAATATGGATTTGGTGGACTTCCTCTTAAAATGGCAAAGAAATTTGAAAGCTTAGGTGGAAAAATTTTTACAAATGAAAGCGTAGAAAAATTTGTATATAATCAAGATAAGATAGAAGCTGTTTATACAAAAGATAAGGTATTTTATGCAAGTGACATTATTTCAACAATGCCATTAAATGAGATGTCAAATATGCTGGGATTTGAAAGTAATCTAAAATTTAGAAGCCTTAGGTTTTTATGTATTGGTTTAGATATTGAAGATTTTTCTCCTTATACTTGGCAATATGTAAGTGATTATGATTTATTACCTACAAGAATTCAAGAACCAAAAAGAAGGTCTATTTCTATGTCACCAAATGGGAAAAGCTCAATAATGCTTGAAATCCCTTGCAATAAAGATGATGAAATTTGGAATATGAAAGAAGAAAAACTTTTAGAAATAGTTAAGAATGATTTAAAAAAATTAAATTTTAATATTGAGGATAAAATAGTTGATTATTTCTCTTTTATAACTGAACATGCTTATACCTTAATGGATATTGATTATGCAAAAAAAAGGGATGATGCATTTGAGTATTTAAATAAATTTAAAAATCTTACAATGGCTGGAAGACAAGGAACATTTAGGTATATTTTTTTAGATACAGCTATGGAAACAGGTCTTATGGCTGCACATAGAGTACTTGATGAAAAAAGTTATACAAAAGAAAAGATATATAATCATCGTAATGAAAAAACAGTGATAGAAACAAAAAGTGTAGTATAAAAAAGGAGAGAAGAATGAAAAAATATATAATATTAGTTTTGATTAGTTTAATTGCATCGATTAATTTACAAGCTTATTCGTATGCTGCTGCTGGAAAAGAACCTACTATTGATTCAAGAGAAGGAATTTTAGGTGCAATAAATAGTGATAATTTTGTTTTAGCAAAAGAAATTTTAGAAAAAAATAAAGATAATTATCTTTATTTAACAAAAGAATTTAATGAAAAATTATTTAGTTCATTAGAATCTTCTATTTTAGAAAAAGATAAACAAAAAATAAATAAATGGCTTGATGTATCAATAGCTACTGAAATTCAAAGAAGATTAGATGGTGGTTTAAAAAATATTGATAATTTTAATATAGCAAAAGTAATGCTTGCAAAAGCAGATAAATTTTATAAATTATTAAGTGTTTCTTTAGATAAAGAACTTGATAAAAAACTAAAAGAAGCTCTTTTCCAATGTATGGATTCTATAGGTAATCCAGGACTGTTTGGTGTTGGAGCAAAACCTGTGAATAAAGAAAAATATATAGAAAATGAAAAAATCGTAGATGAACTTTTAAAATCGCTTTAATGAATAAATATAAAATTATTGCATATATTTTTACTTTATTTTATGCCGTTTTTATATTAAATTATGAACCCTCATTTTATAATGATGATTCTTTATTTTTAACAAGAGGAATTGATAATTTTAGTGTTATTGATTTCTCTCCACATTTTCCTGGATATGTTGTTATTGTTATTTTAGGTAAATTTATAAATATTTTTGTAAATGAATCAAAGTACTCATTTTTTTTATTATCTTCTTTATGTGCGGTTTTTTTACCCTTACTTATGTTTTTTTATGTAAAAAATTTCGCAGATGAAAAAAAAGCATTTATTGTTTTTTTGATTTCTATTAGTTCAGTTTATTTAATGAATTTATCTTTGAGTATGTTAAGTGATAGTGTTGGATTCTTTTTCTTTTTTTTATCATTGCATATGTATGAATTAAAAAAAAATAAGCTTACTGGATTTGCCTTTTCCGTTGCTCTTTTTTCAAGACCATCATATTTTATTTTTTTTGTAATTGGATTTATATATATTTATTTTACAAATAAAAAGAGTTTAAAAGAGATTTTAATTTATTTTTTATTTGGAACATTTTTATTTTTATCTTATACATTTTTTTATAATGGATATTTATATATTGAAGAAGCAATTAGATTTACGCAAGGGCATTTTGAACTTTGGGGAGTAGGACAAAATAGTGATATAAAATGGATTGATAATATTCTTAAATTTGAAAATATTCCTTATTTATTGCTTATTTTTTCTATCTTTTCTTTTAAAAAAGAATATATTTTTCTTTGGATTTTATTTTTATCGTATTTTCTTTGGATGATATTTGCCCAAAACGCAGATAATATAAGACATATGATACCTTTGGTTTTTTTAGCAAATATAATTATTGTTTTATCTATAAAAAATAAAATTCTGATTTTAGTGCCATTTTTAATAATAAATTTTTATGCTCACTCTTTTTATAAAGAAAAAATCTCACCATTAGAGAATATTGCGAAATATATAAATAACAATAATAATGAAGCAATAATAATTACAAATAGAGGTATTGAAGTTTTAAGAGAAAAACTTAAAAATAAAATTGTTGATGGATATTATAAAAATAGTGCAGGTTTTATAGCTAATAATAAAAAAAGTCTAATTATAACAACGAATAAACCCAAATATAAAAATTATAAAGAGTTTAGAGGCAGGTTTATTGGAGAACAAAATTTATATTTATTCGAAAGTCAAAATTAATAAAAAATTTAATGTTTAATTAAGTTTTTTTATCTACAATTATGATAATCATTTTCAACAAAGGATAAATATGAAAAAAATTATTAAGATGTCAATTATTACATCATTGGTCGTATCTTCGTTATATGCAGCGAATAATACAAAAACGCAAGTTTTAGATAAAAGATTTGATACAGCAGGTGCTATGTTCGCTTATACAGAATTTGAACTTTCAGGTGAGCCAATGGCTGAAAGTTTAGGACTAGATTTAGATACTTTAGACCCAAATGCAATAAATCAACCGACAAAATTTGATTACACAGCAGGAATAGAAAGTTACGAATATTCAGAAGAAGCAATGTATGCACTAAATTATCAATCAAAAATGGGACCACATCTTGTTAATGGACTTCTAAATGAAAAAAGAGGTGGCTCAATGGAATCTTTAGCAAAAAGATTTATTCAGCTAACTCAAGCGACTGGAAATTCGCCAGAAATTTTACCTCTAAATATGCATCCAACAGCTCTTCCTTATATTTCAGGAATGCCAGAATTTGGACAAGAAATTGATATGACAGTCGTAAATAATGATGAAATCGTTGTAGTTAAAAAAGGAAAAGAAACAAAAATTAAAACAGCTGTTCCTGCTTATTTAAGAGATTATAAAACACTTTCTTGGTCTGAAGATGGAATGGAAAGAGTGTTTAATCCAGCAGCATTTGGTGGTGCATTATTAAAAGATATAATGTGGGCGCAAGATTTTCTAGGTGGAATGCATATAATTGAATCAGATGAAGAAGTAGAAGCAACTAGTTCAACAATGGATAGTGATGGAATACATGCTTTAGGAGTTTCAGCAGCTGATGGTATAAATGGTGCTATTTTGACTGAAATTGCTTGGGAAAGAATTTTGTATATGCAAGAAAAATTTGGATTTGATGGTAAAAAATTAGGAGTTTCTTTTGATCCTAATTATAATGCTAGTAATCCAATATGGTTTGCACATAAGGTAAAAGTAACTGAAGGGCAAAAAAATGAAACTAAAGCGATTGATTCTTTAGAAGTTTTAGAAGGATATTCATCTTTAAGAGATACATGGCAAGTACTTTGGCCTATCTCTGAATTCTATGCTTATTCTGATCAAAGAGTAACTAATCAAAATCAAAATCCATCTTTTTTAAGTGTATTTGATGGAGAGCCTTTTAAAAGTGCGCCAAAAGAAAATACTGATGAAGATAGAAAAAATAATATAAAAGCTGATGATGCATTTTCTGTCGCTTCAAATATTTCAAATTTGATGTTTGAAAATATTTCAAAACTTCATTATGATGAAAAAGCAGGAACTTTAGTTGATAGATTTGATGGTAATAAAGGAACAACAGTAACCGTTTTTGATGCTGCTTATTCTATTGAAGCTCTAAGAATATTCCAAAGAGCAATAGATGCTCTTCCTGTTGGATATGGATCAGCTGATGGTGCAAAATCTTTAGAAACAGAGCAAGGGAAAAGAGCTTTATCATTAATTAAAACACAAGCTGATTTTTTAATTAAAAATGTAAAAGACAAAAATGGTTTATATTTTGCAACATATGATATAAAAACAGGTGCAAAAACAGGAATAGAAATAGGAACACAATTTGCAGTTGTTAGAGGACTTACAGCTGCATTTTTAGCAACACAAGATAAAAAATATAGAGATGAAGCAAGAAAATTATTTGTATCAATTGAGAAAAATATGTTTGATAAAAAAATCGGAACATATGTAGATGCAAGTAAAGAATATACTCCTTATTCAATTGGTGCAACAAGTGGTGGATTAAGAGATGCAATAACTCATCTTAAAAATGAAGGAAAAGAAAAAGAGCCTTTATTAGAACTTAAAAACTTAACAGAAAGATTTGCAAATTGGTTCCAAATAGTTATAAATGGAAATGCTTTAAATGAGGGAGCTCAACTTTCTGAGTGGCTTTTAGATTCAGGAGAATATGAAACTTCTGACATGAAAACTTCTAATAATGATGGTGATAATGTTCCTCCTATTAATAAAGCTGGTGGGAAATATGGTACTGCTATGACGATGGCTGCAAAAGTAAAATTATCTAACACAAAATAAAACTACACATTTTTCACATTTTATTTTAATATTAAGAATTCTTTTTAAGAATTCTTAATATAATCAACATTCATTATCATTATTATTAGGTCTGCCTCATGAAAACAATATATATAAGTTTATCAGTCGTTGTTATGTTTATAACAGGAATTATTCAATGGGATATTTTTTCACTTTCTTGGAAATATTATAATATTGTTCAAGCACTACATATTATAGGTTCAATTACTATTTTTGTAATGTTAATAATTCCTTTTGTGAATATGCATACATATAAATATAGAAAAAATATTATTGGAAGAAAGAAAAATAGTATAAATGGTATTTTTTTAGGGATAACTCTACTTTTAATAACAATAAGTGGTTTTTATCTATTTCTTATAGGAAATAGGGGGGGAGATATTTGGGGAATTTATTCTTTTTATATTCATCTTTATGGCTCATTTTTATTATTATTTTTATTGTGGTATCACAGTAGTAAGTCTTCATCAAATCAAAAAAGAAAGAAAATTGCAAAATTAAATAAAATCAAAAAAGAAGATATTTTTGCAGTTTTTGCTCTTTCTATTTTATTGTTCACTAAAAAATGACTTCCCAGTTGATTTATATTTTCCATAACAAAATTTAAAAAGAGGTATATTATAATTTTTATATTCTACTACCAACTTTTTATAATCTAATATACTTGTTGGACATTCTATTTTTAAATATTTTTCCCTACTTTTTCTTATTCTGGCACAAGTAGTTCATCGCTTTATCTTACAAAAGACGCAAAATATATTTATAGTGCAAATTTAGATGGTGGAAGTGTAAGTAAAATAGATGCGAATAATGGAGAAAAGATTTTTGAAAAAGTTTTAGGAAAAGATATTAGAAGAATTGCATTTAATGAAGATGAATCAATTTATGCAGTAACTGATTTTTCTAAAAATCAAGTAATTTTTTTAGATGCAAGTAATAATAAGATAATAAAAACAATAAAAACAAAAAATAAACCCCATGGAATTATTTATGATAAAAATAATAAGTATTTTTTTGTAACAATTTATGAAGATAATGAGATTTTAGTTATTGATGATAAAAATTTTGAAGTAATAAAAACAATAAAAACAGAAATAACTCCAAGAGGTATGGCATTAACAAGTGATGGACGACTTTTAGTAACGCATACAATGATTGGGATGATTTCTATTTATGATAGTAGAAGTTTAGTTAAACTTAAAACTATAACTTTACACTCTACAAGTAATGAAGATGAATTTGTTTCTCAAGGGAAACCTAGACTTTTAGATGATATTGAAATAACTCCTGATGAAGATGAAGCTTGGATTCCCCATGTATTATGGAATTTTGACCATAAATTTCAGTTTCAATCTACTATATTTCCTACAATTTCAATTATTTCTTTGGAAAAGGATAATGAAAAAGAGTTAGAAGAACAAAGAAAACATCTTTTTTAATCAATAAATATATTAAATAATAATAATAAAACAATGATTGTATCAAATCCTTGGGATCTTAGTTTTTCAAATGACGGATTAAAAGCCTTTGTAACACTTGCTGGAAGTGAAGATATTATGGTATTTAATATTGGGAGAAGTAGTACAAAAGCAAGTAAAGAAAGACATAGAAAAAGGGCAAGTAGAAGTGGAAGTGGAGCAAAAGCTACTGAAATTTTTAGGGATTATCCAAATTATACAAATCCACAAGCGATTTTAGTTAATCCAAATAATAATAATATTTATGTACAAAATGCAGCCAGACTTGATATGACTCTTCTTGATAGTGGAGGAGAACATCCTTTTTCAAGAGTGACATTAAAAGAAGATAATTTTTCAAAACTTGTTGAAAAAGACCTTTTATCAAAAGAGTTAAGACTAGGTAAAACTTTGTTTAATAATGGAAATGCAAATAACTACGAAAAAACTCCACTTGTAGGCGATTTTTGGATGAGTTGTAATTCTTGCCACTTTGAAGGATTTAATTTTACAAATGGATTCTTATTTACAGATACAAAACTTGATAAAAAAGATGATGCAAGTATTGGTCATGATAATATTGATAAAGGTTATATCTCAAAAACACCATTGGCTGATTATGTAAGAATTACCAGAGATACGCAAGGAGGTATGGGAGAAGATCCAAAGTCAGATTTAGAAAAAATCGATCCTGATAAAATGCCCAAAGAGTTGGAGGAGTTGATGCAATCACTTCATACTTATATTACAGATAAAGATAATTTAAAATATTTATCTACATGGATGAAATTAGATGATGATGCAAAAGAATATCATCCAAAAGATTGGACAAATTCAGCAAAATGTAAAAGTTGTCATGAAGATATTTTTAATCAATGGGCTGATTCTAATCATAAAAACTTAGTTGGAACAAATCCATATTATATGGTATTAGAAAGTTTAGCTGCAAAAGTTGAAGGTGAAGGATTTAGAATGTGGTGTATGGGATGTCATAATCCTAGTGCAATTACAACAGGAGTAACTAAAACAACTCCTACTATGGATAAGCTTTTTGAACATGGTGCTAAAACATTAGTGGATGAATTAGATAAATTTGGGAATGAAAAGCTAGAAGAGGGAGTTTCTTGTATTACTTGTCATAGGATTCAAAAAATTGAAGATGTTGGAGGAAATGCTTCATATACTTTAAATATCACACAAAGAGATAAATATGCTTTTGAAGATAGTCCACATAAAGCAGGGCAATGGTTAAGCGAAAAATTTATTAATTCTAAACCACAAGTTCATATAGATAGTTATATGAATCCAGTTTATAAAGAAAGTGTTTATTGTGCTTCTTGTCATGATGAATTTACTCCAGGAAGTGGAAGTAAAATAGTTTCAACTTTTAAAGAGTGGCAAGAATCAAGTTTTAATAATCCAAATGATCCAAGTAAAAATAAAAGTTGTATTGATTGTCATATGACATTTTTAGAAAATGATAAATTATCGCCACTTAGTGGTCAATCAACAAGTGGAGGAAAAGTTAAAAAAGATGTAAAAGTACATTATTTCGCTGGTGCAAATCACTTTTTATCAGGGCTAAAAAGTAAAACACATGAGGATCAAACTTTACAGCTTCTTAAAACTTCAGCAAAATTAGATGTGGATTTTAAAGATAATCAATTAATCGTTGGAGTAACAAATGTAGGTGCTGGACATCATCTTCCAACGGGCGTTTCTGATTTTAGAGAGCTTTGGCTTGATATTACAATAAAAAATAGAAATGGTGAAACTGTTTTTGAATCAGGAAAACTAAATGAAGAGGGAGATTTAGGCAAAGATGCAAGACCTTATATGAAAGTTTTTGGAGATAAAGATGGAAAACCGGTTGGACTTTTCTTTTGGAAGTATGAAAAACTTTTAAGCGATACTAGAATTGCATCTGGTGAAAGAAGAATTGAAAAATATGATATTGATGAAAGTTTTAAAAATAAACTTCTTTATCCTCTTACTGCAACTGTAAAATTAAATTTTAGAGTTTATCCACAATGGGTTACAAATGCTGTTCAAAAGGAATATCCAAATTTACCAAATCCTCCAATTATCGAACTTGAAAAATCAATTAAGACTTTTGAAGAATAAATATTTAACTAAGAAATTTTCTTAGTTAAATATCTCTCTAGTATTATTTTAGCAGCTAAGGAATCAATTCTTCCATCTCTTTTGTATTTTATTTCACCTTTGATTAAATCCTCAGCTTCAACAGAACTCATATTCTCTTCACAAAATTCATAGGGAATTTTTAGTTCTAACAAAGATACAAAATGATGGATTCTATTTTGCATATCAATACTAGCACTTGGAAATCCAACTATTAATTTTTCAATTTCCCACTCTTTTAAAAAGATATTTACATCTTGTGCTGCTTGATTTCTATTTTTTCGTAAAATTGCCATTTGTGGAGTTACTATATCTGAAGTTAGACAAATAGCAATTCCTATTCGTTTGAGTCCCACATCAATTGAGGCTAATTTCAAGAAATAATCTCATCTGCAACATCAAATCTATTTGCTGTCATTAGGTGAATTTTTGGGTGAAATTTATTTAACTCTTTAAATAAATCAGAGCTTAGTTTCATTCCCACTTTATATTCTTCAACTTCAGAAATATTGTGAGCAGACTCAAGGGCATCAATCCAAAATTGTGGAACATGAATTCCTGGAACCTGAGCTGATAAAAATAGAGCAGTTCTCAGTTTTGTAACAGGAAATAATCCAAAAATCAGTTGTGCTTTTCTCTTATCACCCTCAACGCCTTCTTTTGCAATATTAAAAGATTCTAAAAGTTTTTTTGCATTATCTATATCAAAAATAGGTTGTGAAATTATCCCTAAAGTTCCATTTTGAATTTTATTATGCATCTTTTTTTCTAAACTTGAAAAATTTAACTCTTCAAGAGAATCCAACACAAAGTATCTTCCATCAAAAAGCCCATTTTCTTCAAGAAGTAGTATATCCTTTGCATTTTCTACCACACACAAAAGCGTCTCATCTCTATTATCATCACAGCATATATAACATAGATCATCTTCACTCATTCCACCGCAAGAGTTGCACTGCCTAAGAGATCCTAGTGCCTCTTCTATGGCATGGGAGATCTTTATTCCTGCATAGCTATCTTTTATTACCATATGGTATGCTAGTCTTGTTGCAGATTTTTTGCCTATTGTAGGGAGTTTTTGAAGTGCTTCAACAAGCTTGTCAAATTTATCTAAGTTACTTCTCATAAACTCTCTTTTTTGATATGCTTAGGTAGCAATATCCATAAGCTCAGAGGTGCTTTTAACGTACCTGCTGTCTCTTTTGCCTCTTTTCCAAATCCCATAAACATATCGGCTCTAACACTCCCTTTTATCGCTCCACCTGAATCTTGTGCCATAACTATTTGGTTAAATTTGGCATCTTTTAAACCCCCGTCTTAATATCCATATACATAA
>ERZ1034365.1865-NODE-1865-length-10275-cov-4.146990_pt1 | contig 10275 bp, 10 predicted proteins | sample MGYA00520615_ERZ1034365 | MGnify/ENA primary metagenome ERZ1034365 (study PRJEB33736, sample SAMEA104284505) | Azolla filiculoides | biome: Urban; feature: Water surface; material: Ditch water | place: Netherlands | collected 2015-10-28 | depth 0-0.1 m ...
GTATCGAAAGTTTTTTGTATGATTGAAAAACCTTCATTTTACAGGAGATATCTGTATGACTTTTCCATTTTGGGATATAGCAGGAAAATATTCTTTCTTTAGTGAAATTCACGATATCCTCTCTGAACTCTGATATAAGACGATTCCCCTTCTTCCAGAAGATGAGGAATTAACTACAAAAAAATGAACCCTTCTCTATAAGCGTCCTGGTCAAACCGTATGACGTGAAGTGTGGCATGGTCGTCTTCGATAAGACTCTTTATGACTTCAAACAATCTCAATCTTTCCTCGCATCAATTCTCTTATCAACATAGGAGGGATATTGTTCATGCGGTACTTTGGAGTAGTCTCAAAAAAGTACTAGAACAACTTGGAAAATCTGAATTATTTGAACATATTACCAGTATATCTTTCAAAGACACTTCGATAACAATTCAAACAGGAAAACCCATTATTAACACGGAAATACATTACCATAAAGAGGTAATTATACAACATCTTGCGAAAGCAATAACGCCCTGGAGTGTCGTTCCTGAAAAGCTTACGCTCCGCTTCCGGTAGAAATATTTCAAGGATTTGGAATCACTCCGTATTGCACCTTTAAGTTTTCGATAGTCATAGTCATATCATGATAGATGTGATCAAAAAGTTTCTTATATTTTCCTTGTGTTTTCTTAACTCGTAACTCCAGTGCAGGAAGAAAATAAATTTCTGTTTCTGTTATTTTTCTTCGAACCTTTTCAACATCGACTCATACCATATGCTCCAGTGCATGTTGCCGATCTGCACATTTCATAATCAGAACTTTATGAGTTGCCTTTAAGAGTCAACCAAAGTAATCTTTTGTACGCCGATCTTTGAGTTGATTCTCAAGAGCTTTCTTTTGTGAATCGGAAACCACTACAGAAATCAATCGTTCATGAGGACGGTAGTAATCAGTCAGCGGACGTTTTGTCATAGCCTGTATCATAGGCATAACATGTTCTACCATATCAGCATTCGGATTAATATTTCCAATACTAATACGGAGAATGGTCTCTTTTTCCTCGTCTGTTCCAACAAAGTCTTCAAGAAAATCATGAAGCAAAATGGCAATAATCATTTCAGCATCATAAAAATGATATCGACAAAGGAGAATCTCAAGTGCTTGCCAAGCATGACTAAAACGGGAACTTCCATCATCTCGTAATCAAAATTTACGATCAAGTTGTCGATACTTATTCTGTACAAGAGCAAGTACATGTTTCAGCATAAGCATAAAGTCCTCTACCTCCTCTTGATTTTTTGAAACAAATAATCGTAGCCTTCATACATTTAAAAGATATTCACGAAGTGAATCATATGGTTCATGAATATCGAGTGTAATATTTCGACGCTGCTCATTAATCAGACATTTTGCTTTTCTTCTTTGAATTCCTTCTTGAATCTTTTGAATTCGTATACTGAGTTCTTCGATTTTTCTTGTATTTGGTGCAATCGCTAATTGTTCTATTCGAAGCTCATGAATTCGTCTTCGGAGCAAATTATAAACATCCCGAACCGTAACCGTTCCGGGGCCATTCGTAACATCAGACCAATCATCTGACTTCCCAAGTGTTCGCAAGATTCCCTTATCAGTTTTCCACTGAATTTTTTCAGAAACATCTCGCGGAGGAAGATAATACATTTTCAATGAATAATTTCTTATTTTATATCTGAAAATTATATTTTGTCAAAAAATATTTTGACAAAACGATTATTGATTTTTATATGCTTTTTCATAGGATAGAGCATTATGGCAATCAAATCATCGAAACCAGACATCGAGCGTATTGTAGAACCTATTTCTCATGAAGAGGATATTATTTCCGAGGTTTCTCTTCGTCCGAAAACATTGGAAGAATATGTTGGACAAACTCAAATAAAGAAGCATCTTCGAGTCTCTATTGAATCAGCAAAAATCCGAAAATCTACTCTAGAGCATATTTTATTTTATGGTCCTCCATGACTTGGAAAAACAACAATTTCAGCGATTATTGCACATGAAATGACAGCAACCATTAAACACACAAGTGGACCTGCTATCGAGAAACAATCAGATATTATCTCACTTCTCACGAGTCTTCAAGAGGGTGAAATTCTTTTTATTGATGAGATTCATCGACTCCGTCCTCAAATCGAAGAAATTCTCTATAGTGCTATGGAGGACTTTCAGATTGATATTATGATTGGAAGTGGAACGGGAGCAACGAGTGTAAAAATGGATATTCCCCGCTTTACCCTCATAGGTGCAACGACAAAACTCTCCAATCTTACCAATCCTCTTCGAGATCGTTTTGGACATGTCTTGAAACTTGATTTCTATAATACAAAAGATCTTTCAACGATTATTGATCGTTCATTTCGCATTCTTTGATATAATGAACTCAATACTGAAGCACTTGAGGCTATTGCTTCTCGTTCACGATGAACTCCACGTATAGCCAATAGATACGTAAAAATACTTCGTGACTATGCAACCGTATGACATGAAATCAATAACAAGAAAGCTTGTGATACGATATTTGAAAGTTTCGGGGTCGATATCCATGGACTTGATATCCTCGATAGAAAACTTCTCCAACATCTTGTTACCACATTTCATGGGACACCAGTCGGACTTTCTACACTCGCATCTATAATCGGTGAAGAAATCGGAACGATAGAAGATGTTGTAGAACCATATCTTTTACAAATCGGCTTTATTGAGCGTACACCAAGATGAAGAAAAATCACACAAAATGGTGAAATGTATATTCAATCGATTCAATAATTTCATGAGTCAAAATACACAAAATTCAATTCCAGATATTACACGAAGACAATTCACAAAGAGTATAAGTATGCTTCCTTTTTTGGTAAGTTCATGAATTTCTGAAGCTCTCGCATGAAATGAATCTGTTATTCAGAAAAGTATTTTTAAAGGACTTTCTGAAAAATATGAAGACTACCAGGAAGATTTTTTGTTGCATTTAGATCCGTCCATTCAACAATCCCTTCTTCAGGCTATAGCAAGAAGAAATCCAGCTCTCTCTACATTTTTTACGAATCGATCCGATGCAAATATATGGAAATGACACCTCCTTCGTGTTGGTTTTATGGAATTATTTATTGCAGACATTCCAAAAATATCTCCTCTTCCATTGAATCAGACTATGATTGAAGGAAAAAATATACTCACTCCTGAACCATTCAAGAATCTCCGACAATGACCTCCTGGATATCTCTGGCATCAAGTTCGTCTTCCTAAAACTCTCAAAAATCTCTCTCCATTCAACATCATCCCAGCAGAACAAAGAAGCATTACCATTAACGGAACGTATGGAGTTTTTGAAAGTGGAAATTGTATAGAGAGTACTTGGAATGGAAAAGAAACATGAAGAATACTCATGCTTCAACATGGTGATATTGTAGAAATCCCTCCTGGAATTATCAATTTTGAAAGTGGTATTATCGGTGATTTCTCAATTCCAAAACCAACCATCAATCCAAAAACTGGAACAACACTCTGCTCACAAACGGTATATCTTATTGGGAAACAATTTTGAATTGAACTTCCTAGATGAGCCTCTGCACTCGGTTCACTCAGTATGTATCCAAAAAAGATAAATCATTTCCCTTCATTTCAAAGTATTCCAACCCATATTCGTTTTGTTGATATATTTATGCGATCAAAAAACAATCCAAATGATGGACATCGTGCTATAGGATTTCGACATAATAATGGTTGGAATATTATTGATCCCTATTCTCACAACGATATTGTTTCCCCACTTGAATATAAACGAAAACATGATATTATTACCCTTATAGGCATCTAACATTATGCATCTTATTATTGGACTCTGAAATCCTGGAAAAGACTATGAAAAAACCCGACACAATGCCGGTTTTATTCTCATAAACTCCCTGCAAGAAAAATGGAATTTTGAAGATTGGAAAGATTCAAAATTCAAATGAACTATCAGTGAATGAATATATCAATGAGAGAAGATAATTCTTCTCAAACCCATTACCTACATGAATCTCTCGGGAGAAAGTGTAAGTCTCCTTGTAAATTTTTATAAAATTCCAAAAGAAAATATATTAATGCTCTCGGATGATCTTGATATGGAATTTGGAAAGGTTCGCTTTCGAGAAAAAGGAAGTCACTGATGACAGCGTGGAATAAAATCAATTACCGAACACCTCGGAACCAATGAGATTGCTCGTATTAAGATAGGAATTGGGCGAGATGAACGATATACTGTCAGTGACTGGGTACTTTCACGATTTACAGAAATAGAATTACAAGCATTTGAAAAAGATATCATACAAGAATCAAAACAAAAAATTGATTCTTGGCTCACAGAAGAGAAATAATACGAAAAAGAAGATTGCTCATGGCAATCTTCTTTATTAGGTTGTTTTCTGGGATGGTGTACCCGGAAAATCAATTCACACCGTAGTATCAATATGGATTATTTCTGCGGTTTTTTCGGAAGGCACAACCAAGGGTGGTTGAGTTGCTTCTACGGGTTCAGGTTTATCGGGTTGCTTCTGATGATGGACATGACCTGGCATTCCCTTGAATCCAGGATTAAATCCGTGTACTAGAGCATCACCCTTCCATACGCCATTGACCGACATGGTAGATCCTTTCTCTTTGTTTACTCCCTTACCAACATGGAAAAGGTAAGGTTCACTCTATACGAAGAAATAAGAAAGTCAAGATTTTCTCCACTTGACTGAGATTCACCGGGCAGAAATGAATAAACAAGTACAGGAAGCAAAAGAAACATACAGAGGAAAGAAGATCAATATCTATATTTAATATATACTTGCTTTTATATATTAAATATGTATTATACATAAGTATCTACTTTTATCCTCCTTGGATAAAATACTGAGCGTTCGCTCTCCATTGCTGACAAAGACTTGCTTCCCTCCCTTTAGCAAGAAGCAGTGAGGAGTTTTCCCAGACACATGTGTCTGGGTTTTTTTATTCAAAAAAATACATCCTCTTGAGACTCAAGAGGATGTATTTATACATTCTATTTTTATAATGCATTCTTGCGATAACTTCGTAGAAGCATAAGGGCAGAAATAACTCCTGCTATCAGCATGAGAATTGCTTCCTTTGGACCAGTTTGTGGAAGAGTTTTTCCTGCTATTCCTGTTGTTTTCCCTGCAATATTTCCAGAAGCAGTAGGAGTTACTGATCCTCCAACTACTGGAGCTGATGAAGGAGTTACACTTCCTCCTTGTGGAGCATTTTTAAGTGGAGTAAGTTCTGGTTTCATCCCACCACTTGCGACCAATCCTCCAGCGCGTGCATTATCTTTATCAACACTCATATCCCCAGCAGAGGCACCATTTTTGTCATATTTCATATCACCGACTCCCATAGAACCATCTGCATTATATTTTACATCACCCACTCAAATACCCTTGCTCGTATCAACACCTGGAACCGGAAGTTCTGCCGCAAATACACTTGAAAAAGAAAAAGTAACACAGAAAAAAGCAAGAAGAATTTTCATAAATAGAAAAACTATAGAAGATATTGTTGTCATAGTATAGAATTTTTGGAAAATACAAGATAAATATACTCTTATTTCTCCTCGAGAAATAAGAAAATATAGGAGAAAATAAATAAATAATAGTACAAGAGGCTATACTTTTACAAACAAACGATTCAGCCTATACTACCTCTACTTATTTCTTTTTCTTTTTTATGAAACACAAGAAATTGCTCAGCATACTTACAGCAGCTACTCTTCTATTGGGAAATTCGTCAGTATTTGCGATTACCAATGACTATACGACGATCATGAATGATCTTCAGAAAAATATTCTGAAGAAAACACAATCCACTATTCAATCCGTTTGGATGGAAACATGGGATAATATCAATATCGATACCGATGGAGATGGAACTCCCAACTATCTTGATTGGGATATCGATAATGATGGTACAAAGAATGGAACCGATACCGATGTTGACGGAGATGGACAGCTTAATACTGTTGATGGGGATGTTGATGGGGATAATGTAAAAAATGCGATTGATACCGATATAGATGGAGATGGTATTAAAAATGCACTCGATAATGATATCGATGGGGATATGTCTTCTAATATCAAGTATAAAGATACCGATGGAGATGGAATTGCCAATGCAAAAGATAAAATCCGAAATGGTCTCGGAACGAAGACGGACCTCGATGGGGATGGAGTTATGAATGCGAAAGATGGAGACATTGATGGGGACACGATTCCAAATTCACAGGATAGTGATGTAGATGGTGACGGTCAACAAAATACCATTGATAAAGATGATGACAATGATATGAAACAAGATTCCAAAGATCAGAGTATAACTGGTATCGGAACACAATCAGATATCGATGGAGATGGAAAAACGAACTCACAAGATGCTGATATCGATGGAGATGGAGTGGTAAATATCAAGGATACTGATAGTGATGGTGACATGCAGATAAATACAAAAGATATGGATGATGATAATGATGGAAGTGCTGATAGCATGGATATGAGTTCTTGGGGACTTGGATTCTCGGGTGATATCGATGGAGATGGAAAGTCTGATTCCAGTGATGACGATAGCGATGGAGATGGTCTTATAAATAGCAAGGACTTTTCTGATTTCTGAGATTGGAATTTTGAAACGGGAGTAAGCACAACAAATTGGGATGTATTCTCTGACGACTTCATGGAAGGATTTATGGATGACTTTATGGAAGAAAAGAAACCAACCACTTCTACAAAACCAACCAATGATAGTTCGTATGTTTGTGCTCAACCACCGATGCCAGCATGTAAAGAAGGGTTTGCATGTATTCAAATGATGCCGGCTCCAAAAACATATGAAAATAAAGATGCTATGTATAAGGAAAATGCAAGTTACCTCTATAGTGGAAAATGTAAATCTATCACCGAGGAGACAAATCCTACCACAGATACATCATTTGTATGTACAAAGACGGATATTTACAACGGACTCTGTACAGGTGAATGAAAATTGCGAAGTTTTCCTTTCTGTGGACAGCCACCGATGCAAGAAAAAGCAACCGGACTTGGAGATAGTCTTTTTACACTCTATCAGCCAGAACCTAAAACCTATTCAGATTACAAAGCATTTCGAAATGAACAGGCAAAATTTCTCTACGAAGGAAAGTGCAAAGAAACCACTTCAAGCGATGATGAAGATTGGTCAAATTTCATGAAAGATATGAGTTCAAGCGGAACAAAATAATCTATTCTCAAAAAGACGAACAAAAGTTCGTCTTTTTGTTTGCATACAAAGGAATCCCCTATATACTCAGGCGCGAAATTATTTATAAACATTTTTCATATGAAAACGGTACAAATCACTACTAACCTCTGAGCTTTTACACTCGAACTCGATGATATACTCGCTCCCAATACGGTTACGAATTTTCTCAGATATATAGAAGAAGGATACTACACAGGTACATTATTCCATAGAGTTATCCCTGGATTTATGGTGCAAGGATGAGGTCTTGAAGTGGGAATGATTGATAAAAAAACTCATGCCCCAATAGAACATGAGTGAGCAAATGGTCTGAAGAATACTCATGGAACGATTGCAATGGCACGTACCAATGATCCGCACTCTGCAACGAGTCAATTTTTTATCAACACTGCAAATAATGGATTTCTTGATTTTACTCGTGCCAGTGGAATGGGTTGGGGATATACGGTATTTGGGAAGGTTACAGAAGGAATGAATATTATTGATGCGATCGAAAAAGTAGATACGACACATCGAGCTGGACATGATGATGTTCCTCGAAATGATATTATAATCGAGTCTGTACAAGTACTTGCATAATTATTTGACAACAAGAAGAAAAAAGGAATAATCTCCCGTTGTCCGTACTCATATGCTAATCTACATCTTTTCTCTGGTATGGACGGAAAGGGTGTAAGGGGATAAAAATGTCGAATAAACGACGCTATCGCGAAGATCCTGTCACACGGTTTATCCGTAGGGCATGCCGAAGTATCAGTCATCTCACGATGACCAATGTAGAAGCCATGGTGAACCATGCTCGGGCTCGAGGTATCTGTACATGTCATCTCACGATGACAGTCAAAATCGTCGAATACGCGAAGCGGTTTATCCGTCTCGATAAAGACGCGGTTATTTTCCTTCAGAAATTGACCAATCGTCTCGTCCCTATTCCTCCTGAAGCTCAGTATATCTGATGCTTCCTGAGGGAAACTCGTAAAGCGGTCCCATCCCTGGGTCCGCTTTTCTTTTTTAGATTAAAAAATTATTGTGATGTTTTCATTAAGAATCAAATATACGACATAAAGAAATGATCATCTATTTTCTTTTCTCAACCATTTTTCCTATTTTCAAGTTCTTCTAGGATTTCTTGATAAGTAATTCATCGAATGCTCAATGATTCATCTCTTGATTCAGCAGTTTGCCAGAATTTTTGAATATCAGGTACACTATATCCTGCTTTTCATAAGAATATGAATTCAGGATTTCTCCTTTTTTCTTCCATAACTAAGGCTGCAGGAAGAAGATTTGCATCCAATCATAACTCTCTTCCAAGGATTTGCATTCATTCCTGACTCAAAATATCACCAAGTGCATGAATCCTATGATATTCACTCTTCCCTTCCAGTATACTTTCTACTCATCATTTGGTACGTGCATGAAGAGTTTCTTTTGAGAGCTGCGATCGGATTGGATTTATTCATAACTCCTCTTCTACCTCTGCTCCAACTGCATTATGGAGCAAGTCCAGATTTTCTCACGATGAAAATAATTTAAAATCAACAGCACCGCTCGCAGAAGATATAAATTTTGCATTATTTTGACTTAATGTTGTAGCATTATTTCTTTCTTGAGCAATAAATACGAGATTTCATTTATTATCATTGGCAATCAAAGAAGCAGAAACTCCCATAGAATTTGGAAGAAACAATCATCACTCATCATTGGTTGAATTCATCATGTCATCAACTCCTCTCAATGTATAGATTGTTCCAGCTTTGTTTCTTATTTTTACTGTATCTAAGCTTACGTTCGCACAGGCAAAAGCATAGTATGGAACCTTCATGAATTCATATTTTGTATTTGAATATTTTGAAAGCCCAACAACCGTTCCATTCTTTAGTTTCCTTTGCCCAGTTCCAGCCTCCATAACCTGATCAGTGAGTCTTTTTATAAGAGCCTCTAAAATATCTTGTATTTCAAATCAATTTTTTGTTAATTTTTCTTTTGCCTTTTGAAATCGTGCATATAAAAAGTTATATGTTTTATAGATTTCAAAAAGACTATTTTCCCCTACATTTTCTTTTTTGAGTGAAGCAAAATTTGTTTGTTGAATATACGGAAACTGTGCAAGAAATGCATCAAAGCTTATACTCTCTCATGTTTTTTCATCTTCAAATACATAAGAAATACTCGATAAATCTGCTGGGAGTTCTTGTAATAAAATAACTCAAGCTGATTGTTTTATAAAACGAAGCGTGGAATTAATATCTCATACCTCAACATCTCCTGTAGGAAAGTTTCACGACATAAAACAACAATTATAGGATATTCTGTTTATAGTATCATGGAACAGAAATATAATCAAAAATTTGCCAAAATAGAAAAATTCCATACGATATACCTATATCCGATTCACAACCGAAATTATGGTCGCACAACTGGACACGCGCACGAATATATTATCCCTCACGATATCGTAGGTTTTTTATCATATCTGATAAACCCTTCCTCGGTATCTCTGGAAGGGTTTTTTATTTCTATCTCTTTTTCATATATGGCTCACACTGAAACGCTCGAAGGTATTGATACTGCCCTCCTTGAAGATTTTGATAATATGGATGATATCCGTTCATATCTTCTCTGTAAATATGATCTCGGAACCGCAGATCATGTCTATCAACTCTTGGAAAGAATTCGTCTTACCCCAAATACATAATGAAAGGAGCTATCGGAAATTTTTTTCTCTACATCATCGGGCTCATATTATTCCTTGGAAGTTTCTTCTATGGAATTCTCCTTCTATTCGATGGAAGCTATCTTGCTGCTTTCTGAATGGGATTACCACTCTTCATTGGACTTATGTTTATTATGATATCCTATCGAATCTATCTCCGAAAAACAGAGGAAAATATGACTTTCTGGGGATTTCTTTCTTATGTTTTCATGGGCTTTCTTTATATAATGCAGTAATTTATGAATCCATCTCTTATTATTAT
>ERZ1034365.1866-NODE-1866-length-10272-cov-2.087494_pt1 | contig 10272 bp, 10 predicted proteins | sample MGYA00520615_ERZ1034365 | MGnify/ENA primary metagenome ERZ1034365 (study PRJEB33736, sample SAMEA104284505) | Azolla filiculoides | biome: Urban; feature: Water surface; material: Ditch water | place: Netherlands | collected 2015-10-28 | depth 0-0.1 m ...
AACTCGGTTACCTTTACTGCATCTGACTTAGGCAAAAGGGTGTCGGTTTCTGGTGCTGAGTCAGCGCCACCGAGGTCGGCAAGCTCTTTAGAGATTGCAAAAACAATGTTGCCCGAGACAGTGTCGTCGGCAGCAACATCTAGGTTCATGTTTAGTTTGATGCAACCGGTAGTCAAAAGCATGACTGACAACATTGCTGCAAAGCTTGCGAAAATACGCTTCATTTGAATTCCCCCCTGAATGAATGTTCTTACAAGGGTAGCACTGCGAGGTGAACAAACCTCAGCAGGCTGTCTAACGCTGCCTAAACGCCCGCTTCACCGGATACTCCAGATAATCAGCCGCATATTCGAGCCGCGGGTCGCGCCAGACATAGTCTCTGGCAACCTGCCCCATGGCTGCCCAAAAGAACACATTTAGTAGGTCAACTGCAATGTGCGACATCGAATCACCCGGAAAAGCCTTGCCGATGGTGCGGCGAAGCAGAGTTGGAATATCGCTGACTCCAAATCCGGGGTTGGGATGTTGGACCTGTAACTCGTTTTCACGTTCTCGGCGGGGGGTCCAAACCGGGTTTTCGGCACTTCCGTCGCCCAATGGGGCGTATTCATCCGTGGGTAAATGCAACAGAATGTGGGCCACGGTTGCGTGCCGAACGTGAGCGCCGTCGAGCAAATCAAAAAGTTCAGCGAAGGCATCTAGCTCATAGCCGCACTTTCGCAGATCGAGCACATCGGGGTAATAAGGAAACTTATAAAAAGGAATGTGTTTGACGCTCAGACGGCCGTCTTTGACCAGCACTTTATTGGTGACATCGCCACCCCAGGCATCGATTGCCTCGTCGGTGTCACCCGCCCCAGACCAGTCATCTTTTTTCATCTAGTCCATTCTCGCAAGGTAATCTTGCTGAGTGAAGAAATCTGCGAAATCATTCTGGACATTAACCAAAGCCCTTGTAATTGCTGGCATTATGGCTGCTGTTGGCATCGGCTGGTTGGTCTACTACGGCTCAGTTACCCTGCCAGAGCAGAACCTAGCTAACGATGTTGCGGCTTGTGAAAAGTATGAAGAACTCAAGTCGGCAGCCATGAAGCAGCCGACCATGAAAGACACCCTTCGCGAGCTAGCCCAGGCTGGCAATAACTCATTCGAGTTGGCAACCAAAAAGGGTCAGGTTCGCTACGTTCTTCGAGACCTAGGCACTTTGGCGGTTAAAGAACTAGACCCAGCCAAGGCCGAGGATGTTCAGTCAGTAACCACCAAGATGGTTTCAATCGCGCAGGTTTGCGAGCCCCTTCTGAAGCTCGCGAACTAGAGCCTGCTGCCCGTCTTGCTCGGTTTCACCACTGCGCAAGAAACTGCTGACATAAGCAAAACCGATCTGATTCTCTAGGTCGCCAAAACCAATTTGGCCACCCAAACCGTCGTGCCCAAATGAGCGCGCACTGCTAAATTCTCTGAAGCCGGGTGTGTGCAGCATAAAGCCCAAACCGCGAGCGGCCCATGGGCCAGGTTCGCCCCAAACCGAGGCTCCGGTTGATGCCGGCACAATTGCCCGGTCGATGGTTTCATCGCTCAACAAACGAATTCCGTCGGTCTCGGTTACCGCTGCTGAATAAATCTTGGCGATTGCCGCCGCACTCATCACGCCGTTTGCGCCAGGCAGTTCGGCCTTCAAAACACGAGGATCGTTGAAACCGGTGTTTGGGCCGGCAACTGTGTGGTCAAAGGCGTTGCCAAAAGTCATCGACTTGGCCATCCAATATTCTGGGCTGCCAATAGCAAACGGCACGGATGGCGCTTCGCGCTTGCCATCGGTAACCAGCGGGGCCAAGCGGCCAAACGCAGACTCAGGCAAACCAACATAGGCATCTAGACCAAGTGGGCCGGCCAGCTCTTGGGCAAAATACTCGCCGGCGGTTAGACCAGTAACCGAGTGAATAAGTTTGTGTGCCAGGTGACCAAAAGTTAGCGCGTGATACGAATAGCCAGTGCCCGGTGCCCACAGTGGTTCTTGACTGGCGAGCTCGTTTAGAACAAGGTCGGTGTCGAGAAGTTCATCCATGGTTAAATCGCGACGAACCGCTGATAGCCCGGCGCGGTGCTGCAACAACCACTTGACCGGAACCTGATCTTTGCCGGCCTGGCCAAACTCTGGCCAATAATCGGTGACCAGCGCGTTGGGGTCAATCAGCCCCTGCTCAATCAGGCGGTTGACCAAAATCGACATCAAGCCCTTGGTGCAAGAGAAGATCACCGAGATGGTGTCTTGGTTCCAAGGGTTGCCAGGGGTTGCCTCACCGGCCCAAACGTTAACCACCTGCTGACCGCGGTGATAAATAGCCATCGATGCCCCGCCCACTGGCAACTCATTTGCCTGCTGGGTGAAAAGGTCGACTACTGATTGAAAGCGCGGATCAAAACTGCCGCCGATTGAAGTGGTCATGTGTTTAGCCTATGCCTCTGTTAAATCAGCGAAGGCCCGATCTTTCGACCGGACCTTCGCCAAAACCAAATAACCCAACGACGAGAGTGATGATTCAAGGCACCACTAATTTATTTGGTTGATGGTCCCAGTTAGTGTGCTTAGTTCGCGCTCTAGCTCGGCCATCGCTTCTCCACCGGCCATGAGGTCGGTAATCTGCTCTCGAGTGCGTTCACCCTTGGCAAAGTCATCTGCCTTTTCACCACGGATAAGCACTGCAAAGTGGTCTCCAACGGTCAATGCGTGTGACACGTTGTGAGTAACCAAAATTACTGCCACGCCCTTGTTGCGAGCCTGCATGATGATGCGAAGCACGTGTGCGGCTTCTTTAACACCAAGGGCAGCGGTCGGTTCATCCAAGATAAGAACGTTGGCACCAAAGTGAACTGCACGAGCAATTGCAGAAGCCTGACGCTCACCACCTGATAGGCCACCGATTAGACGGTCGCCATCGGTAACGCGGGTAATACCAAGCTGCTGCATCTCGCGCACTGCGGTTTCGTTTGCATACTTCTTATCGAAGCGCTTGAAGATTCCGCGGCCCTTGGTTGGCTCAGCGCCAACGAAGAATGAACGGCCGATGCTCATCAGCGGAAAAGTGCCGCCGAACTGGTGAACAGTTGCGATGCCCACGTTGCTGGCATCTTTAGGGCTCTTGAAAACAGCGGTAACGCCGTTTACCTCAAGGGTGCCTGCGGTTGGTTCGTGAAAACCTGAAAGCACCTTGATCAGAGTTGACTTGCCCGCCCCATTGTCGCCAAGCAAGCAAAGAACCTTGCCCGGGTAGACCTCTAGTGAGACATCGTTTAGTGCGCGGTAGCCTGCGAATACCTTTGAAACATTCTTGAGGCTAAGAATTGGAGTCGCCTTTGACATTAGTTCTTCTTCTCCTTCTTGTTGCCACCTGATAGAGCTAGGCGACGGAATGTGTTGTTGGTTAGAACAGCGATTAGAAGCAAGATGCCTAGGATGAGCGCTGCCCAGTCGGCGTTCCAGCCGGTGTAGTAGATGCCCTGGTTCACGATCGCGAAGGTTAGGGTTCCGAGAATTACACCGATGGTTGAACCGTAACCACCGGTTAGAAGCACACCACCGACAACTACTGCGATGATCGCGTTGAAGACGAATGACAGGCCGTAAGCAACCTGTGCACCGTTGTACATACAGGTCTGAAGAACACCAACAAGTGCTGCACCAAAACCGCTAGCTGCAAATAGTGCGATGCGAACCTTAGCCACTGGAATACCGGTTGCGCGAGCTGAAACCACGTCGCCACCGATTGCGAAGATCCAGTTGCCGAAGATGCTCTTGTAGAGAATCCATGAAATCAAAACTGCGACACCTAGCCACCAGAAAATGGCTACTGAGAACTTGCCGTCAAGCAGGGTTCCGAACAGTGCCTTGGTGGTTGGGTCAGCAGTCATTGAAACTGCGGTTGAGCCAACTAGCAGACGGGTTAGACCAAGGGTCAAACCTGAGACTGCAAATAGGGTGGCCAAGGTAACCACGAAAGCCGGGAGGTTGGTCTTGGTAACGATGTAACCGTTAGCAATACCAATCAGGGTTCCAACTAGAAGAGCGGCGATGATGCCAACCCAGGTTGGTAGGCCGTAGAAGCCAGAAAGAATTGCGAGAGTCATTGAGCTCGCTGCAAGCACAGAACCTACTGAAAGGTCTAGGTCTCCAGCGATCATTACCAATGCCACCGGAAGAGCGATGATGCCGAGCTCAGCGGCTACGTTTAGCCAGCTAGCTGAACCACCGGGTGCCATGAATGGGGCGCCGCCGGCGATCGCGAAGAAAATGTAAACGGCCAGGGCGCCGATTAGCGCGCCAAACTCTGGTCGACGAATAAGCGAGCCGAAACCGACTGATTGCTTCTTCACTTGAGTGGACATAATTATTGGTAATCCTCGTCTTTGAGATGAAACTTAGGTGATCGGTTGGGCCGTGCCGAAGCACGACCCAACCTAATCAATTTTCTAACTAGCGAACGCCTGCTGCGACACCGGCGATAACAACGTCAACGTTGCTCTTGGTGACTAGAGATGGTCCGGTTAGTACTGGGCGTGATGCAGGCAAGATGCCGTACTGTGCGTACTGCCATGCTGCTGAAACAGCCAAGTAACCCTGTAGCCAAGGCTGCTGGTCAATTGCGAACAACTGAGAACCATCCTTGATTCGGTTTAGCTGTGTCTCTGATAGGTCAAAAGTACCTAGCTGAACCTTGCCGGTTAGACCAGCCTGCTCGATTGCAGAAGCTGCGCTGTCTGCATCCTGAACACCGATGGTTACAACGCCATCAATGGTGGTGTCTTTGGTTAGAGCTGCCTTGATTGCGTTAGCAACTGCAGTTGGGTTACCGAAGTTTGATGAAGGCAGTGGAAGCTGCTCTCCAGTTGCTCCGTGCTTTGCAGCGCCATCGGCTACACCCTTACAACGTGCTTCTTGGTTCGCTGAACCAGGAACTGTGTTGACACAAAGAACGTGCTTTGCGCCAGCAAGAGCTGCAGCCTCGCCACCGGCAACGCCGGCAACGTAGTCGTCAGCACCGATGTAGGTAAGTGCACCAGTTGCGTCAGCCTGCTCGATGCCACCAGCGTTGTAGTGAATTACTGGGATACCAGCAGCTACTGCGCGCTTGATTGCTTCGTTCTCGGCGTCTGGAACCCAGTCAGCAACAACGATTGCTTCGGCACCTGCAGAGATAGCTGAGTCAACAAGCTTTCCTGCGTCTGGGCCTAGGTTGTCGTAGTTCTGTGGGCCAAGCCAGGTAACGGTGCCGCCAGCAGCTTCAACAGCGTTTGCAGCTGCTTCTGCGCCTGACTTAACAACGCCCCAGAATGGGTCGCTCGGCATACCACCGATTACATAAACATCAATACCGTCGGTTGAGGCTGGCTTGCTCTCTGATGGGGCTGGAGAGGCGCTGCAAGCGGTTAGCGACAGTGCTAATGCTGATACTGCAAAAAGAGAAGTAGCTTTTGCGAAGCGAGAAATCTTCATCTTTCGTCCTTTCGTTTCCTTTGTTTGATTACTCCAGGTGATCTCTGGCGTATCTCGTGCGATTTCTCGCCCGAAGTTTTTGTTTAGATTCCGGCGGTCTTTGCTGCGTCTAGCAAGACCTTGGCCGCAACCTCGATACCCTCAATGCGCCCTAGTGACACATCTTCGTGCTCGATGTTGAGAACCATGTTTGGATCGACCTCGTGAAGGGCTTTGATGAACTCAGCCCAATAAGCGGTGTCGTGTCCGCGGCCAAGGGCAACGAAGTCCCAAGCCGAGTTCTTAGGCCATTCGTTAACCCACTCGTCGCCACCAAGGTTGGTGCGGTTCTCGTCTGGGCTTAGGCGTCTAAAGCTGTTGTCTAGAACACCCTCGATGGCTGCATGCGGGTTAACCCGAACATCCTTGGCTGCTGCGTGAACAACAAGTGAGCCCAGATCGCGAACAACCGCGATTGGGTCCATCTGCTGCCAGAACAGGTGAGATGCATCAAGTTCAACACCGATGTTGGTGGTGCCGGCGCGCTCAACAAGCTCGCGCATTGAAGAAGGGTTGAAAACTAGGTTCTGAGGGTGAAGCTCAAGAGCCACCTTCACACCGTTGTCTACTGCAAGCTTGTCTACCTCTGACCAGTATTCAGCTGCTACGCCCCACTGGTACTCAAGTACGTCTAGGTAAGCAGAGTTCCAGGCGTTGACGATCCAGTTTGGGTACTTGGTGCCCGGCTCGCCACCAGGAAGGCCCGACATGGTGACCACGCGGGTCTGACCAAGACGACCTGCCAAACGAATTGAGCGCTTCACGTCTTCGCCGTGCTTGTCGCCAATTACCTTGTTTGGGTGAAGTGGGTTTCCGTTGCAGTTCAAGCCACCGATTTCAACTCCGGTGCCCTCGAAGATTGCTAGAAAGTCATCGCGAGCCGCGTCGCTGACGAGAATTTCATCCATGGTTGGAACATGCACTGCCGGCAAGAAGCCACCGGTGTTTAGTTCGATGGTGGTTAGACCCAGGTCGGCAATAACCTTGATTGCCTCTGGCAGGCTGCGGTCGTGGAGGATTGCGTTGTATAGACCGAACTTCATGATTACTTACCCGCCTTTAGGTAGCTTGGGTTTGATGCTGGAACGGCAACGTTTGCGCCGTTTGCAAGACCTGATTGGATAACCGCTTCGATTACCTCCATGTTGTGAAGGCCGTCACGGAAGTCTGGGCAGAATGGCAGCGCAGCGGTCTCAGGAAGACCGGCAACCTCTTGCAAGAACGCACGGTTCTGGAAGAAGAACTGGTCGTTCTGGCCAACGTTTACACCTGGTGCATCAACTGGCAGACCGCCGGCGATGTAAGGGTGTGAAGGGCCAACCTGAATAGTGCGGAAGCCGCGCTGACCGTATGGGTCTTCGTTTAGAACCAGCTGGAATTCACCGTTGCGAGCCTGGGTGAAGCGAGCCGCGCCCTTTTCACAGTAAACCTCGAACTCAAGTGAGGTTGGGTGACCAGCGGCAACACGAGAAACCTCGATTGCACCAGCTACGCCACCGAAGTCGGCGATGAAGCCTGCGTAGTCGTCGTTCTCAACGGCCTCCATCTTGTCTGAAACAGTTGCGCCTGAGTGACCCTGAACTGCGCCGGTGGCAACCGGACGCTCTTTGATCGAGGTTACAAAGCGTGCGCCTGAGACCGATGCGAATGGCTTGCCGGTGATGAATTCGGCTACATAAGAAATGTGTGAGCCAACATCAGCAAGTGCACCGGTGCCTGGGCCGCCCTTGTAGCGCCAAGCCATTGGTGACATTGGGTCTGAAGAGTAGTCGGCCCAGTAGTTGCCGCTGAAGTGAAGCACTTCGCCAAGCTGACCCGAAGAGATGATCTTCTGAATCGCTGCGATTGCCGGGTTGCGCAAGAAGGTAAGACCGATTCGAGCAACTGACTTTGCGTTGTCTGCAGCGGTCACCATGGCGCGTGCATCCTCAAGAGTGTCGCTCAGTGGCTTCTCGCAAAGTACGTGCTTGCCGGCAGCCAAAAGGCCCTCAACGATTTCGCGGTGCAGGTGGTTTGCAACAACAACAGAAACTGCATGGATGTTTGGGTCGTCGGCAATTCGGCGCCAGTCAGCGTCGGTGCGCTCGTAGCCAAAACGGTCAGCGGCCTGCTGGCCGAACTGAGGCATCACATCGCCAATAGAGACCAATCTCACTGGTGGCAAGTTTGAGTCATATAGCGAAGTAGCTGCGCGGTAGGCGGCTGCGTGAGCGCGACCTGCCATACCTGCACCGATTACGGCAACACCGATGGTCATGTGTTTCTCTCCTTTGAGAATCTTGCTGGAGCGCTCCATTATGGAGCGCTCCACTAAAAGTAGCAGGAAGCAATCTAGATTTGTGGAACTTTATTGAAACGTTATTTTGTAATAACAAAGTGTTATTTTTGGAGCGCTCCGCTAGATTGGAGAAATCATGTCTGAGACCAACAAAGCGCCTAAAAAGCCGACCATCTACGATGTCGCGGCTGTAGCTGGCGTTTCTAAATCTTTGGTCTCGCTGGTTATGCGCGACGACCCTTCGGTGTCTGAACCACGCCGTGATGCTGTGTTGGCAGCAATCAAAAAACTGAACTACCGACCTAGCCGCTATGCGCAGCAATTGGCCAGCCACAAAACTCGCTCGGTTGGCGTGCTCATCACCGACTATAAAAACCTGTCTTTCGTAAACGTGCTCAAAGGTCTGCGCGAAGTTCTCGACGACGCCGGCTATCAGGTGATTATTTCTGACATTCACCGAAGCCCAAATTTTTCTGAAGACCCGGTTGACGCATTTGTCTCGATGGAGGTTGAGGGCATCGTGTTCATTGCCGAACCCGCTGGCTTGCGCACCAAAAATCTAAACATTCCAACTGTGATGATCGGCGGTCGCGAGACTTTGATCGAGGGCTCAGACCTGGTCTCTTCTGACGACAGCGAAGGTACCCGCCTGGTTCTCGAGCACCTTTCTGGTTTGGGTCACCGCAACATTGCCCACCTAACCGGTGTTGGCGGCATCGCTGCAAACCGTCGCAACTCATATGTGAAGCAAATGAAATCACGCGGATTCAAACCCGTGGTTTTTGGCCACTCGCAGCCGACTACTGAAATTGGCGGCTACCTGGGCGCTAAAGAGCTGCTTGCCTCGGGCGAAAAGTTCACTGCAATTTACGCGGCAAACGACTACATGGCGGCCGGTGCGATCTCAGCCCTCAAAGAACAAAATCTTTCAGTGCCCAAGGATGTCTCGGTTGTCGGCTATGACAACGCTCCGATTTCAAGCGACTTTGTTCTGAAGCTATCTTCGGTTGACGACATGGGCATCGCCATTGGGCGCAATGCTGCGACCCTGATTCTTGAGCGTGCGAATGAAACCAAAAAGGCGGCTCCAAGAGTTGTTCTCTTGAAGCCAGACCTAGTGGTTAGAAAATCAACTAAGAAGATTTAGTTGGGCGACCGGCTGTTTCTTGAAGCCGGTTTAGCGCCAGCGTGAAGCCAGGTAGTCGGCCTTCACGCGTCGAATGGTGCCAGAGCGTGCGCGCAGAATGATGCTGTCGGTGGTTAGGTATTGACCGTGCTTTTGAACACCGTTCAGCAATAGGCCATCGGTCACACCGGTTGCCACAAAGTAGGTGTTGTCGCTGGCAACCAAGTCATCCATTTCAAAGATTCGAGTTAGGTCGTGACCGGCTGCGATTGCCTTTTGCATTTCAGGAGCAGACTGTGGGCTAATTCGACCCTGCATGAATCCACCGAGTGCCTTGGTTGCGCAAGCGGTGATGGTTCCCTCTGGAGCTCCACCAACGCCAAGAAGCATGTCGATGTTGCCGTCTCCGGTAACGGCGTGAATTCCGGCAGCTACGTCGCCATCTAGGAACAAACGGGTGCGGCCACCGGCACGACGAACGGCTTCTTGAAGCGGAACGTGACGCGGGCGGTCGATCATTGCAACAGTGATGTCGCTGACATCTTTCTTCAAAGCTTTGGCGAGTTCGCGAACGTTTTCTTCAACGGTCTGGTCAAGGCTCACGGCCCCCTTGCCGGCGGCGACGGTCACGAGTTTATCCATGTAGAAAACATCTTGCGGGTTGTACATCGAGCCGCGGTCGGCAACTGCGATAACCGAGATGGCGTGTGCGCGGCCGGCGGCTGTCACAGATGTTCCGTCAACCGGGTCAACGGCAACATCGCACTCTGGGCCGTTCAGGTTTCCGACGACCTCGCCGTTGAAGAGCATTGGGGCTTCGTCTTTTTCGCCCTCGCCGATCACGACGGTGCCGGCAAAATCAACGGTCGAAAGGAAACCGCGCATCGCATCAACCGCAGCGCCATCGGCGGCGTTCTTATCGCCGCGGCCTATCCAAGCACTCGCCTTGATCGCTGCCGCCTCGGTGGCGCGAACCAGCTCCATGCCAAGGTTTCGGTCTGGGTGAGCTGCATCTAGGGGCTGCCCGTGCGGGTTATTCAAATCTGACAAACTAATATTTGAGGAGTCGCAAAGCATGAAAAAATCCATTTTAAAAAGTCTCGAAAATAGCTTTCCAACTGATAATCGAAAAAATAAATCGGCTGTGGCTAACGGATTTTTACTCTTTTTCCGTACTTGACTATCTTCAGATCTTTTGCAAGTCTCTATGTTTATTTATAATTAATTTGTTTGTCGCTAGGATTTTATGTGTTTTTCAGATTTATCTTTGATGACTTTCGCCAGTGCCAAAACCTGATCCGTGTGGACTGGGTAATCAGGATTTAATCCGCTGAACCG
>ERZ1034365.1867-NODE-1867-length-10270-cov-3.837732_pt1 | contig 10270 bp, 6 predicted proteins | sample MGYA00520615_ERZ1034365 | MGnify/ENA primary metagenome ERZ1034365 (study PRJEB33736, sample SAMEA104284505) | Azolla filiculoides | biome: Urban; feature: Water surface; material: Ditch water | place: Netherlands | collected 2015-10-28 | depth 0-0.1 m ...
GCACCGTAAGCGGCGCCCTTGCCGGTACCGCTCTTCTGGTCTTCGCTCATGTTGGCGCAACCGGACAGGACGACTGCACCGGCAAGCGTGGCGATCAGGATGTTTCTCTTCATTTGTTTCCCCTTGAATCAGATTTGTCACTGGCCTGAAAAGTGTAGATCCAAAACCCGTGACTGAACAGCATCTATCCGATCAGAAAACCAGAGGGCCTTACCATAGGGCCATCCGGGCTGCACGACATCCGGCCTCAGACTGGCCCGGGCCCAAGTCCGGCAGGCCCGCCACAATCCCCCTCCACATGCCACGCCCGACCCAACTCCTGCATCCCCCGCATACCCCGGCGCCGACGCGAGCGGCTGCCACCCTGCTGCTGCTGCGTGACGGCGCCGAAGGGCTCGAAGTGCTGCTGACCAGGCGCTCGGCACAGGCCCGTTTCGCGCCGGGGGCCTATGTCTTTCCGGGCGGCGGAATCGATGAAGCCGATGCGCAGTCACATGGGCTGGCCAGCAGGCGACCGCAGCAGGACGGCACGCAGCTGACGCACGCGATCGCAGCAATACGCGAGAGCTTCGAGGAACTCGGCCTGCTGCTGGCCTGCCATGCCGACGGCCGCTGGGTCGGGCAGCAGGACATCGACTCGTTCGACCGCCAAGGTGATTTCGCCGCGCAATGCGCCGCGCGCGGCCTGACGCTGGCGGCGGACCGGGTCTACTGGCTCGCGCACTGGATCACCGACCGCGACCTGCCGATCCGCTTTGACGTGCCCTTCATGGTCGCGCGCATGCCCGCAGACCAGCAGCCGGTGGCCGACGAGAGCGAGCAGTTCGAGCCGGTCTGGCTAAGGCCGCAGGATGCACTGGCGCGCCACGCAGCCGGCGAACTGCACCTGATCCACCCGACGATACGCACGCTCGAATGGCTACGCTCGCACGCCAGCGTGGACGCCGTGCTGGCGCTCAGCGCCACGACCGAGCAGCCGCTCTGGACCAGTTGCCCGCGCGGCGGCTGGCTCGGCGGGCGCAAGGTCTCGGTGATGGAGCACGAGCCAGCCTATGGCGAACTCGAACTGTGCTGCCCTGATGGCCAGTTGCTGCACCGCCTGGACTGGCAGAGCGAGCAAACGGTCGGGCTGCTCAGGAACGTCCAGCGCCTGACCGCCGCCAACCCCGGCTTCATGACCGGCCCCGGCACCAACAGCTATCTGGTCGGCGACCCGGCCACCGGCCATGTCGCGATCGACCCGGGCCCTGACGAACCTGGACATGTCGAACGGCTCTGGCGCGCGGCCGGCGGCGACATCCGCGCCATTGTCTGTACCCACTCGCACCCCGACCATTCGCCTGGGGCGGCGCGGCTGCAGGCGCAAGTCGTGCAAACCGGCCGCCCCAAGCCACCCATCCTGGGCTTGAGCAGCGGGCCGGATTCGCGCCATGACAGCCGTTTCACGCCCGAGCGCGAGCTGGCCGATGGCGAACGGCTGTTGCTGTGCGGTCCTGCGGGCGAGGCCAGGCATACGCTGCGCGTGCTGCACACGCCGGGCCATGCCGCCAACCACCTCTGCCTGCTGCTGGAGGAAGATGGCCTGCTGTTCAGCGGCGACCATGTGCTCAATGGCAGCACGACCGTGGTCGCGCCGCCCGACGGCAACATGAACGACTACCTGGATTCGCTCGACCGGCTGCTGGCGGCCTGCGCCGAATGGCGAGTCGGCTTCATCCTGCCAGCGCATGGCCATGTGCTGGGCGCTGCGGCGCAGGCCATCGAACGCCTGAAGGCACACCGGCTGGCACGCGAAGCCAAGGTCGCGGCCGCGATGCGTGCGCTGCCCGAGGGCACGCCCGACGATTGGGTCCGGCTGGCCTACGACGACGCGCCCGAGCGGCTCTGGCCGGTGGCCAAGCTGTCGCTGCTGGCGCATGTACAAAGAATCGAAAGTTTGGGAGGCTTCAATGTCTGAACCGCATCAGAAATCCGAGGGCGAACGCCTGGCCAAGCGCGTCGCCGTGCTGCAGGCCTGCTCGCGTGCCGAGGCCGAGCGCCTGATCGAGGGCGGCTGGGTCCGCGTCGCAGGCCACGTGGCCGACGACCCGGCACAGCGCGTGCTCGACGAGGCGATAGAAATCGACGCGCGCGGCCTCGGCGAGACGCTGCTGCCGGTCACCCTGCTCTGGCACAAGCCGGCCGGCATCGTGCTGGCCGAGGGCCAGCCGCTCGGCGGACTGGTCGAGCCCGAGGGCCTGCTGCGGCCCTGGCATCTCAAGCACCTGCGCTGCGCCAGCCCGATGCCGGCGGCCTGCAGCGGGCTGGCCGTGTTCGCACAAAGCCCGGGCGTGCAACGCAAGCTGCATGAAGACGCGCTGCTGCTCGAACATGAATGGATGCTGGACCTGGCAGGCGCGGTCGCGGCCAGCCGGCTCGAGGCACTGGAACAGACGGTGGACCAGCTGGCGCCCGGGCCGCGCACGCCCTACCTCAAGCTCAGCGTCAGCAGCCGCAGCGACGAACGCACCAGACTGCGGCTGGCACTCAAGGGCTACGCGCCCGAACGGCTGCCGTCCTGGCTGGCGCAAGCCGGCCTGAAGCCGCAAGCGCTGCAGCGCCTGCGACTGGGCCGGGTCGCGCTGGGTCAAGTGGAAGCCAGCGGCTGGCGCCTGCTCGGCATGCACGAGCGGTTCTGAAATAAGTTGTGAAGTCTGCCGATACGCCGGATTCTGTGCGTCGAGGTTGCCCCCGACGTGACCGCCATTCATCTTGGCCATCGATCACCCGATGGCTCGGTGCCACCTACCCGCCAGCTCTGCGGAACCACATCGACGCTGGCCTACTTGGTGTTGCTGCGCGTAGAGATTGCCCGTTTCACCCCCAAGGCTCCTGCCGCCGGAGCGGATGGTTCCAAGGGACTCGTCTCTGTTGCTCTGATCCTCACCTCGCGGTGGAGAGCCGTTAGCTCCTACGCTGTCCTATGCAGTCCGGACGTTCCTCCAGCGCGCCCTTTCGGGACTTGCGCCAGCGGCGGCCTAGCAGACTTCACAGCTTCGATTATCGCGCTTTCCGCATGAGCTTATGCCGCCACAGCGCTATCGATTGGGCCAAAATGGAATTTTTCGTCCTTTCCCCATCGGAGACACCATGAAAGCCGACCATATCCTGGCCACCATCGGCAACACGCCGCATGTCCGCATCAACCGTCTGTTCGCCGAATTCCCGCAAGCCCAGGTCTGGATCAAGTCCGAGCGCAGCAACCCGGGCGGTTCGATCAAGGATCGCATCGCGCTGGCCATGGTCGAGGACGCCGAGCAGCGCGGCCTGCTGCAGCCCGGCGGCACCATCATCGAGCCGACCTCGGGCAACACCGGCATCGGCCTGGCCATGGTCGCCGCGGTCAAGGGCTACCAGCTGATCCTGGTCATGCCCGACAGCATGAGCATCGAGCGCCGCCGCCTGATGCAGGCCTATGGCGCCAGCTTCGACCTGACCCCGCGCGAAAAGGGCATGAAGGGCTCGATCGCGCGCGCCGAGGAACTGGTCGCGCAGACGCCCGGCGCCTGGATGCCGATGCAGTTCGACAACCCGGCCAACACCGAGATCCACAGCCGCACCACGGCGCAGGAAATCCTGGCCGACTTCCCCGAGGGGCTCGACGCGATCATCACCGGCGTCGGCACCGGCGGCCACCTGAGCGGCGTCGCGCGCGTGCTGAAAGCCAAATGGCCGCAGCTCAAGGTCTACGCGGTCGAGCCGAGCGCCTCGCCGGTGATCTCGGGCGGCGCCCCGGCCCCGCACCCGATCCAGGGCATAGGCGCGGGCTTCATCCCGAAGAACCTCGACACCACGCTGCTCGATGGCGTGATCCAGGTCGAGGCCGAGGCCGCGCGCGAATACGGCCGCCGCTCGGCGCGCGAGGAAGGGATGCTGGTCGGCATCTCGTCGGGCGCGACCCTGGCCGCGATTGCACAGAAGCTGCCCGAGCTGCCGGCGACGGCCCGCGTGCTGGGCTTCAACTACGACACCGGCGAGCGCTACCTGTCGGTCGAAGGTTTCCTGCCGGCCTGATCCGGCCGCCAGCGACTGCCTCCGAGCAGGTCGCCGATCGTGCGTAACACCGCGGCGTGGGGTAGAGCCCCAGGTTGCCGCTGGCCGGGATCAATCGGTACCGCTCAGGCCTGGCACCTGCTGTGTCGCTCCAGCCAGTGCTCGAACTCGGCCGCCGGCATGGGCTTGGAGTAGCAGTAACCCTGCCCCGCCCCGCAGCCCAGGACTCGGAGTTGCTCGGCCACTTCGGGCTGCTCTATGCCCTCGGCGGTCGTCCGCAGTCCCAGGCTGCGGGCGAGCTCGATGATGGTTCTTACGATTGCGCGATCCTTGGGGTCCTCGTGCAGGCGGGTGATGAAGCTGCGGTCAATCTTGAGCTTGTCCAGGTTGATCTGCTTGAGGTAGGACAGGCTAGAGTAGCCGGTACCGAAGTCGTCGATCGACAGGCTGATGCCGCGCGCCTTCCAGCGCTCCATGGTCGACAACACCTCGGGATGCAGCAGCATGGATTCGGTCAGCTCGAGTTCGAGTCGACTGGGATCGAGTCCGCTGTCCTCCAGAGCATCCAGTACATCCTGTTCGACCCGGCCGCGCCGAAATTGCACCGCCGACAGGTTGACAGCCAGCATGAACTCACCCTTGCCCGTGCGGCACCAATGTGCCGCTTGTCGACACGCCCGCTCCAGCACCCAGCGCCCGATCGGGACGATCAGACCGCTTTCCTCGGCGACCTCGATAAAGTCAGACGGTAGTACCAGTCCCTGTCCGGGCCGATTCCAACGGATCAATGCCTCGACGGCGACCAGTTCGCCGCTCTGAAGGGAGAGCTGCGGCTGGTAGTGCAACTCGAACTCATCATGCTCAAGCGCTTCACGCAGGCCAGCGCAGGTCTGCAGGTAGCGCTGCAGGGTGTCGTTCATTTGCTGCTCGAAGAAGCGATAGGCGTTGCGTCCGGCCTTCTTCGCCTGGTAAAGCGCCAGATCGGCGTGGCGCAGCAGCGTGTCGATGTCGGCTCCATGCCGAGGGTAAACAGCGACGCCGATCGACAGCGAACTGACCAGTTGCACGCCGCCGTCAATCTCGAGCGCTGTGGTGAATTGCCCGAGAATGCGTTCGCAAACTCGCACGACCTGATGGTCGGACAACAGATCAGGCAGCACGACCATGAATTCGTCACCCGAGACCCGGCAGAGCGTGTCACTGGCGCGCAGGCAGTGGATCAGCCTGGCCGCGACCACTTTGAGCAGACTGTCACCCGCGGGGTGGCCGTGGGCATCGTTGACATGCTTGAAATTGTCGAGGTCGAGGTAGAGCAATCCCACCAGATGGCCATTGCGGTGCGCGGCCGCGAGCGCGTGCTGCAGGCGGTCCTGGCCCAGCATCCGGTTCGGCAGCCCGGTCAGCGTGTCGTGATAGGCCAGGAAGCGGATGTGCTGCTGTGCGTTCTTTTCCGCTGTGACATCCTGGACGATCACCAGCCTGGCCGAGCGGCCCGCATATTCAGCCGCTGAAGAGTTCACGCGCACCTTGATCACGCTGCCATCTTGTCTGCGGTGCTGCAGTTCCTGCTGCGCTTCGCCTGGCCCTTGATTCATGTCCGGCGTCGGGCCCGCGTCAACCAGGATGTCACGCAGTTTCATGTCCAGCCATTGCTCGCGTGACCAGCCGTAATGCTCGATGGCACGGTCATTGACCATCAGGAAGCAGCCCGTCTGACAGTCCAGCAACCAGGAGGGCAGCGGACTGGCGTTGAACAGTTGCCGATAACGAGCCTCGCTCGACTTCAGTTCGTCATTCTTGCGCTGCAGCAAACTGGCACGCCCTGTCATGCCCAGCAACAACAACTGCAACAGGGCCGAGAACAGCAGACAGACGCCCCCAATTGCAGGCACGACCCACCAGTCCCGGACCTCATCCGGCTGAGAGGACTCCCAGTGCCAGGCCGCCAGATAAATCAGGCTGGCGACCAGCAGGGCCAGCAACGTCGGCAACATCACGCTGTAGCGGCGGCTGCGCCAGAGGGCCTGCCGGCTCAGTAGCCAGCTCAGGCTCAGAGGGGCAAACAGCACGATGCCCAACACATCACCGCTGTACCAAAACCACCAGGTTCTCGGAGCCAAATCGTGGCTGATGAAGCCGAGCAGTTCCATCGCCCATACGCCAAGACTGGCCGATATCACCCCGGCTGCCAGCCCGCCACGCCACATGAAGCGCAGCACGTCACCTTCCCGCTCCATTACTCGCCAGTCGCAGCGAGGAGCGCGACCAATCAGCCAGGCACCCACACCAGCCTGCAGTGCGGCCCCAGTGGCGTTCGCGATGCCGAACAGCCAGGTCGCCGACCCCAGCGTGTCTCGCTGCCAGCCATCGAGCATCACCATCAGCAAGGCACCCAGCCAGACGCCTGGGAGCACCCTGTAGCCATGGACCAGCACGAATGCCAGCGCCAGGCCGGCGGCCGGAAAGACCGGGCTGCCGTAAATGGGTGAGAGCACCAGTGACATGCCAAGCCAGCCGAGTGCGGCAAAGGCCAAGGTCAGCACGCCGATCTGTCGCAATCGCTGCAGCGGAAAGATCATGGGAATATTCAGGTCATCGACAAAAGAACACCCCCAGCGAACCTTCTTGCTCGAAACAGGCCACGCCGGGTTGATGCCAGACCAGCTTGCCTCAGGCCGCCAGGGCTTGCGATTCGCGGATGCACCGGCGCAGCTTGCGGCTCCAGCCGAAGACCGCTACGGCGCCCAGGATGGGCAGGGACGTGGTAGGAGCAGACGCGGCCCAGATGGGGCATAGACGTAGGGAAAACCGGCTAAGGGGTTATTTATACTGCATCCGCTAAAAGTTGAGATGCGAAACATTTTTTCTTCAGCCCCCAGTCCTGACCGGCCTGCGGGGCACGAGCTGGCATGCCGTGGCGGTAGGTCCGTAGCCAATCGTTGCACGCGTAACCACCGGTAACCCTTAACTCGGCGCTAAGTCTGGGCGATCAGCATGGAGCTTGTCAGGGATGTCCCTGATTCACCATCAAGAGGCCCACACCATGAAGAAGTCCCTGTTCGCCCTGTTGTCCGCCGCCGCGATCACCCTGAGCGCCCAGGCACAGACGCCTGCCACGCCGGCAGTCCCCGCCACGCCCGCTGCCAAGGCCGCAGAAGCGAAGGCCCCGGCCGCACCGGCCCAGCTCAAGGGGGCTGAAGCCGCCCAGCCGTCCACTAAGGGCCTGCATAAGAAGGTCAAGAAGGTAGCCAAGAAGAAACCGGTGACGGCACCGGAAGCCAAAGCCGCCATCCCCGCTGTGGCGGCGACGCCCGCCACAGCTGCTGCTCCAGCGACTCCGGCCATCCCGGCCGTGCCAGCCCAGAAATAAGCCAGCCCTCCTCTCCCTCCCGCCCGGCCAGCCCGGTTGCCGGAGGCCGTCAGCGCGATCGGCGCGACGGCAACCGGGCAAATTCCTTATCATCGGCGGCTCGATTGCTTGATCAGTAGCGAGACACCTCCCTCTTCAGGGGGCAAGAGCACCGGCCTGCACAGTGGGCCCTTCAGTCCGTGGTCTGCTGTGGTCTGATCCGTTGCCGTACGACGCAGGCGGCAGATCGCATTGCGCCCTGCTACGATCACTGGATCATGTCGATCAAGGTCTTTCGCTTTCAGCTTCGCACAAAGCCCGGCACTGAGCGCACCCTGCGCCGGTTCGCAGGCTCGTGCCGCTGGGTGTGGAATGCCGCGATCGCCGAGCAGCAGCGCCGGCGCGAGGCGGGCGAGAAGTTCTCCAATTACGTCGCCATGGCGAAGTGGCTCACGGCATGGCGCCATGCACCCGAGACAGCCTGGCTCGCTGAAGCCCCGATCCATCCGCTGCAACAGACGCTGCGCCGGCTCGAAGCAGCCTACCAGCGCGCCGTCTCCCGCAAGGTCAAGGGATCGAGCAACCGCCGCAAGGCGGTGGACCGGCTCGGTCGGCTGCACGCGAGGATCGCTGCACAGCGCAACGACTGGCTGCACAAGCTCAGCACCCGGCTGGCCGATTCGCACCCCGTCATCGCGATTGAGGATCTGAGAGTCGCGGCGATATCGACCAGCGCCGCAGGCACTTCAGAGGCGCCGGGCAAGCAGGTCCGACAGAAGGCGGGCCTTAACCGCGCGATCCTCGACCAGGGCTGGGCCGAGTTTCGGCGCCAGCTTAAGTACAAGTGCGTCGCCCGAGGCGGGACCGTGGTGCCGGTGAACCCGGCTTACACCAGCCAACGATGCCGCTATTGCGGCCATGTCTCGCCCGACAACCGTCAGACGCAAAGCGTCTTTGCCTGTGTGGCCTGTGGCCACACCGAAAATGCGGATACGAATGCCGCGAAAAACATTCTGGCCGCCGGACTGGCGGTCTGGTCCTGCGGGACCGTAGCCTGTGGAGCGGATGTCAGACGCGCCAAGCTCGCGAGGGCGAAGCGCGCAGCCGCATTGAAGCAGGAACCCGCCGAGGAGTGGGTACACGTCTAACGCGCGTACCAACCCGGTAGGAATTCTCGGCCTTCAGGCCGGGGAGGAAGTCAACACCACGAGCCCCATGATCCGAATCTCAGAACTCAAACTCCCGCTGACCGCGCTGCCGGTCGAGACCCGCCGCGCTGCTGACGCCCCGACCGAGACCGATCAGGACCGGCTGCCGACGCCGCATCCGGTCGCGGCGTTGCGCGCGCTGGCCGCGCAGGCGCTCGGCATCGCCGAAGGCCAGATCGCCGAGCTGCAAGTCTTCAAGCGCAGTTTCGATGCACGCAAGGCCGAGCTGCTGGCGGTCTTCATCTGCGACCTGACCCTGACCGACCCGGCGCAGGAAGCCGAGCTGCTCGCGAAATTCGACCAGAATCCGCACATCAATCGCACGCCCGACATGAGCTGGCACGCTCCGGCCCATGCCCCTGCCGGCTGGCCGGCCGATCAGGCCGAACGACCGGTGGTGGTCGGATTCGGCCCCTGCGGCATCTTCGCGGCACTGGCCTTGGCGCAACTGGGCCTGCAGCCGATCGTGCTCGAACGAGGCCGGCCGGTACGCCAGCGCACCAAGGACACCTGGGGCCTGTGGCGCAAGAAGGTGCTGACGCCCGAATCGAACGTGCAATACGGCGAAGGCGGCGCCGGCCTATTCTCGGACGGCAAGCTCTACAGCCAGATCAAGGACCCGCGCTTCCTGGGCCGCAAGGTGATGCAGGAATTCGTCGACGCCGGCGCGCCGCCTGAGATCCTCTACATGGCGCACCCGCATATCGGCACCTTCAAGCTGGTCAAGGTGGTCGAGGCCATGCGCGAGAAGATCATCGAACTCGGCGGCGAGATCCGCTTCGAGCAGCGCGTGACCGAGCTGCTGCTCGAGCCCGCGACGGCTGGCGATGCCCCCGAAGGCTTCCAGCCGCAGCGCGTGCGCGGCCTGAAGGTGCAGGACCTGGCCTCGGGCGAAGTCCAGGAACTGGCGGCGCGCCGGGTCGTGCTCGCGCTCGGCCACAGCTCGCGCGACACCTTCGCGATGCTGCATGACGCCGGTGTCTTTCTGGAGCCGAAACCGTTCTCGATCGGCGTGCGCATCGAGCATCCGCAAAGCGTGATCGACCAGTCGCTCTGGGGCCGGCATGCCGGCCACCCGCTGCTCGGCGCCGCCGACTACAAGCTGGTGCACCACGCCGACAACGGCCGTGCGGTCTACAGCTTCTGCATGTGCCCGGGCGGCACCGTGGTCGCCGCGACCAGCGAACCGAACCGCGTCGTGACCAACGGCATGAGCCAGTACTCGCGCGCCGAGCGCAACGCCAATGCCGGCATGGTGGTCGCGATCGACCCGAGCGACTATCCGCTCGATGCCGAGGCCTGGATCGCCGCCTTCGGCGCCGCCGATGGCGCGCGCTACGTCGCCGAGGCGCAGGCGCTGCAAGCCCGGGGCCAGACCCATGCGCTGGCCGGCGTGGTGTTCCAGCGCCAGCTCGAGAGCCGGGCCTTCGAGGTCGGCGGGCGCGACTACCAGGCACCGGGCCAGCTGGTCGGCGACTTCCTGGCTGGCAAGCCGTCGCAACAGTTCGGCGCGGTCCAGCCCTCCTACAAGCCCGGCGTCAAGCTCGGCGACCTGAGCCAGGTGCTGCCCGGCTTCGCGGTTGCCGCCATGCGCGAGGCCCTGCCGGTGTTCGGCCGCAAGATCAGGGGCTACGACATGGCCGACGCGGTCATGACCGGGGTCGAGACCCGCACCAGTTCG
>ERZ1034365.1868-NODE-1868-length-10270-cov-3.130776_pt1 | contig 10270 bp, 11 predicted proteins | sample MGYA00520615_ERZ1034365 | MGnify/ENA primary metagenome ERZ1034365 (study PRJEB33736, sample SAMEA104284505) | Azolla filiculoides | biome: Urban; feature: Water surface; material: Ditch water | place: Netherlands | collected 2015-10-28 | depth 0-0.1 m ...
ATTTCCTCTGGAGGGGAAATATTGCAGCCCAAAACCGAAAGGCTACCGATGATTACGTAGTCTTTGTGATTTATTACCCCTCGCGCGGCTTCAAGTATCCTTTGGATCGACTTTCTATCCATTAAGCGCTAGCCATGGGAAAGAAAGCCAAAAGGGGTGTTCTGACGAAGCGCGGGGCCTTCTCCATCAGGTCGCAAAATCAGCTTTGATGCAGCGTCCACTGGCATCGACAATATATTCTTCCATGCATCGATGTAATGCTTTGAGCACAACCGACCCGATTCCCATTTACGAATTTGGTCTGACGCTTTACGCACAACCATTTCCGCATCAGGCCCGAGAAGAGCATCGACGGCTCTCTGATGGAGTTCAATCAAAGCAATGTCGGCATGAGCCTTGGAAGCCCTTGCCTGCTGCCTTGCCTGCAAAATCAAAGATTGTCTATCCATGAGCCCATTATGGGGAAAAGAGCAAATAAATCAAGTGACTGAATGAGAAGTGCAAGTTCAAAACAAGATCACAGACAGCAAAAAAGCCGCCCTCGGGCGGCTTTAGCGATTGCCAGGGTAAATCAGGCGCGCTTGCGACGAGCCATCGCGCCGATGATGCCCAGACCGGCCAGGAACATGGCGTAGCTCTCGGGTTCCGGGACTGGAGCCAGGTTGCCCTGGACAACAAATGAGCCACCAAAAGGAGAAGCCAAGCTACCTTGAACTATCAGCCCATAGGCACCGTTAGCCAGATTCGACGCACTGAAATCGACTCTGTTATAGCCAGTGCCAGACGATGGGGTAGCCAAAAAACTCACGAGCTCATTACCCGTCAGCGAAACCGAATTGAAAGTCACCGCCTTAATGAGTCCGAAGTAAATATCTTCCGAATACACGTAGCCGCTGAACGAAGACGGACTGTTCACGTTAAAGGTGAAAGTGTATGAAAACAAATCACCAGTTACCCCCTGAACCAAATGCCCTGACGGCCCCGATGGCAAAGTTTCCGCGTCGATCACGACAGGGGGAAGAATAGCCGCACTAGCCGAACCAGCAACAGCCAACGCAGCAGCGATGACCAAAGACTTGAAAGTAGATGACATTTTCATAAGAATATTTCCCAATTAAAAATTTGTTCAACGCGATACTAACCGCATATTCCAGAACCGCAAATAGGACGAATGGACTACTCTGAACGTCATACTGCGGCGCAGCATCCAAAAATCCGATCCATAGCCCGAGAGCATCTTGGGCGTTTTGCATTGCAACAAACAATTACCCAATTCGATGAGACCACAGTGTCGAAAAACTATCGCGGTAATATTTCACAGTGGACCAAAAAAAACCGCCCGAAGGCGGATTTTTGCGGTGAAAAATTTACCCTGCTCAGGCGCGGTTGCGACGAGCCATGGCGCCGATGATGCCCAGGCCGGCCAGCAGCATCGCATAGTTCTCAGGTTCGGGGACCGGCGCCAGATTGCCGGAAATAAGGTAACCACCCACAGTCGACTTGGCAGCCAGGTTGCCTTGAATGGTCAAATCATATTGGCCGGCGGCAAGATTCGAGGCACTGAACGTCATCTTGTTGAAGAGCTCGCCCGAAGGAGCATCGCCACTCACGAAGGAACTCAGCAGAGGAATCACGGTGCTGCCACCCAAGGTAAGCGAGGCCAGATCAAAACCGACAGCTTCCATGGGAAACCAGGGCGATGGTACATTTTCCGAATACACATAGCCGTCAAACGAAGAATTCCCAGTGACAGAAAAGCTGAAGGTATAAGAAAACGAATCGCCCGCAGTCAAACTCCAGATGGTGATCTGCGCAGGGTTATCCAGTACATCTGCCGGAATCGCTGATGACGAGACCAGCGCATTGGCCGAACCAGCAGCAGCCAGTGCAGCAGCAATGATCAAAGGCTTGAAAACAGATGAAAGCTTCATGAATGGTCTTCCTGATTTGGTTTTTCCTGAAGCCATGTTAACCGCATATTCCTCAATCCAAAATAGCACGAATGGACTAAGCGAAACGTCATAGCGAAATCCATAAAAAAATCGCAAACCTTTGCCGCACAATCGATACACCGACTTTCAAAGGAGAATAAATATTATAAATACTCGAATATCATTATCCAGAAAGTTTTTTTGGTGTTACTCATTCGCAGGGCGAATCAAGCTCGCCCGTAGGTATCCTCGAACCGCACGATATCGTCCTCACCCAGATAGCTGCCGGACTGCACCTCGATCATTTCGAGCGGCACGATGCCTGGGTTTTCCAGGCGGTGCTTGACGCCCAGCGGGATGTAGGTCGACTGGTTCTCCGACACGAGGAAAGTCTCCTCGCCCTTGGTCACCCGTGCCGTGCCGCTCACCACGATCCAGTGTTCGGCGCGGTGGTGATGCATCTGCAGTGACAGCGTGCCACCCGGATTGACGCCGATCCGTTTGACCTGGAAGCGCTCGCCGGAATCGACGCCGTCGTACCAGCCCCACGGGCGATACACCTTGCGATGCCACTGCGCCACGCTGCGCTTGTCCGCCTTCAGGCGGTCGACAATCTTCTTCACATCCTGCGTGGCATCATGATGGACAACCAGCACGGCATCGTCGGTCTCGACCACCACCACGTTACTCAGCCCGACACACGCCACCAGGCGGCCTTCGGACACGACCAGCGTATCGCGGCAGTTCTCCAGCATCACGTCGCCACGCGTCGCGTTGCCCTCGCCGCACTTCGGCAGCACCTTCCACAGCGCATCCCATGCACCGACATCCGACCACCCCGCCGTCAACGGAATCACCGCCGCCTTGGGCAAATCGGCACCGCCAGCTGTCAGGCGCTCCATGACCGCATAGTCGATGGAATCCGACGGGCAAACCTTGAAAGCATCGACATCAACCCGCACAAAATCGCCATCGGTCTTGCCGCCAGCCAAAGCCTTTTGGCAGGCCGCCAGAATATCCGGCCGACAAACGCCGAGCGCCGCCACCCAGACCGAGGCCTTCATGACAAAAATGCCGCTGTTCCACAAATACTCGCCCGAATCCAGATAGCCCTCTGCCGTCTTGCGGTCAGGCTTCTCGACAAAGCGGGCCAGCGCAAACGCCCCCGAACCATCGGCCAACGCCTGTCCGCGCTGGATATAGCCATAGCCGGTCTCCGGGCAATCCGGCGTAATGCCGAACGTCACCGTCACCCCGGTCGCCGCCAGCGTCACCGCCCGCGCCACTGCATTGCGGAAAGCCACGCCATCGGCAATATCATGATCGGCCGGCATCACCACCAGCACGGGATCATCGCCCTCGCGCACCGCCCACAAGGCAGCCAGCGCCAGCGCCGGCGCCGTATTTCGGCCAAACGGCTCAAGCAACACCGAACCCTGCAGCCCCAGCGTCCGCACCTGCTCCGCCACGACAAAGCGATGCTCCTCGTTACATACCAGCAAAGGCCCCGCCATATCGGCCAACCCCTCAAGGCGCGACACCGTCGCCTGCAACATCGACTGGTCATCGACCAGCGGCAACAACTGCTTGGGATACTTCTCGCGAGAAAGCGGCCACAGGCGCGTGCCAGAACCACCGGAGAGAACGACGGGGAGAATTTTGCTCATGGAATTCAACACCTGAAAAAGTAATTGCTGCCGCGAAAAGCCAATTATCGCAGCAGCCGCCCGAATCCGGTATGCAAAAAGCCGGGGGAAACCACAGTTTCATAAAACTGTAGCCTCTCCCCGGCTTTGAACCTGCCGGCTCTACAACGCTTTAGCCGATACGGCGACGCCTTGTAACGGCACCCAGAACACCCAGGCCTGCCAGCAACATCGCGTAGGTCTCGGGTTCCGGAACCGCAGTGACCGAATAATCGACCGAGGTGCCCTTTACCAGATAGTTCGAATGCCATGATGACCATGACGATTCGGGAATCTCAACCGGACCTTTCCACTCCCAAGTCCAGTGATGATTTACCTTAAAATAAGATTTGTCACCCAGATAATCAACCATCAGATTATCGAACGTCGCATTGCTCAAAAGCCCTGTAAACGAATAATCGACCGCCGTCACAAAACCATGTTGGGTGGTCAACGTATAGTCAATCCGGGCGACCGCATTGCCGGCATCATAAAGATTGAAAGACCACGGCGTACTCACAAAATCAGTCGCCTGGCTGGCCCAGTCGGACGATGCCGTATTGGCATTCGCCAGCCCGGACATGGCCAGCGCAACGGCCAGCGAGATAAGTTGTTTTTTGTTCATGCTAGTTCTCCTTTTGGACCTTCAACAAGCTACAGGTTAGATACCATCTGCAATTTGTGAAATAGTCCATTCAGGCCATCGCTGGCCCGACTTTTCCGGGGGGAGCGTGAAGTATTTCCTTGTTGAAAACACCCGCAAGGAAAACGGGCGTTCAATACCCCTCCGGATTCCCCTCCTGCCAGCGCCAGGCATCCTGGCACATCGCATCCAGATCGAATTCGGCCTTCCAGCCCAGGCGCTCAAACGCCAGCGCCGGGTCAGCAAAGCAACTGGCCACGTCACCATCCCGCCTCGGCAAAATGCGGTACGGCACCGCCTTGCCGCTGGCCCGCTCAAAGGCAGCCACCACGTCCAGCACGCTGTAGCCGCGCCCAGTACCCAGATTCACCGTCAGCAGCGCTGCATCCTTACCCAACGCCGCCAGGGCAGCCAGATGCCCACGGGCCAGATCGACGACGTGGATATAGTCGCGCACCCCCGTCCCATCCGACGTCGGATAATCATTGCCGAAGACACCCAACTCAGCCCGCCGCCCCACCGCAACCTGGGTGACATACGGCATCAGATTGTTGGGAATGCCCTGCGGGTCCTCACCGATCAAGCCACTCGGGTGCGCCCCGACCGGATTGAAATAACGCAGCAAGGCAATCCGCCAGACCGGGTCGGCCCGATGGATATCACGCAACATTTCTTCAATATGCAACTTGGTGCGCCCATAAGGATTCGTCGCCTGCAGCGGGAAACTCTCGACAATCGGCACCGACTGCGGATCGCCATAAACCGTCGCCGATGAACTGAAAACCAGCGTCTTCACATTCGCCTCGGCCATCGCCTCAAACAAGCACAGCGAACCCACCACGTTGTTGTCGTAATAACGCATCGGCTGCGCCACCGACTCACCCACCGCCTTCAAGCCGGCAAAATGGATCACCGCATCAATCGGATAAGCCGCAAAAACCCGCTTCAACAACGCCGCATCGCGAATATCCCCATCAATTACCTGCGGCCGCTGCCCGGCAATCGAAGCAATACGCTCCAGCACCTTCGGCGAACTATTGGAGAAATTATCGAGGATCACCAGCTCCTGCCCGGCAGCAATCAACGCCACCACCGTATGCGAACCGATATACCCTGCCCCGCCTGTCACAAGAATCATCATCCACCTGTCAATAAATAGAAAACCGTAAAAAACCGGGGACAGACCACGGTTTCCCAGAAAATCACCAAATCGTCCGAACATGCTGATAAGCCCGAATCTTTTCATCCGCAGTCACCAACGGAGCGGCGAACTTTCGCGCAGTTGCAACAATGAGGCGATCTGCCGGGTCTTTATGGAACTCGCCTGGCAGTTCCGTACTTTTAACGGCAAGCTCGTTATCAACAGGAATAAAACTGACCGCATCGATGCTCCCAACATGAGATAGCCATTCCGCCACATCCATCGACAAAGCCAGTCTTCCCTTTGCCACCAGCATCGCCAGCTCCCATGCCGATATCGAAGAAACGAAGATCTGCCCACCATCCAGCTCGCTCTCGATAGCCTGCAAGGCGGCAACTGAAAGTTCCTCCTTGTTGCCGGAAGCCCACCAAATGAGCGCATGGGTATCCAGTACAATCACTTTAACGCCTCCCAGTCGTCATCAGAGACAGGGGCCATCGGGCTGTCAAAGCGCAATACCGAGCCCTGCAAAACATCCAGGGGACTTCGCATGGAGGACTTGTAGGGGCGAACCTCCAATTTTGGCTGCCCATGATCCGTCACCACAACAGACTCTCCACTAGCCTCCACTTGCCTGAAGAACTCAAGCGCCTTGGCCTTGAACTGCGATTTCGAAACTTGTGCATGCATGTTTTGCCCCTAGTCATATGACGGTAGTCACACCATAGTTTAACCAATGAAAATAGGCAACACTATCGGGAAAAACATGTCCTGTCTCCAATTTTTCCTTCCAGTAGATAGAACGAAAAATTCCCCGCATGGCGCAAGCCATGCGGGGAATTCATTCATTTGCCACGGCGCCAAAAGCGCCCGGCCAGTGATCAAGCCTTTCCCAAGGCGACAAATAGTCCATTCAGATCAAGCCTGACGCAGCTATTACGGGCATTTCGTGAAATTTTTCCTATCGGCGCAAAAAAGCGGGAACAGCACACAGTTTCTAGGCCAGGAATGAATGCGATAGACTGAGCGCATGCCACTAGTTCTTTATTTGAATGGATTCCGATTTTTCTTCTTCAGTGGAGAGGGTTCCGAGCCGCCACATATCCACATTGAGCATGGTGACAAGGTTGCCAAGTATTGGTTGAACCCAGTCAATCTGGCCATGTCCGAAGGTTTCAGAAGCCAGGAACTAACCAAGGTCCGGGCCATGGTGATTGAGCATCGCGTATTATTTTTGGAGAAATGGAATGAGCACTTTAGCCGTTAAGCTGGACGCGCACGCAGTCGATATCAGCGTGGACGATGCTGCGCTGCATTTCATCCTGGCAGATGGCCGGGAGATTTCGGCGCCACTGGAATGGTTTCCACGCTTACGGGATGCGTCACCAGCGCAGCGCGGACAGTGGCGCTTGATCGGCAAAGGTATTGGTGTTCATTGGCCCGAGATCGATGAGGATATTGCAGTCAGTACGCTGATGGGCGGACATTGAAAAAGCCGGGATTTCCCGGCTTTTTTACGCCCCCCCGACTCACCGCCCAATCCCGAAATACCCAAACCCCATCCGCCGCATCTCTGCCGGCTCAAACAAGTTGCGCCCGTCAAACACCAGCGGTGCCTTCAGCTTTTGCTTCATCGAATCAAAATCCGGGCTGCGGAATTCTTTCCACTCCGTCACGATCAGCAGCGCATCGGCTTTCTCCAGCGCCGCTGACTGGTTTTCTGCATAGCTCAGGCGTGGCTCGTTGGGGAAATGGTGCTTTGCTTCCGTCATCGCCACCGGGTCATACGCCGTCACCGTCGCACCCGCCGCCAGCAGATCGCGGATCACCTCGATGCTCGTCGCCTCGCGCATGTCGTCCGTGTTGGCCTTGAAAGCCAGGCCCCACAGCGCAAAATGTCGGCCTTGCAGATCGGCGCCGAAGTGGGCTTTCACCTTGTTGCCCAGCACATGCTTTTGCGCATCATTCGCCGCTTCAACCGCATTGAGAACCTTCAGATCAATGCCGGCATCCACCGCCGCCGTCTTGATCAGCGCCTTCACATCCTTGGGAAAGCACGAACCGCCATACCCTGCCCCGGCATAAAGAAAGTCATAACCAATGCGCGGATCGCTGCCGATCCCCTTACGCACCTGCTCGATATCCGCCCCCAGCTTTTCTGCCAGGTTGGCCAGCTCGTTCATGAAGCTGATGCGCGTCGCCAGCATGGCGTTGGCCGCGTACTTCGTCAGCTCAGCACTACGAATATCCATCACCACCAAACGATCATGATTGCGCTGGAAAGGCGCATAAATCGCCCGCATCATGTGCGCCGCGCGTTCATCGGCGCAGCCCACCACAATGCGATCCGGCTTCATGAAATCCTCAATCGCCGCGCCCTCCTTCAAAAACTCCGGGTTCGACACAATACTGAACGGAATATCTACCCCGCGTCCGGCCAGCTCCTCAGCTACCGCCGCCCGCACCGCATCCGCCGTGCCCACCGGCACCGTGCTCTTGTCCACGATCACCTTATAGTCGGTCATGAACTTGCCAATATTGCGCGCCGCCGCCGTCACGTACTTCATATCTGCCGAGCCATCCTCATCCGGTGGCGTACCCACGGCAATAAACTGGATCGTGCCAAAGTGCGCCGCCTTCTCCACATCCGTCGTGAAGTGCAAGCGCCCGGCCGCCACATTGCGCCGAACCATATCCTGCAAACCCGGCTCGAAAATCGGAATGCCGCCCTCTTCCAGAATCTTGATCTTGGCCGGGTCCACATCCAGGCACAGCACGTCATTGCCCACTTCGGCCAGGCAAGTGCCACTCACCAGGCCGACATAGCCCGTACCGATCACCGTAATCTTCATTTGAAACCCTCAGCCAAAAAATAATCCTTAGTAAAGCGGAAAACCGTGGTCTCTCCCCGGTTTTCAGCTTAGATATATACGCCGCAGGTCAGCCACGATATCTTTGAGAGAACGCTGAGAACCAAGATTTTTAGGCTCAATGTCTTCTCCCGGCATTCGATCAAACACATTGATCATGTCAGCTTCAATGCTGCCAGCCAGATCTACGCGCATGTCCATATCCAGAATGCCGTGCAATCGAATGATGTCGTTTCTGTGTTTTTTCATTTCCTTGTCGTCAACATGGATGCCGTTGGCTCTGCGCTCAATCATGTCGAGCCAAGCCCGAGCTTTAAGCGGCACCAGATGTCGCGCTCCGACCGTCATAACCCCATCCTGCATGATTTTGTTGTCGTGAATGAGCTTGTAATAGGTGTCGTTCATGAGGATGGCGGAGAGGCTTTTGGCGTCAGCATCATCAATTTTCTCCCAACGTATTGGCGTTAAATGCGACCCTTCCACGAGATCGAAGCCGGGATTTCGAGCAAATAATTCCAGAATATGTGGAAATTGAGGTTTAGCTGGAGAGTGAAAACGATAGAAAGCATCCTTGTCCTTCGAGCGCTGGTAGGTGCTGTACTGGCCGTCCTGCACAAATTGCCAAAGCTGTTTCGCAAAATCATCATTAAGTACTTCCAGCGTCAGGACAATATCAAGGTCTTTTGTGGCTCGGAACTCAAGGTTTGCCGCATCGAATGCCAGCGAGCAGGCCGTGCCGCCGATCAGGACGTAATGATCCATATAGTTAGCGAAATGCCGCCGAAAAAGGTCTAGCCCTCTTACCACGGGTACTCCTCGATCAGTTTTTCCAGCGCAATTTGAACTCGTTCGTCATGATCGCCACGAAAACGCAGAAACAGCGTGAGCGGGTGAGCCAAACCACATTCGCTGAAAAGCCTTGGATCATAGCGCCACGCCTCGACATACACTTCACCGTCAGGAACAAACTCAAATCCAAGGCGCTTGATCTCTTCGTTGGCGACGGCGATTGTCAGTGCGCGGGGTTCGTTCAAATCTGTCTGGCAGGCCAACGCCGTCTCACCGGCCAACGTGTACTGTCTTTCATCGTCACGGTGTCGAATGCGATAGGTATGTCTGACTGGCGTCTGCATCAACGGCAATGCCCGCTCCCAAACCTCGCGGGGCTTTCCTTTTAGCGCGACCATCTTGGTTCGGCCAACAGGCTCCGTTTCTACCAGCCCTGCATTCTCAAGCTCATCCATGACCCGGCTGATCGTCATTTTCGTGTATTGCAAATCGTGAGCAATATCCGTGATGTGGCTTTTCCCACAGCGAAGTTTGGTCAACATATACAACAGCGCCGCCTGAGCAGCCGGCTTCAGGTGTTTCCCGGCACCCGCTTTTGGTTTTGGTACTTTGCTGAGATATTCCCGCAGGTCCAGCCCAAGGCTCGGGATAAACATCTGGTTGTACGGCGAAATGAACTGGATACCTTGTTTGATCAACCGGTCTCGCCTGTAGGCCGGAATTGCCTCAGCCACATAGACAACAGGAAAGTCCGTCTTATCTGCAACCATTTTGATCTGCTTAGCGAGTACAGCAGGCGTAGTTTCAGACACCGGCCCCTCAAGGGCTTTATCGATCATGGCAAGAAATCGCTGACCGAACACCTCGACTTCGCAGAAGGAAAAGTTGTCCATCAAGAAAAACGGCAAAGAGATTGTCTTGCGAGCGGTGATCGTTACACCGTCGCCAAAGACCTTCTCAAGATAGTTTCGGAGCTGTTTTTCCATTCTTATTGCATGTATTAATATTAGTGCACCGTAACAACATTTAAGTTACCGTGCAACATAAAAGTTACCATTAATTCCACATGGTGAGCATGCACATAAATCGCCCTCACCTTGTGTGCCGCGCGCTCGTCGATGCAGCCCTCTACTCAAAACCCTCAGCCAAAAAATAATCCTTGGTAAAGCGATGCACCTCAGCCGCCCCCAGCCCCTCATCAATCGGCCACC
>ERZ1034365.1871-NODE-1871-length-10252-cov-2.231744_pt1 | contig 10252 bp, 4 predicted proteins | sample MGYA00520615_ERZ1034365 | MGnify/ENA primary metagenome ERZ1034365 (study PRJEB33736, sample SAMEA104284505) | Azolla filiculoides | biome: Urban; feature: Water surface; material: Ditch water | place: Netherlands | collected 2015-10-28 | depth 0-0.1 m ...
TTCAATCATATCAGTGGAACGAAAGTACCTTTCAGGAGTACGTTCCAGTGTTATTTTTGAACTTAAATCGTATTGCATGGTTTATGTTTTTTGGGAAATAACAGGCAATAGACTACTTAGCAATCAATTAAATTGATTGCTATCTTATTGCTTCTGTGCGGGTTAATTATCTACTTTCAAATACAATCTTTTGCATTGTATCAAATTGCTCTTCCTGTTTTTGCAAAAGGCGGAATTGCGCCAATGAGCGTTGCCAGTTGTGATGTTCGTGCTGAATTTTATAATAAGTATCGCCGTTCAGGTAATCTCCAAAAAAGCGAACAGTTTGCATATAACTCAACAGTTTAGCACCAAAAGCCAGATTTTCCAATTCAATAGGAGTCAAAAAAGTAGCTTTATTCAGATAGCCACGCGTATATGATTCAAAAATAGCCATATTCACCCCGATATTATCCAAATTCACATCATCTTCGGCTCCGGTATTAGCAGCAGTACGCATAAAATCGCCAAAATCGGATAGCACAAAACCCGGCATAACAGTGTCTAAATCAACAATACAAATTGGTTCGTCATTGACATCAAAAAGCATGTTGTTTACTTTGGTGTCGCAGTGATTAATACGTTTGGGAAGTTTACCTTCACGAAACAAGCGTTCGGGCATACACATTTCATCGGCACGTTTTTCAATTTCATCAATCAACCATTGAGTTTGGGCTACCCTACCAGCAGCATTCAACTTCACGGCATCTCTGAATTGCTCCAAACGAAATTCCATGTTATGAAAGTTTGGTATTGTTTCTATCAAATCGGCATGCGAAATATCTGACAGCATATTCTGGAAATTACCAAATGATTCACCTGCTTTAAATGCCAGTTCGGGCGTGATAACATCGTAACTATGCGTACCAACCAAATTGACATACATCCTCCAATATGCTCCATCAGCATCTTTGTAAAATATATTTCCACTTTTAGTGGGTATCAGTCGGAGTACTTTTTTTTCAATATCTGTTTCACCAATTGCATTTAGTTTCGTTCTTAAATGATCAGTCACAAGTTGAATATTTCGTTGCAATCCTTCCACATTTTTAAAAATATGGTGGTTGATCTTTTGCAAAAAATAAGATTCTTCGTTGGCTGATTTGCTCTCAACTATAAATGAATCGTTGATATGTCCGATTTTCAATGGACGTATTTCGCCCACTTCATTTTTCAGGACAAATTGTTGAACTATGTTTAGCATAAGGTAACTTTTTATGATGTTATAATTATTTTTTTCTTTCCTGATCTAATAATCGGGCTAATTTACGTACTATTCCGGGATGATTTTTTGCCATATTTACTGTTTCTTCAGGATTATCTTTGATATTGTACAATTGAATTTCTGGAAAATTTCCAAGTTCAGTATTTGTGCTGACATTCACTCTTGCTGCTTTACTCGGTTCAATATATTTCCAATCACCACACACTACGGATAAAGTGTTATTGATATTTTGCTCTACCAAATAGCTTCTACCTGTTTTATTTTTGCCAAGAAGTGCTTTCAGTTCGTTTTGAGTGTCGGTAGCTGTGTTTGCAGGAATATCTCCCCCAATAAGTTCGGCAAGCGACGCAAAAAAATCAAGTTGCGACACCAACGCATTGGAAATGGCTGGTTTGGCAATTCCTTTTTTCCACCATACAATGCAGGGAACGCGTGTTCCGGCTTCAAAAATGCTGTATTTACCGCCACGGTAAATTCCTCCGGGTTTATGGTTGCCCAATAACTCCACCGCTCTGTCCTTGTAGCCATCGTCGAGCACAGGACCATTATCGCTGCTCAGGATTATAATCGTATTATCGGCAATTCCAAGACTATTGAGAGCATGCATTACCCGACCCACACAATAATCGAATGACAGAATAGCATCGCCTCGGGGACCCATACCGCTCTTGCCTGCAAATCGTGCATGAGGTAAGCGGGGTACGTGAATATCATTAGTTCCGAAATAGAGAAAAAACGGTTTTTCATTGTTGGTTGCTATAAAATCAATGGCTTTATCGGTAATGCGGTCAGCAATATCTTCATCGTGCCAAAGCGCTGATTTACCTCCACGCATATAACCAATACGAGGAACTCCATCCACAATGGCCATGTTATGCCCATCGGAAGGATATACGCGTAACAATTCAGGATTTGTAACAGCGGTGGGTTCGCCGGGAAAAGGAGTTGTATAGCTCACTTCAATCGGATCATTTTTATCCAGATTAACGGCAAGTCCGTTTTCAATAAATACACATGGAACACGGTCGGCAGTAGCTGCCATAATAAATGAATAATCAAATCCAATGTCTTTCAGACCCGGAGTTACTTCACCGTTCCAGTCTTGCTTTCCTGCTTTATCTCCAAGTCCAAGATGCCATTTGCCTACGGCCCCGGTAGCGTAACCTGTAGCTTTAAACATATCAGCAAGTGTAAATTGTTCGGGTTTAATAATCATCGCTGCATCGCCCGGCGCAATACCTGTATCGTTGCGACGCCATGGATACATGCCCGTAAGCAACCCATAGCGTGATGGAGTGCTGGTAGCCGAAGTTGCATGACAGTTTGTGAAACGAATCCCTTCATTTCCCAATCTATTCACATGGGGAGTTTCAATAGTCTTAGTACCCAACCAGCCTAAATCGCCAAAACCAATATCATCTGCCAGAATAACAATAACATTGGGCGGGGTTTTTACTTGCTGCGCCAATATAACAGCAGGTAACGTAGCTAAACCAACAAGCGGCAAAAGTGAAAACTTTGAGTTCATATTATCTATGATTTACCTTGCAAATATAGACCAATTTTAAATAGATTATTCTACCTGAAAGTCACCGAATACAAGTCTGTACAATGTTATACCTATTTTGGGACAATATTATACTATAGCAAGTTCGCAAAATTATTAACGTCAAATTATAGTTTCTCCAGAATAACCTCTCTGCTAAACCCATGCTGGCATTTTACCGATAAAGTTGTTATTCCGTTTTCTATCTTTTTCACCTGTATATAGTCTGATTTACCCATAATTTTCCAGTTTCCTTTTATTTGCACTTCCATCGCTAAAACGGCAGAGGGATTATTGATCCATGGCATAGAATACACACTTTTTTCAATTAGATTGCCAGTTGAGTCGTATTTTAAATCCGCATCTCCTTTATAAAAACGCAAATCGGGATCACAAATACTAATTGCCAGTTTATTCGACTTTGATTTTGATGTCATTATCATACACGGCACACTTGCAAACAGTACATCTGTTTGCACATTTACTTTCCCGGCTTCAAAAAGGGCATATCCTGTTGTATTTGTTACTTTGTCGTACACAATGTGAGCTAAAGAATCCTGTTTCAACACAATATAAGGTTGTTTCTTAGATGAATTGAAAGCTTTAGATACAATTTCCACCTGTTCCGGAGTTGGCTGTACAAGCACCATATACTCGTAACTTGCATTGTATGGTTCTACTCCGTGATCAATAGCAGCCAATGCAAAATTGTTTTGAGTTGGTTCATCGGTTTCCTCGTCGAACGACTTTTGCAGGGACTTTCTAACCTGAACATTTCCCTGTTTCACAAAAAAGTAATTATTCAAACCGTCAGAAAGGTTCTTTTTACCTTTTTCCAAACTTACTTCATAAGGAAAACTTTTGATATCCAAACCATTTACATTGATCGCAGCTTCTGGTTCAGGTAAATAAACCTGAAACAGAGTTGTGTTTACAGATTTTCCGGGTAATGATGAACAAATACCCGAACCCAATGCAACTACACGATTATCAAAAAAGAAATACGACTTACGGGCATGAAGTGAGCCATTGTATTTAGGGTTTTCGTGTAATTTCATCACAAAAACACCTTGTTTATTTTGGAAAGACAAGCTACCGGCATAGGTTTCATCAGACAGCAACATTTCTTCGTAACCTGACTCGGCATCGAGATTTTTGACATTGGCGCGCAAATCTTTCATTGGTAAAACAGCCGCTGTTGTACCCGGAAAGTGGTTCCAATCCCATCCTTGCTGGTTATACCCCGATCCAAAATTAGAAACCGGAGCACCGCTACCCATAATTTGCAGGTTTCCATGATTCAGATAGCGTCCGTATAGATTTGCACCAACATAAACCTCAGTTGACCATAAATACCTGCTGAAACCCATAGCAGTTACCAACCAGTTATCCCGGCGGTGTACATTCAAACATGAGTAATTATAACTCCAGTTACCTTCAGGAGCTTTTTCAGGTTCAATACCCATATTTTTAAACTGTTTCACAAATTTAGCTGCAGGTCTTGACTCCAAACGCAAATAAGCAGCAGCCAATTGATTATCAATTTTTGAAGAATAATCAGGTGTTCCGGTCAATGCCAAAAGAGCATAATGCTCGGGAAACAAATGTCCTTTACCGTCGGGATGACGACCTGAGAGCGACAAGGGCCAGGTTCGTAAATTACAATAGTTACGCATAGCCAGCAAAGCATTTTTCAAATGTTCACGCCCTACCGGCTTCAACTGAAAATCAGTATTGTATAATAAATAATTAGCAGTTACAGCACCCTCAAATCCACCAACAGCATAAGCCGGATAGTTTCCACGATGATGAAAAATACTTCCGTCAGGTTTAAATGCGCCTACAGTTCCTTCTGTAAACAGAAATCCGTTGTCAATCCAACGACTAAAAGCATACATATACCGCAATTTTTCAGGAGAGTCTTTCAACATCAATATACTTGAAAGCCGGGCAATTAAACTGGTATTGAAAGCATCAATATCCATTCCCGGTTCAGAAGGCTTTGTTTTAACTTCGCCTGTACCTGCAAACCACTCCATTGCTTGTTGAACTTCCTGATCTAAATGCGCATTGACAAGTGGTTGTTTCATCAAATAAGCCGCAGTATAAAAGTCGCGTATATTATAACCCAGATGATGCAAAGTTCCCAGCGCACTTCCAGCCTGAAACCCCTGATCAAGGAAGTGCTGCGTGAACAATACAAACATATCCGCAATTTTTTGTTTATCCGATTCACTTTTAGATTTGTGATACGATACAGCCATATTGAGCATAAATGTGGTAGTATTAGCCAATCCCATAGGATTATTTAACAAAACTTTATAATTCTCAGCTCCTAAATATTCATACGTTTCGCCATAGCGGTCGGGGAATATTGGAAGTCCGCTCAGCGAGCCATCAGCATTTTTCCGAATAGCATAAGCAGCTAATGATTCTTCCAAAGCCTGAACCGGAGTTGCCTTTTTCCCTTCCAACAAAAAAGTCGTCAATCTGCTTTGAATTTCATTGATACTCTTTTGTTCGCCCTGAGTTACTTCAGCGTTTAATGCTAAATCAAAAGATTTTTGCCATGAACGAAGTAGAATAAGCCAATGATTAGTTGTCCCCGGGTTGATATAAGGAGCCTGAAAATCAGCTGTATGCTGACGCACATCCTGCAAAGAAGAAAGTATGATGTGGTCAAAAAACAACTCACCGGAGTTGACATTTGGTGATGTTACGCGCATTTCGTCCATTCCTTCTTCGGGCTTTCCCTGCATATCACGGTCGAAAGCAATCCATGCTCCACGCCAACCGGTAAAGTTTAAACCGTATTCAAAGTACGAACAAACGCGACCGTTTTTGAGAAATTCAACTTTCAGTTTCCCTTCTTTAAACGGAGTTTTAGCATATATCCAAAACACAAAAGTAGATACAGAATTGTCTTTGCTTTTTGGGTTATGAGGAACATATCCAATGTTTTGTTTAATACTCCATTGAGTTAAAGGAGCGTTCCATTTCCAGTTCAGACTGCTTGTCAGGTGCTTAAAATGCTCTGTACTTACTGCAAATCGTGAATGAGCATCACCCATAGCAGGCGAAGTGCCATTTTCGAACGACGATATTGCCGAATGAGTAAATTGTTTGGTTTGAGATTGAATACCAATTGACAAAAAACAGGATATTACAATTACCAGGAAACGTGTATTGATTTTCATATTGAATGTAAAATTTAATAAATCAGAAAACCCTCATATCAATTTGTTATAAAAGCATATGAGGGTTTTCAAAATCAAATTATAATAGAAAATATTACTTCTCTAATGCTTGTTTGCGTGTCAGCGCTTCCAAAAAGTAATAATCAGCATAATTGAGCGGAACATCAATTTCACTACCATGAGGAATACTTCCAACAGAGTGCATCAACATAAAATTACCATTTGTTCCTACGATAGCCCTGTAAGAAGCACCCGATAAGGATATAATAATTTTATCAGCAGTTTCTTTATATTCAGGTTTTCCAAGAGTGCTTAACTCGTACAAAGCTGAAGCCATAACGGCTGCTGCTGAAGCATCACGGGGTTCATTAGGAATGTTTGGCGCATCAAAATCCCAGTAAGGAATTAAATCAGTAGGCATGTTTTTATTGGTGAAAATAAAATTATAAATATTTTCAGCAAAATCAAGGTATCGTTTGTCTTTTGTTTCGCGATAACAAACCGTGTAGCCGTACAATGCCCATGCCTGACCACGAGCCCACGACGATTCATCTGCATATCCCTGAGCTGTACATTTACTGCGTACTCCACCTTTGATTTTATCATAATCCACCACATGGTAGCAGCTAAAATCTTTGCGGAAATGATTTTCCATGGTCACATTGGCATGACTAATTGCCATTTTGCGGAAAGTGGAATCTCCTGATAAATCAGAAGCTTCAAAAAGCAGTTCGAGATTCATCATATTATCGATGATGACAGGGCACATCCAGCCTTTCGTTCCCTGCCAACCCCGATCCTCATCCCACGACTGAATAACTCCCGGCGTTGGTCTGAATCTGGTTGCCAATGATTTGGCCGCTTCTACAATAACAGCTTTGTACTTCGGATCTTTAGTCACACGGTAAGCATTACCATAACTTGTACGGATAATAAAACCTACATCGTGATGCCATGTCAGGTATTTTATTGAATCCAGATTTTCAGTGTACTTGATACCTAATTTTTTCCATTTCTCATCTTTTGTCAAATCGTACATGTACCACATGCTGCCTGGGAAGAAACCACTGGTCCAATCATCAATCGGAATATATTCCACCTTTCCGTTTTTTAGAGTACGTGGATTGAGTATCATTCCTGATTGCTCAATAATATCGACCTGATGACCTATCTGTTTCTCAGCCACAGCAACGTTATCGCTTACCAAATTAGATTTTACCGACTCTGACTTGCACCCAAATCCACCAACAATCAGCAAAAACAAGCCAGCACTTAATAATTTCTTACTCATATTATAAATTTTATTCAATTTGTCCATTTAAAAGTTTTATTTTGTTTTCCGTTCGAAACCGTGCATACAAATACTCCATGGGAATACTCTATTGTTGGAATATTCAATTTTTGTGTTGTTTTTTTTATATTTTGGCTAAAAAGCAGTTGCCCTCCGGCCGAATGAATCTTTACGGTTAGATCTTCACTCTCTGCATTAGTAAAAGCCAATTGTATTTTGTCACTTTCCTTCGAAAACTGAACCCAATCTAATAACTTAAGAGGATTTAAAGCTGTTGTATCACCAAAAGATTTAACTGCAAAATAAATCGGTTCACCATTCGACATTGTTATTGTAACCTGAGTTTGACCAGCAGTAGGCGCTGAAAATACAACCCCAATAACCGGACTTACTGGTAACCACTCCCCGATTAATGTCAATGTAGTCTGTGAATTGGTCGAAATCCAGCCATAGGCGGCATTAACCTGAGGTTTTAAATTAGGATTGCAGATGGCAAAATAATGCCGCCCTGTTTCTACATCAAGCTTATCCATTAGTAAGTTTTCGGCCGTACTAGACTTTACAATTCCAAAACTCAGATTACTTACTGCAGCAAAAAAGCTATAAGCTGTTATATTCAGCGGTTTATAAGTTAAGGCATGTAGTGTATTATTTTGTACATTAACTTGGTATATACTTCCTCCTCCATTAGTCATTTGAGCAGCCAATGTTTGCATGGCAACGCTTGTTGTAGATGGAATCACCACAAATACATAGCTTTTTGAGGAAGGTTTAACTCCATGGTTCAGGTATGATTTCACGGCTGGAACAGTCGTTGCAGGAGCAGCATAATCAGCTCCAGTATAAACCGGTGTGCTTTGATTTGCAAATCTTATTTCCAATGCATCGTTTCCTTTGGGAACAAAATATCCCGTTCCCTGCGGCGTTATCAACCAATTATCAATGGCTGTGGATATCGTTGAATTATAAGGTAAAGAGATGCTATTTCCGTTCAAAATTGTATTTCCAATAGCAGTCGGATTTAAGCACTGAAATAAATTGGTAGAGGTTATCATCGAAGCACTGTATGATCCAGAAGAAGTAATCGAACTTCCCAAACTTATAATCATGTTTTCAAACGCAAACATCGATTTTTTGAACGTGAGGTTGGTAGCGGTAAATGCCGAGCTTCCCCATGTATCAGTTTGATCAAAATCGGTTGCAAACATGCCACAATCACTAAATGAGAGAGCTCCGGAAAAGTTTTTCGTTAGCGTTCTCTGGTCAAATCGACCGGTAACAGATTTGTAAGGCATCATTTCCTGCCACGAAACATATTGTACAACAGTAGCACCCGGAACCACATTCCAGTCCCAACCACCTGAAGTAGTACCAGAAGATGGATAACCATTAGATGCAAGAGTACCACTGTAAAGAATTTCCAAAGCTCCGTGACTTTGATATCTGCCAAATCTGTTTGTATTGTCGTAAATTTCAGCACCCCAGAAATTGGTGGTAGGAGCGTGCATAGTTGCAACCCAGTTCGATTTACGGTATATACCTGTCGGGCTGTAATTGAACTGATAAAATCCTTCGTAATTTTGAACCGGAGCGGAATATTTTGTTGACTTGAAAAAATAATTATACGCTGAAGCCAGTTCATCATCCTGTGCACCAAGACAATCAGCACCAATGGCAATCAAATACTCAAAAAGTGTTTTAGAAAACTGAGTACTTATGTCAAAAGGTTTTCTACCACAAAGTGTATTGGCAAAATAACGAGAATCGCCCGTGTCGAGCGTACTCATAACGTATTCTGACACAATTGCTTTCTTTAATCTCTGATATGATGCTGTTGATATCCGGAACTGAGTTCCTTTCAGATAATACAAATACTGAATCCAGGTTTTATAAGCGTACATATAGTTGTTGTAGTGTGTATTATGATGAAATCCGGTGCCATCAGGCTTCAATATATCATCCCCACCCGGAACATATTCTGTATTTCTGTCCATATATCTTTTAAACGCTTTCATCTCCCGAACTGCTATATCATCGCTGGTTTGATTCAATGCAATACCCAACATATGTGGTGTAAACAGATATATTATATCAGACACTAAATTTGACAAGTATCTGTTCTGAGGATAATATAAGGTTCCGTAAAAAGAAAACCATTTGACCATTTTCAAAACTTCGGTCTTCTGATCAGTGGTACAAACCGGTAGTGCATCGAGCCATGCAGCAGGTATTACCTTGCACGATGTGTAAGAATTACTAAATGTGCGATAACTACAACCTTCGGAAATTCCCTGATCGAGCAAGTGATCAACAAAATTCTGAAATAGTATTTTGGTGGCATTATCGGTTTGAGCTGCAGCAGCCAAAACTTCCACTTTATTGGCAATATCGGTCATAAATGCATCTGTAAGTGCTGAAGCAGAGCAATCAATTACAGTTCCACTTACTGTTCCGTCAGTATTTCGTACAATATTCAACGATGTAACATATGCTTTAGCAGCATCCAGCTCGATAGTAGTTCCGGCTGTAGGAATTCTTTTCAATGTTGTACGTAAAGCATTCAGATCGGCAAGTTCCTGTGTAGTGGGCGTCACTACCGGGATATCAACCGGATTTGAAAATATGGAAACAGAACTGGTATCGGCAGTTGAGTTGAAATATTTTTTATCTAAAACCCATTGACTTCCAACAATTCTTTCTGTATCGTTTGTATGATTAAATTCAACAGCATCGAAATATATTTTTCGTATTGCGGAAACTGATTTTGGTTTTAATATAAATCGTACTGATGTTATTGAAGATGAAAGTGTTGAAGCATACTCGGTATAAGCACGATTAAACTCATGCCAACCTTTATAATTGAGCAGGTATATGGCTTTCTTTTTTACAGTTGTATTATATAGAAATTCTACCGTTAAAGTATCATTCGTAATTTCCGACGAATAAATCTGTAA
>ERZ1034365.1873-NODE-1873-length-10234-cov-16.486364_pt1 | contig 10234 bp, 6 predicted proteins | sample MGYA00520615_ERZ1034365 | MGnify/ENA primary metagenome ERZ1034365 (study PRJEB33736, sample SAMEA104284505) | Azolla filiculoides | biome: Urban; feature: Water surface; material: Ditch water | place: Netherlands | collected 2015-10-28 | depth 0-0.1 m ...
TTTCTGATAGCACCTAAAGCTAAAATACCTACTTGTGGTTGGTTGATAATTGGCGTTCCAAAAACAGAACCAAAAGTCCCTACATTCGTAACTGTATAAGTTCCTCCTTGTGTATCGTCTGGTTTTAATTTTCCTGCTTTTGCACGGTTTCCTAAATCGTTAACCGCTTTTGCCATTCCAACTAAATTTAATTGGTCAGCGTTTTTAATTACAGGAACGATTAAGTTTCCGTTTGGTAAAGCTGCTGCCATTCCTAAGTTGATATTTTTACGTTTGATGATAAATTCACCATCAACTGAAATGTTCATTCCTGGAAAATCTTTCAATGCTTTTGCTACTGCTTCCATGAAAATTGGCGTGAAAGTTAACTTCTCACCTTCTCTCTTTTCGAAAGCGTTTTTAACTTTATCTCTCCATTTCACAATGTTTGTAACATCAACTTCAATGAATGATTGAACGTGAGCCGAAGTTTGAACCGAAGCTACCATGTAACCCGAAATCAACTTACGCATTCTGTCCATTTCTACAATCTCATCACCACCGTTAACAGAAATTGGAACAGCTTGAGCTACTGGAGCTGGAGTTGTTTTTGGAGCCGCCGCTGGTATCGCAACAACTGCAGGCTGACTTCCTCTATTTTTGATATAATTTAATAAATCTTCTTTGTTAACACGACCATCTTTACCAGAACCAGCAATAGATTCTAATTCTGCTAATGAAATTCCTTCTTCTTTCGCAATGTTTTTAACTAAAGGTGAAAAGAATTTATCTGATGCCGAAAAATCAGCTGGAGCTACAGTTTCTTTTGCAACTTCTACTGCTTTCGCAACTTCTGCAACTGCAACTGGCGCTTCTGCTTTAACTTCTGGAGTTGCTGCAACAGGACCACCTTCGGTTTCGATAATAGCGATTGTTTGTCCTACTTGAACTACATCATCGGTATTAAATAAAATTTCAACAAGTGTTCCTGCAACTTCTGAAGGCACTTCGCTATCTACTTTATCAGTAGCGATTTCAAGTACTGCTTCGTCCATTTCAATTTTATCACCAACTTTTTTTAACCAGTTAGTAACTGTTGCTTCTGCAACACTCTCACCCATTTTAGGTAATTTCAATTCAAACTTTGCCATATCTTTAAACTAAAGTTGTGTTTTTGTATTTGGTTTGCAAAAATACTAATTTTTCGTTCGTTTTTTAAAGAAATCAATAATTTTTTACAACAAAATTATTTGCCCTCTATCGTTCGAATTATTACTTCCAATTAGGTAATTCGAACTCGAAATATAATTTTTGAAACTTAGATTTTTACTCTTATTTAACTGCATAAAAGTAATAATTTCAGCAAAACTAAAAGTAGTAGTATCGAATATAATTTCAAGATTTTTTTGAGACTGATGTACAAATTGATTAAAATCAGATAAATAAGTTGCTTTTTTCGATAAGTTTAACTCTAAATTTCCTTTTGAAAAAACGACATATTCATCAATAATCCGAACTTCATTCTTTTGTTGATTCTTCTTCAAAAGACTAAAAACAAAACTTCCTACTTGCATCATCACATCAAAAAACCATGATTTCTTGAAGTGTTTTTTATAGAAAAATTGCATCGCTTCTCGGAACCGTTTCATATAAGTTCCATCGCGAACGGTACTTTCTCCTTTATAATGAATCACCGAAGTTTCGTGATAATAATAATTCGATTTCCCTGATTTCAAAACCAAATAACTCAAATCGATATCATCAGAATACATAAAGCAATTTTCATCAAAACCACCGACTTCGAGATACAATTCGCGCTTCATTACCATAAAAGCTCCCACCAAAATATCAACTTTTCCTGTTTCGTTTTCCGATAAATGTTGGGCATAATATTTTCCGAAATAATTTGAAATTTTATACAATCCAAAAATCTTTGTAAAAGCGACCCAAGGAGTTGGAACGCCACGTTTGCTCTCGGGAAGGAAATTTCCAGAACCGTCGATTAATTTGCAACCGATTATTCCGAGTTGCGAGTTATGAGTTATGAGTTGCGAGTTTAAAATTTTTGAGAAAGTATCTTCCGCAACCACGGTATCTGGATTTAAAATACAAATGTATTCGCCTTTTGCTTGAGCGACTCCGATGTTATTTCCTTTTGGAAAACCTAAATTTTCTTTGTTTTCAATGAGTTTGATGTGCGGAAATTTGGTTTTCATCATCTCGCAACTTTCATCTGATGAAGCATTATCAATGACAATAATTTCTCCATCAATGCCTTCTAATGCTTTTTGAACACTGAGAACACATTGCTCTAAAAAATAGCGCACATTATAATTAAGGATGATAACGGATAGTTGCATAGAATTTTGAAAATTCAAATATCAATAAAGAAATTCCAAATTCCAACAAACAAAACCTTATTTTTGCACTTCTAAATAATATTATGAATTACTTATCAGTCGAAAATATCTCCAAATCTTACGGCGAACGTGTTTTGTTTGACAACGTTTCCTTTGGAATTAACAAAGATCAAAAAATAGCTTTTATTGCTAAAAATGGTTCAGGAAAAACTACCATTATGAACATGATTAATGGTTTAGACGAACCTGATACAGGTCAAGTGGTAGTTCGAAAAGAGATTAACATGGCGTTTTTGTCGCAAAATAATAATTTGCAAGACGAGTTAACCATTGAGGAAAATATTTTTGCTTCGGATAATGAAATTCTGAAAGTAATTGAACGCTACGAAAAAGCTTTAGAAAATCCGAATGATGAAGAAGCGTATCAAAGAGCTTTTGACGATATGGACCGACACAATGCTTGGGATTTTGAAACGCAATTCAAGCAAATTTTGTATAAACTGAAGTTGGAAGACTTGAAAATGAAAGTCAAAAACATGTCGGGTGGACAAAAAAAGCGTTTGTCGTTAGCTATTATTTTGATTAGCAAACCCGATTTATTAATTTTAGACGAGCCAACCAATCACTTGGATTTAGAGATGATTGAATGGTTAGAAGATTATTTTGCAAAAGAAAATATCACGTTATTTATGGTAACGCACGACCGTTTCTTTTTGGAACGTGTTTGTAATGAAATTATCGAATTAGACAACGGAAAAATCTATCAATACAAAGGGAATTATTCCTACTACTTAGCCAAAAAAGAAGAACGATTGGCTTCTGAAAATGCGAGTATCGACAAAGCGCAAAACTTATTCGTAAAAGAATTAGCTTGGATGCGTCGTCAACCAAAAGCTAGAACCACCAAATCAAAATCGCGCCAAGATGATTTTTACAAAATCAAAGAAGTTGCCGAAAGTCGAAGAAAAGAAAATGTGGTAGAGTTGGAAATAAACATGGAACGCATGGGAAGCAAGATTATCGAAATGGTAAAATTGAACAAAAATTTCCCAGACCGAACCATTTTAAAAGATTTCAGCTATTCGTTTCAACGTGGTGAACGCATTGGAATTATTGGTAAAAACGGAACAGGAAAATCAACTTTCTTAAACATTTTAACGCAAACGATTCAACCCGATTCAGGTAAAGTAATTATTGGCGATACCATTAAAATTGGATATTACACCCAAAGTGGAATTAATCCAAAACCGGGACAAAAAGTTATCGATATCATCAAGGAATATGGCGAATATATTCCGTTAACGAAAGGAAAAATTATTTCGGCTTCGCAATTACTGGAACGCTTTTTATTTGATGCCAAAAAACAATACGATTTCGTAGAAAAATTAAGTGGTGGCGAATTGAAACGTTTGTATTTATGTACCGTTTTAATTCAAAATCCAAATTTCTTAATTTTAGATGAGCCAACGAATGATTTAGATATTGTAACGCTGAACGTTTTGGAAAGTTTCCTTTTAGATTATCCAGGCTGTTTATTAGTGGTAAGTCACGATAGATATTTCATGGATAAAATTGTGGACCACTTATTTGTTTTTAGAGGTGAAGGCGAAATTGAAGATTTTCCAGGAAATTATTCAGATTTTAGAGCGTATGAAGATTCGGCAGAACCAAAAGTTTTGAATTCGGTAAGTACTGAAAAAACAAATTGGAAAGAAAAACAAACGGCTTCAACGGGATTGAGTTTCAATGAACAAAAGGAATTCAATAAAATTGAAAAAGAAATCAAAGATTTAGAATACAACAAAAAACAAATCGAACAAGAATTCGCCAACGGAAAAGTTTCTGATGATAAAATTGAAGAGAAAGCTAACGAATTACAAAAAATCATCCAAGCTTTAGAAGAAAAAGAAGAACGCTGGTTTGAGTTGTCGAGTAAAATGGAATAATAATTAGTATTCAGTCGCAGTCGCAGTGTACAGAAAAAACTGTGACTGAAAACTGTGACTGAAAACTGTGACTGAAAACTGTGACTATAATTAAATCTTACATAAAATTCCTTTTCCACTCCAAAAACGAACATGGAGTGCATTCGCCATTTGTGTTTGATTTGGTTACGAAATGTTTTTATGACAACACCAAATATCCAGAATACGAACAATTAAAATCCTATCGAAAATCACTTTTAGCAAACAAGAATACGATTGAAGTTACCGATTTTGGTGCTGGTTCGCGCGTTTTTAAATCGAAAACTAGAGAAATTTCAAAAATTGCCCAAACGGCTGGAATTACTCCAAAAAATGCGGAATTACTTTTTAGAATAGCTCGTTATCTTCAACCTAAAAACATTTTAGAAATTGGCACTTCATTAGGATTGGCTACTTCGGCTCTCTCTTTAGGATATAAAGAATCTAAAATTATTACATTAGAAGGTTGTCTGAATACGCAAAAGCAATCGCAAGTTCAATTGCAAGAACAAAATTCAAATTTTCAAAATATTGAGTTTGTAAATACAAAATTTGAAGACTATTTTGAAAACCTGAAACCCGAAACTTTAAACTCGAAACCCCAAATCTTCGATTTGGTTTATTTCGATGGCAACCATTCTAAAAAAGCAACTTTAGATTATTTTGAAGCCTTACTTCCAACTATTTCCAATGATTCCGTTTGGATATTCGATGACATTCATTGGTCAGCTAATATGGAAGAAGCTTGGGAAATAATAAAAAAACATCCAAAAGTTACCGTTACAATTGATACCTTTCAATGGGGAATTCTGTTTTTTAGAGCAGAACAAAATAAGGAACACTTTATTATCAATCCGAATAAAACGATTAGTTCGCAGTTGCTTGAAAGAATTCGTTTTTAGTTGTAACAAATTCCTTTCTTTTTCTACTTATAGATAGTTTTGAAGTCATTTTCTGAATTCAAACTTCTAAATTCTAATTTCATTATGGCAAATCCGTTAATCAAAATAACCAATATCAAAAGAGATTTCCCTTTAGGAAACGAAATCGTGTATGTGTTAAAAGGCATCGATTTAGAGATAAATAAAGGCGAATATGTAGCATTGATGGGGCCTTCGGGTTCAGGAAAATCAACGTTGATGAATATTTTAGGTTGTTTGGACACACCAACATCTGGAAGTTATATTTTGAACGGAAAACACGTAAGTGAAATGCACGACGATGAATTAGCCGAAATTAGAAACAAGGAAATTGGATTCGTTTTTCAAACATTCAACTTGATGCCTAGAACTACGGCTTTGGATAATGTAGCATTACCAATGGTTTATGCAGGCTATTCAAAATCAGAACGAAATGAAAGAGCTACAGAAGTATTAACTCAAGTAGGATTAGACGACCGCATGGATCACAAACCTAATCAACTTTCAGGAGGACAACGTCAACGTGTGGCTGTAGCTAGAGCCTTAGTTAACAAACCTTCCATTATTTTAGCGGACGAACCAACAGGAAACTTAGATAGTAAAACTTCCGTTGAAATCATGAATTTATTCAACGAAATTCATGCCAATGGGAACACCGTAATCTTAGTAACGCACGAAGAAGATATTGCTGCTTATGCACACAGAATCATTCGTTTGCGTGATGGAATTATTGAAAGCGATACACTAAATAAAAAATAGAATTAACATCATAAGTTTTGTTTTCAACTCAAAGCTAATTGCTGATTCACTTTAAATTTTGTTATCTTTGAAAAAGAAATTTAGTTTAAAAATATAATAATACTTTTAAACTCACAATCTTTATTCACAAAATGAAAGTCTACACAAAAACCGGAGACACGGGCACTACTGCATTATTTGGTGGAACTCGCGTTCCAAAACATCATATACGAATCGAAAGCTATGGAACGGTTGACGAATTAAATTCTCATATAGGATTAATCCGTGATCAAGAAATGAATCAATTGTACAAAAATGTTCTTATCGAAGTACAAGACCGCTTATTTACAGTTGGTGCTGTTTTAGCTACACCTCCCGAGAAAGAAACATTAAAAAACGGACAACCTCGATTACAAAACCTAGGTATTATTGAATCGGATATTGAATTTTTAGAAAATGAAATCGATACCATGGAAGAATCGTTGCCTCCTATGACTCATTTTGTTTTACCTGGCGGCCATACTACCGTGTCATATTGTCATATTGCTCGCTGTGTTTGTCGTAGAGCTGAGCGTTTAGCAGTACATTTGAATGACATAGAACCGACAGATGAGCATGTAATTAAATATTTAAACCGACTTTCTGACTATCTTTTTGTCTTGGCACGAAAGTTGTCCTACGACTTGAACGCTGATGAAGTACAATGGATACCAAGAAAATAGTATTCTCTACTCAGTCTTTTATTGCTTTATTTGGGTAGATTGGCAAAAATAATTACCAAAAAACAACTCCATTTGAACCTTAAAAAACTACGTTCTTAAATTTTAATAAAAAAAGTAAAAAAAAACTTGATTTTTTAAGTAATAAATTTATTTTTGCATAAACTTAAATCGATAAAAAGATGTATTGGACATTAGAATTAGCGTCATACTTGAGTGATGCACCTTGGCCAGCAACCAAAGATGAACTTATCGACTATGCTATTAGAACTGGAGCTCCATTAGAAGTAGTGGAAAACTTACAGTCTATAGAAGACGAAGGTGAAATCTATGAATCAATGGAAGAGATTTGGCCAGACTATCCTACTGACGAAGATTATCTTTGGAATGAGGACGAATATTAAAAAATAAATAAACACAACAGAAACAAGTCTCTTCACTGAGGCTTTTTTTTTGGTTATATTTGCAAACATTTAGAAAACAAAAATTATGAGTATCATAAATTCCATATTGAAGGCTTTTGTGGGTGATAAATCGGAGAAAGATGTAAAAGCGATTCAACCTTTAATCACAAAAGTAAAATCTTTTGAGAATGCTTTAAAAGCTTTATCTCACGATGAATTACGAGCTAAAACTGCCGAATTCAAATCAAAAATACAACAAGCTCGTTCTGAAAAAGACGCTAAAATAGTTTCTTTAAAGCAAGATGCAGAACAAACACAAGATATTGATGCTCGTGAAGATATCTATGCTGAAATCGACAAAATCGAAAAAGAAGCGTATGAAATTTCTGAAAAAGTATTAAACGAAATTCTTCCGGAAGCATTTGCTGTCGTAAAAGAAACTGCACGTCGTTTTAAAGAAAACACAACAATTACTGTAACTGCTTCTCCAAAAGATCGTGAGTTATCAGCTACAAAATCATATATTACTATTGAAGGAGATAATGCAAGATGGGCAAACTCATGGGATGCTGCAGGTAAAGCTATCACTTGGGATATGATTCACTATGATGTCCAATTAATTGGTGGAGTTGTATTACATCAAGGTAAAATTGCCGAAATGCAAACTGGTGAAGGAAAAACATTAGTAGCAACATTACCACTATACTTAAACGCTTTAACCGGAAATGGAGTTCACTTAGTAACCGTAAATGATTACTTAGCAAAACGTGATAGCACATGGAAAGCACCTCTTTTTGAATTTCATGGAATGACTGTAGATTGTATTGACAATCATCAGCCTAACTCCCCAGAAAGAAGAAAAGCATACGAAGCCGATATTACTTATGGAACAAATAACGAATTTGGTTTTGATTATTTGCGCGATAATATGGCTCATGCACCAGAAGATTTAGTACAACGCAAACATAATTATGCCATTGTTGACGAGGTCGATTCTGTATTAATTGATGATGCTAGAACACCTTTAATCATATCTGGACCAGTTCCTCAAGGAGATCGTCATGAATTTAATGAATTAAAACCAAAAGTTGAAAACTTGGTTTCCTTACAACGTAAATTAGCTACTGATTGCTTAACAGAAGCAAAACGTTTATTTAAAGAAGGAAATAACAAAGATGCTGGTTTTTACTTATTACGTTCACACAGAGCGTTACCAAAAAGCAAAGCTTTAATCAAATTTTTATCAGAAGAAGGGGTAAAACAATTACTTCAAAAAACTGAAAATCAATACATGCAAGATAACAACAGAGAAATGCCGAAAATTGATGAGGCGCTATACTTTGTTATCGAAGAAAAAAACAATCAGGTAGAATTAACAGATAACGGAATTCAATATCTTTCACAAGATACTGATGCGCAATTTTTCGTATTACCAGATATTGGAACCGAAATTGCTCAAATTGAGAAAGAAAATCTTTCTACAGAAGAAGAAGCTGAGCGTAAAGAAGAATTATTTAAAGATTTTTCTATCAAATCAGAGCGTATTCACACATTAACGCAATTATTAAAAGCATATACTTTATTTGAAAAAGATACGGAATATGTTATCATGGACAATAAAGTATTAATTGTTGATGAACAAACAGGTCGTATTATGGATGGCCGTCGTTATTCTGATGGGTTACACCAAGCTATTGAAGCCAAAGAAAACGTTAAAATTGAAGCAGCTACACAAACATTTGCTACGATTACATTACAGAATTATTTCCGTATGTACAGCAAATTAGGTGGTATGACAGGAACTGCTGTTACCGAAGCTGGTGAATTTTGGGAAATCTACAAATTAGATGTTGTAGAAATTCCAACAAACCGACCAATGGCTCGTAAAGACAAAGACGATTTGATTTATAGAACCGTTCGTGAAAAATTTAATGCAGTTATTGAAGATGTAGTACAATTATCAAATTCAGGAAGACCTGTATTGATTGGAACAACATCGGTTGAAATTTCGGAATTATTAAGCCGAATGTTAAAAATTAGAGGTATTCAACACAACGTATTGAATGCTAAAATGCACAAAAGCGAAGCAGAAATTGTAGCTGAAGCAGGAAAACCTGGAGTAGTTACTATTGCAACTAATATGGCGGGTCGTGGTACCGATATCAAATTATCTGATGAAGTTAAAAAAGCAGGTGGTTTGGCAATTATCGGAACAGAGCGTCACGATTCACGTCGTGTAGACCGCCAGTTAAGAGGTCGTGCTGGTCGTCAAGGAGACGTAGGTAGTTCACAATTCTACGTGTCTTTGGAAGATAACTTAATGCGTTTATTCGGTTCAGAAAGAGTAGCGAAAGTTATGGATAGAATTGGTCTAAAAGAAGGTGAAGTAATTCAACATTCAATGATGACAAAATCTATCGAAAGAGCTCAGAAAAAAGTAGAAGAAAATAACTTTGGAGTTCGTAAGCGTTTGTTAGAATATGATGACGTAATGAACGCTCAAAGAGAAGTAGTTTACAAAAGAAGACGTCACGCATTACATGGTGAACGCTTGAAAGTTGACATCGCAAACATGATGTATGACACTTGCGAATTAATAGTAGAACAAAATAAATTAGCTGGTGATTTTAAAAACTATGAGTTTGAATTAATTCGTTATTTCTCAATAAGTTCGCCAATTTCTGAAGCAGAATTTGGAAAACTATCTGACAGAGAAATTGCAGGAAAAACATACAAAGCTGTTTTAGAACATTATAATGATAAGATTGAAAGAAATGCCTCAGAAGCATACCCAATTATCAAAAATGTTTATGAAAACAATAACGGACAATATTTACGAATTATCGTTCCTTTTACAGACGGAATTAAATCATTAAATGTTGTTACTGATTTAGAAAAAGCGTACACCTCTGAAGGAAAAACTTTAGTTACTGATTTTGAGAAAAACATTACTTTAGCAATTGTAGATGAGGCTTGGAAAAAACACTTACGCAAAATGGACGAATTGAAGCAATCGGTTCAATTAGCAGTTCATGAACAAAAAGATCCATTGTTGATTTACAAATTTGAAGCGTTCAACTTGTTCAAAAAAATGATTGATGATGTAAATAAAGAAGTGATTTCATTCTTATTTAAAGGAAATTTACCTTC
>ERZ1034365.1875-NODE-1875-length-10229-cov-2.840918_pt1 | contig 10229 bp, 9 predicted proteins | sample MGYA00520615_ERZ1034365 | MGnify/ENA primary metagenome ERZ1034365 (study PRJEB33736, sample SAMEA104284505) | Azolla filiculoides | biome: Urban; feature: Water surface; material: Ditch water | place: Netherlands | collected 2015-10-28 | depth 0-0.1 m ...
GCTGTAGGCCGGCGGCTGGATCAGTGCGACCTCGTCGCGCACCTGCTGCTGCAGCGCCATGAAGTCCCAGTCCACCGCCGCGCCGCTGTGCAGCAGCATGTCGAACAGCGAGAACTCGATCTGGCGCAGCGTCTGCAGGCCGCTCTGGAAGTTCTTGGCCGCCAGCATCTTGTCGAACAGTTCGCGCGGCAGCGGCGCGCCGGTGTCGACATGGGCCGTCATGCCCGACAGCACATCCCATTCCCAGCAGAAGTTCTCCATGAACTGGCTCGGCAGCTCGACCGCATCCCATTCGACGCCGCTGATGCCCGACACATCGTGTTCCTGGATCTGGGTCAGCAGGTGATGCAGGCCGTGGCCGAACTCGTGGAACAGCGTGATGACATCGTCGTGCGTCAGCAGCGCCGGCTTGTCGCCGACGGCTTCCGAGAAGTTGCAGACCAGCTGCGCCACCGGCGTCTGCAGGCGGGCGTCGTCGGGGCGCAGCCAGCGCGCGCGCACGTCATCCATCCAGGCGCCGCCGCGCTTGCCCGAGCGCGCGCCCGGGTCGAGGTAGAACTGGCCGATCAGCTGGCCGGCGCGCTCGAGGCGGAAGAACTTGACGCCCGGATGCCAGACCGGCGCCTGGTCGGCGCGGATCTGGACCTCGAACAGGGTCTCGACGATCTTGAACAGGCCTTCGAGCACCTTGGGCGCGGTGAAGTAGGGCTTGACGTCCTGCTCGCTGTAGGCGTAGCGCGCCTGGCGCAACTGCTCGCCGATATAGGGCCAGTCCCAGGCCTGCGGATCGCTCAGGCCGAGCGACTCGGCCGCGAACTCGCGCATGTCGGCCAGGTCGCGCTCGGCATAGGGGCGGGCCTTCTGGCCGAGTTCGCGCAGGAAGGCCACCACCTGTTCGGCCGACTCGGCCATCTTGGGCACCAGCGAGACCGCGGCGAAATGCGGATAGCCCAGCAATGTGGCTTCCTCCTGGCGCAGCGCCAGCAGCTCGCGGATGATGGCGCTGTTGTCGAACTTGATCGCATCGCCCTCGGCCTGCTCGCTGGCGCGGGTGCCGTAGGCGCGGTAGAGCTTCTCGCGCAGGGCCCGGTTGCGGCCGAACTGCATCAGCGGCAGGTAGCAAGGCAGCTTGAGCGTGAGCTTGTGGCCTTCCTTGCCTTCAGCTTCGGCGGCCGCGCGGGTGGCTGCCAGCGTGTCGGCCGGCACGCCGTCGAGCTCGTCGGCGCTGGCGTAGTAGCTCCAGGCGTCGGTCGCGTCGAGCGCGTTCTCGCTGAACTTCTGGCCGAGTTCGGCCTGGCGTTCCTGGATCGCGGCAAAGCGCTGCTTGGCCTCGCCCTGCAGCTCGGCGCCGCCCAGCACGAAGCCGCGCAAGGCATTGCGGCGCGCCTGGGTCTGCTCGGCATTGAGCCGGGCCGGGTCCATCGCCTTGTACTTGGCATAGAGCCGCTCGTCGGCGCCGAGTCTTGTCCAGAACTCGGTGACCTTGGGCAGGGCGGCGTTATAGGCCGCGCGCAGCTCGGGCGTGTCGGCCACGCTGTTGAGGTGGCTGACCGCGCCCCAGGCGCGACCCAGGCGCTCGGTTGCGACATCGAGCACCCGCGCCATTGCCTGCCAGTCGACCGCAAAGTCGGCCGTCGTCACCTGCTCGAGCGCTGCAGCGGCAGCCTGCAGCAGTTGGTCGATGGCCGGCTCGACCTGCTCGGGGCGGATGGCGTCGAACAGCGGCAGATCGGTGAAGTCGAGCAGCGGATTGGTGGCGTCGAGCAGGGCGGCGGATTCTGGGGCGGAGGTGGCGTTCATGTCGGGCAGTTGAGGCCGTTGGCGCAGGATTGCAAGGTGACTGGATGGCAGATTATCAGACGCTGTCGCTGCCCGCTGCGGCAACAAAAAAGCCAACCTTGCGGTTGGCCTGAAAGATTGCCGTCGGCGGCTTGCCGGCGGCCAGTCGCGTCCGCAGCGGACGCCCGCATCACTTCTGGTGCGCCTTCTTGCTGCTCTTCTGGGTCGCCTTCTTGGCGCGCTTGACCAGGCCGCCGAAGGTCAGGCGCTCGTTGCCGAGCACGCGGACCTGCTTGACCTCGGGGCGCTGGCCGCCCTTGGAGCTGTACTTGAGGACCTTGACATCGCGCGGGCCCGGCATGCGGTCCTCGTCGATGGCGCGTTCCTTCTCGGGGATCGGGCGCCACAGCACCAGCAGCTTGCCGATATGCTGGATCGCCGCGGCGTCGAGTTCCTCGGCCAGTTGCTCGAGGTAGGCGGTGCGCTGGTCGCGGTCGTCCGAGAACACGCGCACCTTGATCAGGCCATGGGCCTTGAGCGCGGCGTCGACTTCCTTCTTGACGGCTTCGGTCAGGCCATCGCCGCCGATCAGCACGACCGGGTCGAGATGGTGGGCGTCCGAGCGGAAGGGTTTGCGCTGGGCAGGAGTCAGAATGATTTGAGGCATGATGCGATTATCCCGGATCGCGCGCGCTTGGTGGGACTTCTGCTGCGTGCTCGATAAGCGGCGCGCCGGCAGGATGGCGGCCGACGTGTGACAATCGGGGCTGAATGAAAGTAAAAACGCAGAGCAAGAAGGTCAACAAGGCCTGGCTGAACCAACATGTCAACGATCCTTGGGTCAAGCTGGCCCAGCGAGAGGGTTACCGCGCGCGCGCGGCCTACAAGCTCAAGGAAATCGACGAAACCTTCCATCTGATCCGGCCCGGTCACTGTGTGGTCGATCTGGGTTGCGCGCCGGGGGCCTGGAGCCAGTACCTGCGCCGGCGCCTGTCGCCGACCGGTGCGGCCGTCGGCGAACTCAACGGCATGATCGTCGGCCTCGACCTGCTGCCGATGGAGCCGATCGAGGGCGTGCAGTTCATCCAGGGCGACTTCCGCGAGGAAGCGGTGCTGGCCTTGCTCGAGGCCAAGCTGCTGCTGCCCGACGGCAGCCACCGCCCGGTCGATGCCGTGGTGTCGGACATGGCGCCCAACCTGTCGGGCGTCGATTCGGTCGATGCCGCGCGCATCGCGCTGCTGGTCGAACTGGCGGTCGATTTCTCGAAGGCCCACCTCAAGCCCGATGGTGCGCTGGTGGTCAAGCTGTTCCATGGCGGCGCCTACCAGGACCTGGTCAAGCTGTTCAAGGACAGCTTCAAGTTGGTCAAGCCGATCAAGCCCAAGTCCTCGCGCGACAAATCTTCCGAAACCTTTTTGGTCGGGATTGGTCTCAAGTGAATGACCATCGGTTTTTCTATCCATGACATCCATAGGGATCTAAACCCTGGCTGTCAAGCTGGCGCTTGAAAGACCTAGAATGGCGCCCATCTATCAGTACATTGCGTTTTCGTTCGGGAGTCCGTTTTGAACAACCCCTGGTTTTCTAAAGTAGGCGTCTGGCTGGTCGTAGCCATGGTGCTGTTCACCGTCTTCAAGCAGTTCGATGGCAGGACCAGCGCCGGCGCCGGCTACATGGGCTATTCCGAGTTCCTCGACGAGGTCCAGGCCCAGCGCATCAAGAAGGCGACCATCCAGGAGTCTCCCAACGGTACCGAGATCGTCGCCGAAACGGTCGACGGCAAGCGCGTGCGCACCACGGCGACCTACCTCGACCGCGGTCTGGTCGGTGATCTGCGCGCCAACAACATCGACTTCGACGTGCGTCCGCGCGAAGAGGGTTCGCTGCTGATGACCCTGTTGGTGAGCTGGGGCCCGATGCTGCTGCTGATCGGGGTCTGGGTCTACTTCATGCGCCAGATGCAGGGCGGTGGCAAGGGCGGCGCCTTCAGCTTCGGCAAGAGCAAGGCGCGCATGCTCGACGAGAGCACCAACACCGTGACCTTCGCCGATGTCGCCGGTTGCGACGAGGCCAAGGAAGAGGTCAAGGAAGTGGTCGACTTCCTGAAGGACCCGACCAAGTTCCAGAAGCTCGGCGGCCGTATTCCGCGCGGTTTGCTGCTGGTTGGCCCACCCGGCACCGGCAAGACCTTGCTGGCCAAGAGCATTGCTGGCGAGGCCAAGGTGCCATTTTTCAGCATCTCGGGCTCCGACTTCGTCGAGATGTTTGTCGGTGTGGGCGCTTCGCGCGTGCGCGACATGTTCGACAACGCCAAGAAGAATGCCCCGTGCATCATCTTCATCGATGAAATCGATGCGGTCGGTCGCCAGCGCGGTGCCGGCCTCGGTGGCGGCAACGACGAGCGCGAACAGACCCTGAACCAGATGCTGGTCGAGATGGACGGTTTCGAGACCAATGCCGGCGTGATTGTGGTGGCGGCGACCAACCGTCCCGACATCCTGGATGCGGCCTTGCTGCGCCCGGGTCGCTTCGACCGCCAGGTTTACGTGACCCTGCCCGACATTCGCGGCCGCGAGCAGATCCTGAACGTGCACATGCGCAAGGTGCCGCTGAGTCAGGACGTCAACGCGGCTGTCATTGCGCGCGGCACCCCTGGCATGAGCGGTGCCGACCTGGCCAATCTGTGCAACGAGGCTGCGCTGATGGCCGCGCGGCGCAATGCGCGCACCGTCGAGATGCAGGATTTCGAAAAGGCCAAGGACAAGATCCTGATGGGCCCGGAGCGCAAGAGCATGGTGATGCCCGAGGAAGAGCGCCGCAACACCGCCTACCACGAGTCGGGTCATGCGCTGATCGGCAAGCTGCTGCCCAAGTGCGACCCCGTGCACAAGGTCACCATCATTCCGCGCGGTCGTGCGCTGGGCGTGACGATGAGCCTGCCGTCGCAGGACCGCTACAGCTACGACAAGGACTACATGCTGAACCAGATCAGCATGCTGTTCGGTGGCCGCATCGCCGAAGAGGTGTTCATGCACCAGATGACCACCGGCGCCAGCAACGACTTCGAGCGCGCCACCCAGATTGCCCGCGACATGGTGATGCGCTACGGCATGACCGACGCCCTGGGTCCGATGGTCTATGCCGAAAACGAAGGCGAGGTGTTCCTGGGCCGGTCGGTCACCAAGACCACCAACATGAGCGAGGAAAACAAGGATAAGATGCACGCCATGGCCAAGGCCCTGCTGGAGTGGGAAACCATCGACAGCGACCAGCTCGACGACATCATGGGCGGCAAGGAGCCGCGTCCGCCCAAGGACTGGACGCCGCGTGCACAGGCACCCGGCTCGGATGGCGGGAGCGGCGGCGCACCGGCCGTCAAAACCGACGCGACGCCCCACGCGGCCTGAACGGTCACGGGTGGTTCAACGGGGCTCAGGCCCCGTTTTTCATGCAGCATTGAAAAGGACGCACATGTATTGGCAAACCAGTCGTCATCAGATTGACCTGCGCCGGCCGCAGGTGATGGGCATCGTCAATGTCACGCCCGACTCTTTTTCCGATGGCGGCCGGCGAACCGGCTTGTCAGCGATGGTGCGACATGCAGAACAGCTGATTCAGGACGGGGCCGACATTCTGGACATTGGCGGCGAGTCGACCCGTCCGGGTGCGGTCGCAGTCGGTTTGCAGGAAGAGCTGGCGCGCGTGCTGCCGGTGGTCCGGGAAGCGGTGCGTCTGGGGGTGCCGGTGTCGGTGGATACCTACAAGCCGCAGGTCATGCAGGCGGTGCTGGACCTGGGTGCCGACATCATCAACGAGATCTGGGGCTTGCGTTGGCACGACGGCTCAGACCACCCCAGCGCGCTGCAGGTGGTGGCGAAACACCCCCGTTGCGGGGTCTGCCTGATGCACATGCACCTGCAGCCGCTGACCATGCAGGTCGAGCCGATGACGGGCGATGTGGTGCCGCAGGTGCTGGCCTTCCTGAACCAGCGGGCGCAGGCCTTGCGGGATGCACAGGTGGACAACAAGCGCATTGTGTTCGACCCCGGTATCGGTTTTGGCAAGACGGTACAGCAGAACTTCAGCTTGCTCACGCGTCAGCGCGAATTGCTCGCGGCGGGTTATCCGCTGCTGCTGGGCTGGTCGCGCAAGTCGTCGCTGGCGGGCATGACGGCAGGTGCCGCTGCCGGGCGGACGCTGACCGCCCAGGAGCGTCTGGCACCGAGTCTGGCGGCGGCCATGCTGGCGGTGCAGCGGGGGGCGGCCGTGGTGCGTGTGCATGATGTCCGGGAGACTGTTCAGATGCTCAAGGTGCTCGAAGCTGCCGGATAATTCGGCATGGGCGAATACAGACGCAAGGGAACGGACAACAACATGACACGCGAATTCTTTGGCACCGATGGCATTCGGGGCACTGTCGGCAAAGCGCCGATCACGCCGGATTTTGTGCTGCGCCTGGCGCATGCGGTGGGACGGGTGCTCAGGCGGACCGAAGCACGGCCCACGGTGCTGATCGGCAAGGACACCCGGATTTCAGGCTACATGCTGGAAAGCGCGTTGGAGTCCGGCTTCAATTCTGCCGGCGTCGACGTCTTGCTGCTCGGACCGGTGCCGACACCGGCGGTGGCCTACCTGACGCGCGCGCAGCGCGCCTCGCTGGGCGTGGTGATCAGTGCCAGCCACAACCCGTTTGACGACAACGGCATCAAGTTCTTCAGCGCCCAGGGCGCCAAGCTGCCCGATGCCTGGGAGCGCGATGTGGAGGCCACCTTGCGGGAGGACCCGGTCTGGGTCGATTCGGCGCAACTGGGCAAATCGCGCCGGCTGGACGACGCTGCCGGGCGCTACATCGAATTCTGCAAAAGCACGTTTGCCAGCAGCCTGACGCTTAAGGGCTTGCGCATCGTGGTTGATGCCGCCCACGGTGCGGCCTACCAGATCGCACCCAAGGTGTTTCATGAACTCGGTGCCGAGGTGTTTGCGATTGGCTGTGCCCCGGACGGACTGAACATCAACCGCGATGTCGGTGCCACCCATCCACAGGCGCTGATCGCCGCGGTGCGCGAACATCGCGCCGATCTGGGTGTGGCACTTGATGGCGATGCCGACCGTCTGCAGCTGGTCGATGCCCAGGGTCGTCTGTTCAATGGCGACGAGCTGTTGTACCTGATGGCCGACGAGCGCTTGCAGCGTGGCGAGCCGGTGCCCGGCGTGGTCGGCACCCTGATGACCAACATGGCGGTCGAGCTGGCGCTCCAGGCGCGCGGGGTCGAGCTGGTGCGCGCCAAGGTCGGCGACCGCTATGTGCTCGAAGCGCTCGAGCAACGCCATTGGCTGCTCGGCGGTGAAGGCTCGGGGCATCTGCTGGCGCTGGACAAGCACACCACCGGTGACGGTCTGGTGTCGGCGCTGCAGGTGTTGCAGGCCAGTGTGCGCAGCGGCAAGACGTTGGCCGAATTGCTCAGTGCCGTGACCCTTTTCCCGCAGACCCTGATCAACGTGCGGCTCAAGCCGGGTCAGGATTGGCAATCCAATGCCGCGATGGCGCAGGCCACGCGCGCCGTCGAGTCCGAACTGGGGCAGAGCGGACGCGTCCTGATTCGCGCCAGCGGCACCGAGCCACTGGTGCGTGTCATGGTCGAGGCGCGCGACGCCGTCCAGGCCAGGACCTGTGCCGAACGCATTGCCCACACACTGGAAAGTTGAGACCGATGATGAAACGCCATGTGCACCTGTGCCGCGCCGATTACGCCAATCCGGTGCACACGCGCGTGCTGGTCGAGTTGCTCGACGGCTATGCCCGCGACCCGATGGGCGGTGGTGAACCGCTGTCGGAATTTGCACGCCAGAATCTGCCGGCAGCCTTGGCGGCCAGGCCCTTTCTGTTCAGCGTGCTGGCGTTCACCGACAGCACGCTGGCAGAGCCGGTTGGCCTGGTCAATTGCGTCGAGGGCTTTTCCAGCTTTGCCTGCCGGCCCTTGGTCAATGTGCATGACGTGGTGGTGGCTGCTCCTTACCGCGGCCAGGGCGTAGCCGAGCAGATGCTGGCGCTGGTCGAGCAACTGGCGCGCGAGCGCGGTGCCTGCAAGCTCACGCTGGAAGTCCTGTCCGGCAACCTGGTACCGCCGCATCGGCTTTGACAACTACCAGCTCGATCCCCATGCGGGGCAGGCGCAGTTCATGCAGAAGTGGCTGGATCAGGGCCTGGCATGAAACCGACCCAGCGCATCGACTGGTTGACCAGGCTGCCGGGCTATATCCGCACCCCTTACGGGTTCGAGTTGCGCCTGCTGCGCTGGATACCGTCGCTGTTGCTGGCGGGCACGGTGCTGCCGGCACTGGCGGCCTGGCTGGCGCGCTGGTTTGTCACGCAAGGCAGTGCGGCTGAAATCGAGCGCTATCTGCAGATGTTCGATTACGCGATGATCGGTGTGGCGATCCTGCTCTGGACCGCAGGCCTGGTCATCGCTTTCGGCTGCGTGATTGTCTGGTTGATGAAGGGGCCAGCCTACGTGGCCGACGGTTACAACGTGTCGCACAGCGACCAACCCAAAGTCTGAAAGCACGCTGATGCGGGTCGTCAACGAACTGGATCTGCTCGAGTCCTTGCTGGATCTGCAACAGCATCCACGCATCATCGAGCTCGGTTGCGGCGCGGCGCAGATGGCCCGGCAGATGCTGGCGCGGCACCCGGACTGCGCGATCGTCGGGCTGGAGGTCGATCAGCGGCAGCATGGCAAGAATCTGGCCTCACCGCAGGCCGGCCTGGAATTTCTGAATGCCGGAGCGCAGGCCATCCCTTTTGATGCGGGCCGCTTCGATCTGGCACTGATGCTGAAGTCGCTGCACCATGTGCCGCTGGACCTGATGGCGCAGGCACTGGCGGAGGTTCATCGGGTGCTTCGACCCGATGGCTTGCTGTATGTATCGGAGCCGGTCTTTGCCGGCGCGCTCAACGAGGTCATGCGACTCTTTCACGACGAAGAACGCGTGCGTGCCGCGGCCATCGACGCGCTGTCGGCGGCGATCCAGTCAGGTCAATGGGAGCGGGTGACGCAGGTCCATTTCGACGTGCCGGTGCACTACGACGACTTCGCCGATTTCGAGCGGCGCATGGTGGCTGTGACCTACGCCGATCACCGGCTCGATGCTGGTACCCTGCAGGCCGTGCGCCAGCGCTTCGAGGCGCACCTGGGGCCCGGTGGTGCCGATTTCATGCGACCGATGCGCATCGATCTGCTGCGCCGGCGCTGAACCCGGGGTCTTGACTCGGATTGTCACGCGGCTGTCATGCCGCAAGGCTAGTCTGCAGGGTTGCTCCACCCTGTTGATCGCCATGCTTCGCACAACCCTGTCTCTGGCGCGCGCCAGCGTCCGTCTGTCCCGCCTTGGTCTGCACATCGGCTATGCGCTCGGCATCGCCTGCGTCTATCCGGCCTGGCGTCCTGCGTGGCAATCGCGGTTCCGGCAACGTTGGGCTCGGGGTGTGTTGCAATTGCTGAACGTGCGTTATGCCGAGCAGGGTACCAGTTCACCCACGCCCGTCGCTGGCAGCCTGCTGGTAGCCAACCACATTTCCTGGCTGGACATCTTCGTCATCAATGCCGCCATGCCGGCGCACTTTGTGGCCAAGTCCGAAGTTGGCGCCTGGCCGGTACTGGGTTGGCTGGTACAGCGCTCGGGAACGCTGTTCGTGCGGCGCGACCGCCGCAGCGACGCCGTGCAGGTCAACCGAAGCATCACCTGTTTGCTGCAGCGGGGTGAGTCGGTGGTGGTATTTCCCCAGGGCACGTCGACCGACGCCACGCAGCCGGTGCAGTTTCATGCGGCCTTGCTGCAAAGCGCGATCGATGCCGAAACCCGCCTTCATCCGCTGGCGGTCTATTACCACGATGCCCATGGCCGGCGACTTGCTGCCACCGACTTTTTGGGAGAGTCGAGTTTTCTGCAGTCCTTGTGGCGCATCGCCTGCACGCCGCGGATCGACGTCACCCTGACCCGTCTGCCGGCCATGGACTGCGCCGGCCAGAATCGTCGGACCATCGCCGCGCAGGCCCAGCAGGCGGTCAACGCGAGCTTGATGCAGTTGGCAAGGGTGTGATGCGACGGCGTTGGATCATGTCATGCAAGTGCCATGAAACTGCCGTGAAGCTGTCATGCTGCGCTTTCAGAATCAAGGCGTCTACCGATCAGCCAATGCAAGGACGCCACCATGAAAGAGCTACCGAACCCGATGTTTCCGCTGTCCCAGGTCAATTTGCCCAGGGGGTCACTTCATCGACCTGATCTGGCGCTGGGGCAGTCGACGCAACCCACCGTTGCGCACAGTGGCATCGAAGTCAGCTGGGCTCGCCACGATGACGAGGTTCGCTCGGCACAGCGACTGAGGTATGCGGTCTTCGCGACCGAGATGGGCGCGCGCCTGAACACCAGCGTGCCGGGCCACGAC
>ERZ1034365.1876-NODE-1876-length-10229-cov-2.325059_pt1 | contig 10229 bp, 6 predicted proteins | sample MGYA00520615_ERZ1034365 | MGnify/ENA primary metagenome ERZ1034365 (study PRJEB33736, sample SAMEA104284505) | Azolla filiculoides | biome: Urban; feature: Water surface; material: Ditch water | place: Netherlands | collected 2015-10-28 | depth 0-0.1 m ...
CTTCTTTACGAAGAATTGCTAACTGTTGTGAGAGTGTTGGTTGTTGAATGTGAGTGATCTGCTCGAGCTCGCCGACACATTTTTCACCTTGGCTCAATTGACAAAGAAGCATTAAGCGATCGCGATTAGCTAATGTCTTCATCATGCGACAAGCGTTATCTGCATTCTGTCTCATTAGAGACATATCAATGGCTGGTAATTCTGTTGTGCTTTGATTGGTGCGTGCGTCCATGCTGATGAACTCCGTGAATTAATACATAAATAACATTATATATTTAATTTAAATATATATCTATAAATTATTTGGACTCCTTTAGGCTGGCTAATGAAAAGCATATCGCTTGGCTGAATCAGCAAAATTCAGGTATCGTGAGAGCTCATAAAAAATACATCAATCAAGAGGAGCGCAACATGCCGGGTCAAAAAGCTTATTTAAATCAACAGGATGTACAAAAGATATTGGCTGCTGCTAATGCGCATGCTGAAAAAAACAATTGGGCTGTCAGTATTGCGGTAGTTGATGATGGCGCTCATTTATTGGGCTTTATTCGCCGTGATGGTTGCCCAACTATTTCAGCTTATATCTCTCAAGAGAAAGCTAAAGCTTCTGCTCTAGGTCGTCGTGAGAGTAAGGTCTACGAAGACATCATCAATGGTGGTCGTCAATCTTTCATGAATGCCACGCCAGTATTGAGCGGCACTTTGGAAGGTGGCGTCAATATCGTGATTGATGGCCATACAGTAGGTGCTGTAGGTGTTTCTGGCGTCAAATCTAATGAAGATGCAGAAATTGCTAAAGCTGGTATCGCTGCACTGTAATACCCTTCAAATCAAGAAAAGTACGCATCTGTACTCATAGGCCTCATAATAGAGCCCTGTGAGTACAGAACAAACAACCCCCACCCCAGAAGCAGAACTAACTTTCGCCGACATTGGCTTTGCAGAACCGATTCTGCGCGCCGTGCTCGAGCAAGGTTATACCAAGCCTACACCGATTCAAGCGCAAGCCATGCCGCATGTATTGCAGGGTCGTGACGTGATGGGTGCTGCCCAAACGGGTACAGGTAAGACCGCAGCTTTTGTTCTGCCAATCCTTCAAAATATTCTTCCTCTGGCGAGTAGCAGTGCGTCGCCAGCGCGCCATCCTATTCGTGCATTGGTTTTAACGCCAACACGTGAGTTGGCAGATCAAGTAGCCGATAACGCTTTCAAATACGCTAAGTACACGGACATTAGAACTGCTGTTGTTTTTGGTGGCGTTGATATGTCTGCTCAAACTACATTATTGCGTTCAGGTATTGAATTATTAATTGCAACGCCAGGTCGTTTGTTAGATCACATCACTCAAAAAACAGCAAACTTATCTCAAGTGCAAATTTTGATTTTGGACGAAGCTGACCGTATGTTGGATATGGGCTTCTTGCCTGATCTGCAGCGCATCATTGGCTTGATTCCATCGCAAAGACAAACTCTATTGTTCTCTGCCACCTTCTCGCCAGAAATTAAAAAATTGGCGCAAAGTTATTTGCGTGATCCTGTGACGATTGAAGTGGCCAGACAAAATGCTGCTGCAGATACCGTGCAGCAAATTATTCACATGGTGCCTTCAGAGAAAAAGAAGGATGCTGTTGTCAAAGTGCTGAATGCACGTATCCAAAAAGGCTTATCTCGCCAGGCGATTGTTTTCACCAATAGCCGAATCGGTTGTAGCAAGCTGGCTAGTGCGCTTGAGCGCAGTGGCATCAAAGCTGGCGCTATCCATGGTGATAAGAGTCAAATTGAACGTATGCAAATTTTGGAGTCTTTCAAAAAAGGCACGATGGATGTCTTAGTGGCAACGGATGTTGCTGCTAGAGGTCTTGATATTGCAGATATGCCTTGCGTGATCAATCATGAGTTACCGTTCAATGCAGAAGATTATGTTCATCGTATTGGTCGAACTGGCCGTGCTGGTGCACAGGGTGATGCGATTGCTTTGGTTGATCCGTCTGAGGAAAGATTATTAGCTGACATTGAAAAGCTCATGAATCGCAAGTTGGTGCGCATGCCTGTACCTGACCCTGCTGGTGGTGTAGCTGCTGACCCATTTTTTTATATGCCCTATCGCGCTAAGGATGAATCTATAGCGAGTAATGCCAATGACTTGAATTCTGATGCGGCAGGCAAGGCTACTTCAGTGACTCCAGCTAAACCAGCAATCAAATCAGCAGCAAAGCCAGTTGGTGCCTTGCTGGGTGGCTTCAAGAAAAAAACATAATTCTTTAAGAATCCCTGAAGCGCTTTAGAAAAATCTAAAGCTTCAATCTACTTTTAGCAAATCCCTGTAGTTTTCAATGGCTATTTCAAGCCATTTAGAGAGCTTTGGAGGGCTTTCCTCGTGTAAGCGATCATCTCTTAGGCCTAAGTGCTGTGCTGCGGCCTGCAGGGCTTTTAAACAGTTTTCAGGGCTATCTGTATGAATGGCTTTAGCTAAGGTCTGCTTACTGAGTTTTTCATTGTTCTCATCAAGTACCAATGGCAAATGTAGGTACTGAGGTTTTTTGTAGCCTAGTTGTTTTTGTAGGTAAATCTGGCGAGGGGTGTTGTCCAATAAGTCGGCACCCCGAACAACATGTGTGATGCCTTGAAGGGCATCATCCACAACCACTGCTAATTGATAAGTAAAGATGCCATCAGCTCGTCTTAAAACAAAATCACCCACAGTCTTGCGAAGATTTTCATCCTCGACCAACAGGCGCCATGCGCAGGGTTCAACGATATCTTTTGTATGTCTGCATGTTCCTGGGTAAATTAATTCTTCATGGCGCTGTTTCTTATGGCCAAGCGTCAAAAGTGCATCCTCAATCTGTTTACGAGTACATCGGCAAGCAAAAGATTTTTCAGATTCAATTAATTCATTCAGTGCATTTTGATAAAAAGAAGTTCTTTTTGATTGATATTCAACTTCCTCATCCCACTCCAAACCGCATGCCAACAGCTGTTGGATGATCATTTTGTCTGCTCCAGGTATGCAACGTGGCAGATCAAGATCCTCGATGCGTAAAAGCCATTTTCCGTTATGTGCTCGGGCGTGGAGCCAACTACCTAGGGCGGTCGCGAGCGACCCTGCGTGGAGAGCGCCTGTGGGTGAGGGTGCGAAGCGACCAAGGTAATTGCAAGTCAACATAGCTAAAATCATCTCATGTCTTTAAATACCAACTTTGTACATCTACGCCTTCACTCGGAATATTCCATTGTGGATGGGGCTGTACGCATAGATGATGCCATCTCTGCGGCGGTTAAGGATGGAATGGGGGCATTAGCCCTTACAGATTTGGGTAATGTCTTTGGTTTAGTGAAGTTTTATCAAGCGGCACGTAAAGAGGGTGTTAAGCCTATTGTTGGTAGTGATGTTTGGATTACCAATCCAGATGAAAGAGATAAACCTTTTCGTTTACAACTCTTGGTAAAAAATCATCAAGGTTATTTGAATCTATGTGAGCTACTCACTAAGGCATCTCTAACTAATCAATTTAAAGGACGAGCTGAAGTTGATCCGATTTGGTTTAAGGATCATGCGGAAGGTTTAATTGCTTTATCAGGCGCTCGTTTTGGTGATATTGGAGTTGCATTGTTAGCTGGTCAAGTTGATGAGGCAAAAGCAAAGGCGAAGGTTTGGTCTAACTATTTCCCTGAATCTTTTTATATAGAGATTCAAAGAGCAGGGCATCCACAAGATGAAGCGCATCTTCATGCTGCTGTGCATTTGGCAAATGAATTGAAATTGCCCGTAGTTGCAACGCATTCAATTCAGTTCATGAAAAAGACTGATTACAACGCCCACGAAGCGAGGGTTTGTATTGCAGAGGGTGAGATTTTGGCTAACCCTAAACGGGTTCGTAAATTCACGGCTGATCAGTATTTCAAGACACAAGCGGAGATGCAGGAATTATTTGGTGATTTACCTGCCGCTATTACTCATACCGTTGAGATCGCTAAGCGTTGTAATCTCAGCTTAACTTTAGGCAAACCACGTTTACCTGATTTCCCAATTCCAAAAGGTATGACCCTAGATGGTTATTTGTTAGAGAAAGCCATGGATGGCTTGTCTCAACACTTAATGCATTTATATCCAGATGAGGCAGAGCGAGAGCAGCAACGACCGACTTACGAAGCTCGTTTGAAGTTTGAAGTGAATACCATTGCTCAGATGGGTTTTCCTGGTTACTTCCTGATCGTTGCTGACTTCATTAACTGGGCAAAAAATAACGGTGTACCTGTTGGCCCTGGTCGTGGATCTGGTGCTGGATCATTAGTGGCTTATTCCCTGGGTATTACCGATCTTGACCCGCTTCGTTATAACTTATTGTTTGAGCGTTTCTTAAATCCTGAACGTGTATCCATGCCCGACTTCGATATTGACTTCTGTCAGCATGGGCGCGATCGCGTGATTGCTTACGTTAAAGATAAATATGGCAAAGATGCTGTTAGCCAAATTGCTACTTTCGGCACTATGGCAGCTCGTGCTGCGATTCGAGATGTGGGGCGTGTGCTTGAGCAGCCTTATGGATTCGTAGATGGGATTTCAAAATTAATCCCCAATAAACCTGGTCAACAAGTCACGATTGAGCAAGCTAAAAAAGATGAAAAGCTGTTAGCAGAACGAGAGTCTCGTGAAGAAGAAGTTAAACAGTTACTAGGTTTGGCCCAGCAATTAGAAGGCATGACTCGTAACGTTGGTATGCATGCGGGTGGTGTATTAATTGCCCCAGGCAAATTAACTGATTTTTGCCCCTTGTATACCCAAGGAAGTAAAGACGGCAAAGAGACTGTAGATGCTGGTGTCGTTAGTCAATTTGATAAAGATGACGTTGAAGCAGTCGGCTTAGTTAAGTTCGACTTCTTGGGTTTAACAACATTAACTATTTTGGATTGGGCTGAACGGTATATCCATCAGCTATATCCAGATAAAAAAGACTGGAGAGTGGGTCAGGCTCCATTAGATGATCCAGCTGCATTTGATATTTTAAAAACTGCCAACACAGTAGCTGTGTTCCAGTTAGAAAGTCGCGGCATGCAAGGCATGCTTCGCGAGGCTAAGCCTGACCGATTTGAAGACATCATTGCGCTAGTAGCTCTGTATCGTCCAGGCCCTATGGATTTGATTCCATCCTTTATTGCACGTAAGCATGGCAAGGAGCAAGTTCATTATCCAGATGCTCGTGTTGAACCTGTGCTTCAAGAAACCTACGGGATCATGGTGTATCAAGAGCAGGTGATGCAGATGGCGCAGATCATCGGTGGCTACTCTTTAGGTGGCGCTGATTTACTTCGCCGCGCCATGGGTAAGAAAAAACCAGAAGAGATGGCTGAGCATCGTCAGTTGTTTAGAGATGGTTCTGCAAAGAGCGGTATGAAAACCGACAAAGCAGATGAAATCTTTGACTTGATGGAAAAGTTTGCTGGCTATGGTTTTAATAAATCTCATGCTGCTGCTTATGCTCTATTGGCTTATCACACGGCTTGGTTAAAGGCACATTACCCTGCTGAATTCATGGCTGCCAACATGTCGCTCGCTATGGATGACACGGATAAGGTCAAAATTCTTTATGAAGATGCCAAAGCCAACAAGATCACCATCTTGCCACCAGATGTGAACACCAGTGTTTATCGTTTTATGCCTTTGCGCGACAACCCACAAGATCTAAGCCAAGCAGCCAGCATGATTCGTTACGGCTTGGGTGCTATTCGTGGAACTGGTGAGGCAGCTATTGAGCAAATTATTGAGGCTAGAAAAAATGGTCCTTTCATTGATTTGTTTGATTTCTGTTCACGATTAGATCGCCGAGTTGTCAATCGCCGCACCATGGAGGCATTGATTCGCGCGGGAGCTTTTGACTCTCTCTATGGTGGCTTTGATTCGCGTTCTACTTTATTGGCCTCCCTACCAATTGCTATGGAGGCTGCTGATCAAGCGGAAGCTTCTGCACAACAGGTAAGCTTGTTTGATATGGCAGGTTCTGCAGATGAACATAAGCCGGAGTTAGTCAAAGAAGCAGTTTGGTTTGAAAAGCGTCGTTTACAAGAAGAAAAAACTGCTCTAGGTCTCTACTTAACTGGACATCTATTTGATGCTTATCGAGACGAAGTGAGCCACTTTGTGCGGACCAGCTTAAATCAATTAACTGAAGGTAAAGATCGCTTGATTTCCGGCATCATGACTTCAACCAGAAGCATGATGGGCCCGCGTGGCAAATTAATGATTGCAACTATTGATGATGGCACTGCTCAGCTAGAGATGACCATCTATAGTGAATTATTTGAACCTAATCGTCATTGGTTAAAAGAAGATGAGCTCATCATTGCTAAGGTGAGTGTGACGCCTGATAAGTTCTCTGGCGGCATGAGGGTGGTTGCAGAATCCATCATGGATGTCACCACGGCAAGATTAAAGTTTGCACGAAGTCTGCACGTGCAGTTACAGCAAGGTATCGACATCCAAGGATTTAAGCAGCAAGTTAACAACTTTGTGGGCAAAAAGCCTCAAGGTTTACTGATGACGGCAGATGTCATCAGTAACGGCAGTGTTTGCTTGGTGCAGTTCCCGGAAACTTGGAAAATTTATCCTGATGATGAAAGCATCAGAGGTTTAAGTATTGCACTCAACAAGTCTGGTGGACAAGGTAATGTTGAAGTGAAATACGCCTAAGAAATTAGAAAAACAAAAAATAAAAAAATAAGAAATAAAAGATAAAAGATAAAAGATAAAAAAACTTAATCTAGCAACAAACTCCAAACTTTAATTACAGTTAATGCCGTAGCTTCGCACAGCCTCAATGACTTGGCTCACTGGTAGATTGACCAGGCAATCACTGCGACTATCTGATTTATCTTCGCACCCTGCTTTACGGCATGGAACGCATTCACCAGGGCCTTGCAAAATAGTCACATTACCTACTCTTTGTGAGTGGGCTTTTAATTGATACGGCTGTTTGCCAACGAAGCCATTTGGCCAAGGGCCAAAATTAGTAGGTGGCGTTGCTCCAAAGAGCGTGATGGTAGGGGTGTTACAGGCTGCGGCCAAGTGAGTCACAGATGTATCGACGCCAATATAAAGCTTGGCTTGGCGCAATAGGGTGCCCAATTGATCTAGTTTTAATCGGCCATCTAAATTAAGTATTTTGTTTTTTGCTGTATCGCTGAGTAGATCAATGATGGCTTGGTTTAACTCACGGTCTTGTGCAATAGGGGCGCCACTTAAAACCACTTGGTAGTCATCGGGCAATGATTCAATTAATGTGACCCAACTGGCCAATGGCCAGCGCTTATATGCCGTTAATGGCGTTGGATGAATCACAACGAATGATTCTTTTAATTGGGTAGATATTTCTGAGGGAAGGCTTACTGCTGCAGGAGGCGTTACTGCAATACCTTGCCCAAATAATTTATCTTCAGTTGCAAATGTTTCTAATAGACGAATTTTTTCAGCAATGACGTGTTGATGAAAATAATCAACTTCAACAGTGTGAAGGCATACCTTTTTCTTCCACCAGTTTAATTTTTGTTCTGTTGGAATAACTCCTACGCGATATTTGGCTGCCACTAAGCCGTATAGGTAGGCGCGATCGCTAGGTTGCGTGATGATTGCCAAGTCATAACGTTTGAATAGTTTAAAAAATTGCTTAAGATAATCTTTGAATTTAAGTCTTTGCTTTGTGCCAATCACTTGATGAATATCAGGATTACCACTCAACATCGATAAACTATTTTCAAATCCAAAGAAATCAATTTGAGCATCAGGCCAAATTCTTTTGGCAGTACTAATCAATGGTGTTGTGATCAGCGTGTCGCCAATTTGACGAGTAGCAATGATTAAGACTTTTTTAAACTTCATGAGGTATTGATTAGCGATTAGAGCTTTGGTTGGAGAGTTGCCAAAGCTTGATGTATTTGTAATACGAAGTAGCTGCATTGGAAATTGCCAGGGCTAAGCCATATTTTCCATCTAAGAAGCCGCGGCGCAGTACATAGGTTCTGAAAAAAGCCCAAAAACCATGTAAGAAGGCTTGACCGAAGCCACCACGTTTTCCTCTATTGAATGCTTGTTGTGCCGATGCACTTGAATAGCTATCTACTTTCTTGAGGACTTGCTCGAAATTTCTATAGCTATAGTGCAAAAAGTGATTTTTTAGCTTAGCAACAGAGCCATCTGGTAGTAAACGCTCATGAACTAAATGATCAGAGAACTTTGCTGTGCCGCGTTTAAATAAACGGTCAACATAATCTGGATACCAACCAGAATGCTTCATAAAGCGACCGCAGTACCAAGAAGATCTTGGGATGGCGTAGCAATTAGCCGCATCTTTTGAAGAAATCACCGCCAAAATCTCTTCTTTTAGCTCAGGTGTCACTCTCTCATCTGCATCAATCGATAGCACCCACTCCTGAGTTGCTAAGTTGAGGGCTCTATTTTTCTGTGGGCCAAAACCAGGCCAGTCGCTTGTTATTTCAAGCTTTGCGCCAAAGGATTTAGCAATTTCTTGGGTTTTATCGCTACTTTGGCTGTCAACGACGATAATCTCGTTTGCAAAAGAAACGCTCTCAAGGCAGTCCTTGAGATTGGCTTCTTCATTTTTAGTAATTAAGATGACTGATAAGCTCATTAGGCGATGTTAGCACCGTGTAGGTTACGATTGAGGTTATGGATTCAAATAGTATCAATATTAAGACTCAAACTGCGCTAGTTCGCATCCTAAAATATGCATTGCCACACAAATTGGCGGTGGTTTTGGCATTAGTTGGTTTGGCTATTGTCGCAGCCTCAGAAACAGCTATTCCGGCACTATTAAAGCCTCTATTGGATCGCGGGTTCAGTGGCAAATTAGATGACAAGTTGTGGCATGTTCCAGCATTTTTAGTGGGTTTGGCATTTATTCGTGGATTTGCCCAATTTGGCTCCAATTACGCTTTAAGCCATTTAACGAATTCTGTTTTATATAAACTGCGTGAGCAGATGTTTAATCGCTTATTGCAAGCTCCAGCGGATCTGTTCATGAATCGCTCTGCTGCATCCTTGATCAATGCGGTTGTCTTTGAGGTCAATGCAGTACTACAAGTGATCACCAGTGTGGCCATGAATCTCGTTAGAGACAGTCTGACAGTGATTGGTTTGATGGCGTATCTGTTTTATCTCAATTGGCGTTTAACCCTTCTGATTTTGATTATTTTCCCAATCATTGGTTATATCGCTAAATTAATTAATACTCGATTACGTAAACTCCATAAGGTCAGTCAAGACATGACCAATGAGCTTTCTTATGTGGTTGAGGAAAGTGTTGGTGGCTATAAGGTGGTTAAGCTTCACGGGGGCCAAGCTTACGAAAAAGAACGCTTTTCATTGTTGGCCAATAAATTACGTCGCTACTCTATGAAGATTGCCGTAGCAGGTGGTTTAAACCAGCCAATCACACAGTTCATTGCATCGATAGCGCTATCAGGCGTTCTTTTAGTAGCGCTATTTCAATCATCTATGGCGGAAACCACAGTGGGTGGTTTCGTGGCCTTTGTGACAGCTCTTATTTTGATTATTTCTCCACTAAAGCATCTGGCAGATATCAATCAGCCGTTACAACGAGGTATTGCTGCAGCTGACATGATCTTCAAATTAATGGATCAACCAATTGAAGAAGATTCATCACGTAGAGCTAATGCAGTGAAGTTAGATAAAGCTCGTGGTGATCTTGAGTTCAAACAAGTAAGTTTTGGATATTCTGGTTCAAGTGCTTTGGGTGCAGATGAGTCTAGTGAAGTTAAAAAAGAAGTTCTTAAAGGGATAGATTTAAAAATCCCGGCTGGTGAAGTCGTTGCTTTTGTGGGGCCGTCTGGTAGCGGTAAATCTACCTTGGTTAATTTATTACCGCGTTTCTTCAATCCAACATCTGGTTCGATCAATTTAGACGGTTTAGATGTTCAGGAAATAGATCTCAAAGATTTACGTCGCCAAATGGCTTTTGTGAGCCAAGATGTGGTTTTATTCAATGACACCATCGCCGCTAACGTTGCCTATGGTGCTACAAGCCCAGAAGAGATTGATCGAGGCAGGGTGCATGAAGCATTGCAGGCTGCCAACTTAGCAGAACTCATCAAAGAGTTGCCTGAGGGGATTGATTCTGAAGTGGGAGATAACGGCAATCGATTGTCAGGTGGTCAGCGCCAGCGTTTAGCAATAGCTAGAGCTATTTATAAAGATG
>ERZ1034365.1878-NODE-1878-length-10222-cov-2.471267_pt1 | contig 10222 bp, 9 predicted proteins | sample MGYA00520615_ERZ1034365 | MGnify/ENA primary metagenome ERZ1034365 (study PRJEB33736, sample SAMEA104284505) | Azolla filiculoides | biome: Urban; feature: Water surface; material: Ditch water | place: Netherlands | collected 2015-10-28 | depth 0-0.1 m ...
AAATCAAACGTTTCAAGTATTTCGTCTTTAGAGAATTTCAATCTCACCAAACCGCCAAACGCCTCCTCAAGAAATGACGAGCCATAACCTCTTGCACCATCAAAAATGATTTTGACGTGCGCTTTTTGCTTCAACGGTTCAACTAAAAAATTAGTTCTGAATTTTTCCCCGTTGTAATCACCATCCGATTCATATCGTCCAGCGGGGTAGCGACTAAACTCTTTAGCTATGTTGATTAATTGTTTCATAATACTATTTTTAGAACGCAAATTACGCGAATAAACGCAAATTTACATAAATTTTAAGTAGCTGAATGTCAGCAATATAAAATCTAAAGATTAGAGAAAAATTTGTGAAAATTTGCGTGATTTGCGTTCAAAAAAACACTTTTTAAATGGTTTTGTGTTTTATAAGAGTATCGTTAATCAACTTTGTACTGGACTTTTACTGTCACCGAAGCAGTTTTATTTTTAGATGAAGTATTGAACGAACCGCCCCAACTATAATCTTCAGCTGAATTTTGCGCTACAATTTGAAATACGCCCATTGTTGATCCAACCATATCACCCAAGTCAGCATCTCCATTTTCTGCCATAGTTTCTGCGCGTAACAAAGCATCTTTAGAAGCTTCAGCCAACATTTCAATTTTCAGGTTAGACAGTTGCGTATAATAATACTGGGGTGACATTGAAGTTATTTCGATGCCCGAATTGATTAAATCGGTAATTTCGCGCGATACTTTTTCTATTTTTTCTACCTCCTTCGAATTAATAGAAATCTGCTGGGTTAGTCTGTAACCATCAAAAACTGAAAAAGCATTGCCTTTCTCGTTGTACGAAGTTGCATATTCTTTTGAAATTTCGACAGCAGAGAATGTGATTGATTTTGCATCAATACCTTTTGAGGCTAAAAATTTATTGATTATCTGACTTTGTGTCTTGAGGTCGGCGTAAGCGCTTATTAAATCCGTTTTTTTGACCGTAAATTGGCTTTTCCAAACTATTAAATCAGACTCAAAACTTCGTTCCGCAAGCCCGGTAACCGAAATAATGTTTTCACTGCTGTTACGGTTAATAATCGCATTTGAAAAAATTACAATCGAAATAATAAAACTGAGAGAAACAACGATAACAGGAATTAAATTTTTTAACTTCATAGCAACACGTATTTTAAAATTAATATTAGAAAATACAGAAATTTGGTCATTCAGGATAAACCTTCAACTTGTCGCCTATATCCAGTTTGTCACTACTTTTGTTATTCCACGCTTTTAGTTGCTTGATAGTACAACCATACTTTAGGGCTATAGAAGATAATGTTTCGCCCGATCCAACTTTATGTGTGATGTACATTTTAGCGGAGCCTGATTTTTTTGAGACAGAGCCTGACTCTCCAATGGGTATCTGTAATGTTTGTCCTTGCTGTAAATCCGGCGACGTCATCTGATTAAAAGCCTTCAGCTCATCAATTGTAACGTTATATAATTTCGAAATACTGAATAACGATTCTCCTGAGCGGACTTTATGCGTTATTTTTCTGATATTTGGCTTTAGGGTTTTATCCTGACCTGATTTCAAAGAATTATCTACTTCGGTTGTCGACTCTGTCTGACTTGCTTCCGAAATACGAATAGTCTGCCCTGCAAAAATCTTACCATTCTCAAGGTTATTCAATTTTTTCAACTCATCAAGCGTTGTATTGTATTTTTTGGCTATTGATGCCAATGTTTCTCCTGAGCTTACTTTGTGTGTTTGTTTTATAGCGACAGGTTTTGACTCTTTATCCTGATCTCCTTCAGACTGTACAGAAGCCATTTTTGCTGAAGATATCACCAATTCCTGACCAGCTAATATTTTGCCATTCTGAATTCCGTTCGACAATTTTAAATCTTCAATAGATACATTATATTTTTTTGAAATAGACAATAAAGTTTCACCAAATAGCACTTTATGTTTGATACTTTTTGCAGAAGCTGTTGTAGATTTTAGCGCTTTGTTATTTTGATTATCAGCTAAATTCTCATCTCTGATAAGTTTTATTTCCTGACCTACATAAATTTTCCCGTCAGTCAAACCATTCAACTCTTTCAAAGCTCCTACCGACAAGTTATACTGCTGTGCTATTGAAAACAATGATTCCCCTTTTTTAACGAAATGTGTAGTTGCAGATGATTTTGACGTTTCGACCGAAGCAACAGTAGCTGCTCCTGAAATTTTCGTTGTGTCTGTTTGCAGTTGCTTAGATATTTTGTTCGCCATAACAGGCTCCACACTCATAATCACTTCTTCATCCTTGATTTTCAAGCGCTGTTTAAGCTGAAGCATGTCTTTTTTTAGGTTGTTCTTGCGTTTAAGCTGAGCTACGGTCATTCCATATCTTTCGGCTATTTGTGATAAAGTTTCACCGGATTTTACATAATGATATTTTGCAGGAATCACTTTCCTGACAGGTTGAGAAGGAACTGCGCTCACATATTCCTGCCGTTTAACGGCTGTATTTACAGCCACAACTTTCAGCAGAGAATCATTATTAATTACACGTCCGGCTTTTACAAATCTTTTTAGATAATAATCAGCTTTAGAATTAGAAATAGTAACGCCATCATGAACCGATGCGTGTATAAAATCAAATTCGCCATCCTCTTTTGCAGCCACTACAATTCCAACATGGCCGACTCTACTGTTTCGGCGTCGACCATTGAAGAAAACTAAATCTCCCGGTTTTAATTGTGTTTTGTCAACAGTAGGAAATTGCTCAGCCTGATCTGCCGAAGAGCGCTGCAAGTTGTATCCAAAATTGCTGTACACATAAGAAGTGAAGCCCGAGCAGTCGAAAGTAGACGTTCCAGCCGAACCATAACGGTATGGAGTGTTAAGAAAGAGCTTTCCGTAATTAATTATTGAATCTGTAAGGTTTTTAGCCTTAAGAGCAAGTGGAGCACCTATAGTGGTTTTCACAGAATCCCGGGTTGTCGCAACTTCGGTCTGCATTTGAGCATGAGCTTGTATTATTGAAAATAATATAGCGAGTAAAATAACTGTTTGTTTTCGTAATGACATTGCTTGAAAAAAATGTGTCTGATAATTAAGTCATTGCAAAGATAAAATTTTCAATGAATAAAACAGATTCTTTTCTTTCTTTTTAAGAAAAAAGGGTTTCTTTTTTAAAAATCAAAAAACAAGTCTAACAGATGTTGAATTTATATCAAGTGTTACATCTTGCCCCAGCACAATTGGCAGATTATAATCAACATGACCGGAAGGGAAGTTAAAACAAACAGGATAAGTGTAGTCCTTAACTGCATCAGCAATAATTTCGGCAATGGTTTGCATCATCATTGGGTCTTCATCGCAATCGCTAAACTGACCAACAACCAAACCCGAAATTTTAGCCAAAGCTCCACTCAATCGCAGGTTTTGCATCATGCGATCAATGTGATAAGGTTTTTCGGCAATATCTTCAATAAAAAGTATATTATTTTCGTATGGCAAATCAAATGCTGTTCCACTCATGCCCACAAAAACCGACAGATTTCCCCCAATGAGTTTTCCTGTAGATTTCCCCGCTCTGTTGTGCGCATTAGCTGATATTTGGTATTCGGGCAATTTACCAAATAAGATTTCTTTCAAATACCGAACCTGATCCGAGTTTTCGGGCAATTCAGTCAGGTGTTTCGCCATGATGCCGTGAATAGACGCTATGCCCAAATTGGTAATAGCATTGTGCAAAATAGTAATATCGCTGAAACCAATAAGCCATTTTGGAGACGCCTTAAATTTGCTAAAATCCAATTTATCAATTATTTGAGCAACGCCATAACCACCTCTGCTGCACAGAATAGCTTTCACATCAGAATCGTCCAGCGCCGCCTGCAAATCTGCAATTCGCTGCTCCTTTGTGGCTGCAAAACGACCATATTCCGAGCGTGCAAAATCGCCTTCGGTCACCTCTAAATTCCAGCCCTCAAGCACTTGTTTAGCACCGTCAATAAATTGCGGATCTATAGCACCCGAAGGTGAAACTATGCGTATCTGATCGTGAGGTTGAAGGAATTGAGGAGCCATTTTGAGTGTTTTGGATGGTTGAATTACAAAAGTAATAAAAAACAGCTTTATTTACCCGTTTTTCAATGCAGAGCAACAAGATTGCCAACAATTGCTCTGATTTCAGCCACCAACTGCTGAGGAGAAACAAGTATCTGCAAGCCTCTTTTTCCGGCACTGACGTAAATTTGATCAAAATCCGTGCAGGTATCGTGGATAAAAGTCGGGAACTGCTTTTTCATTCCCAACGGAGAACACGCTCCACGAATGTAACCTGTAACTTGTAGCAAATCTTTCATGGGAATCATGTCGCAGCTTTTGTTTCCTGATATTTTAGCTGCTTTTTTCAAATCTAACTCATCGGCGCCGGGAATGATGCAAACAAAAAAACCTGTTTTATCACCTTTCAGCACAAGAGTTTTAAAAATCTGCTCAATAGGTTCTTTCAATAATTCAGCTACATGAATAGCACTCAAATCAGACTCGTCAACTTCGTAAGAAATGAGTTGATAACTGATTTTAGCACGATCAAGCAGTCGGGCTGCATTGGTTTTTTCGACAGACATATTTCAATATTTCAACCACTTCCACATTTCTTTCCAGGTCGTTTTCTTGCCATACATCAAAATTCCGGTGCGGTAAATTTTGCCGGCCATCCAGGTTGTACCAATAAACGATAACACCAGAATACTGATTGACAAGGCTATTTGCCAAAATGGGACGTCGAAAGGCAGTCGCACCATCATTACAATGGGTGAGGTAAACGGTATCATAGAGCACCAAAATGCCAGCGGTCCATCGGGGTTTTCGGCACTGAAAATTCCGGCATAAATGGCAAAAATAATCGGGAGCATAATGGGCATCGAAAATTGCTGAGTATCAGTTTCGTTATCGACAGCTGAACCAATGGCTGCAAAAAGCGATGCATAAAGCAAATATCCACCTAAGAAATAGATAATAAACAAGCTGATTATTTGTACGAAATCAAGACCATTAAGTGCAATGGTAACGTCTTGTATTTTTGACATCACATCATCATTCGGCATACTTTGCATACCCATCTGACCCATTTCCTGCACTTTTTTCACCGAATCCATATCGATATCTTTGGCAAAAGCCGACGAAAGTCCGAACATAATCGCGCCGGTCAATAATACCCACATCAGAAATTGTGTGAGCCCAACCATGGCAATGCCAATAATTTTCCCCATCATGAGTTCAAATGGTTTTACCGACGAAATCATCACTTCTACAATACGATTGGTTTTTTCCTGCACCACGCCGGTCATAACCTGAGCACCGTAAATAACTATAAACATGTAGATTATAAATGCGGTTATCATGCCAATGACTAAGGCCAACTCTGCCGAAGCTTCTTTTTCTTTGCCATCTTCGCCCCATTTGATGGTTTTCAGGTTAATGTCGGTTTGCGATTTATCAACCATTTCCTTCAGATTAGGGATATTATATACTGCCAGTTTTTGTTGTTCAATGTACTTATTCAGCAATCCCGAAACGTAGGTTTTAAGTTCCAGATTCACTTGTTTGTCTGAATACATAACCGCAGCAGTGGAATCCACACTCAAATCTTTGCTGATAAAAAGTACGGCTGCAAATTCACTTTCATCTTCGTTTTGCTTTCTCAGTTCATCCACCGAAGCGTCGCTAAACTGAAAGATATAAGATTCGTTGTTTTTCAAAACATCCTTATACAGTTGTGTTTTATCTATCACAACAATTTTTTTTACCTTGTCGTCTTTAATGGTACCCAAAAAAACAATGAGTGAAATCATTCCGACCATCAAAACAGGAGTAAGAAACGTAAGCAGGATAAATGATTTTTTCATTACCCTTGTGCTGTATTCACGTTTTATAATTAAGCTTATTTTCGACATTTTACGGAGGTTTAATGGTTTACTGTTTTGATAAAAATATCATTCATACTTGGCAAAATTTCTTCGAACGAAAGAATTTCGGTCTGCTGTATCAATCGATGAAGTAATAAATTATTGGTATCAGCTTCCGTTTTCTTGATGGTACTTTCAAAAATTCCATTTTTTTGCTTCACATCAATCAATTCAAAACCATTAGCTTCAATCGCTTTATTCGTTTTAATCATATATGTGTGAGTAGCATGTGATGCACGTATTTCAGCTACATTGCCCTGCAAAACAATTTTAGATTTATCGACCAATGAAATATTCTCACACAAGTCCTCAACAGTTCCCATATTGTGAGTCGAAAAAATAATGGTGGCGCCTTTGTCCCTAAGTTCAAGAATTTCGCGTTTAAGCAAATCTGCATTTACAGGATCAAATCCGCTAAAAGGTTCGTCGAAAATCAGCAGTTTCGGGTCGTGAAGAATGGTCGTAATAAATTGTACCTTTTGCGCCATCCCTTTCGAGAGTTCTTCTACTTTTTTGTCCCACCATGCCTGTATTTCAAATTTTTCGAACCAGTATTTCAATGCCTTCAGTGAATCATTCTTTGTCATTCCTTTCAACTGTGCCAAATACAAAGCCTGCTCACCAATTTTCATTTTTTTATACAGTCCACGCTCTTCGGGCAAGTACCCAATATGTCGTACATCTTCGGCTGTCATTAGTTTGCCGTTAAGGCGCACTTCGCCGCTATCCGGAGCTGTAATACAATTGATGATGCGAATCAGTGTTGTTTTTCCGGCTCCATTCGGACCTAAAAGTCCGTAAACTGTATTTTCAGGAACAGTCAAACTGACGCCATCGAGTGCCCGATGTTCTGCAAACTGTTTAACCACATTTTCTACTTCTAGTAATATCATTTTTCTATTGATTTATTATTTTTACAACTTCTTTTATTAGCGAAATAAAGATTTCCACATCCTACGAAATCACATCTTTCCTTCATCTGCAAAACTGTAATATCTGCCTCGAGCTATGATTATGTGATCAAGAAAGCGAATGCCAATAGCTTCACAACCTTGTTTTATGCGTTTAGTAATATTCTCATCTTCGCGACTGGGAGTATTTTGTCCGGAGGGATGATTGTGCGCGACAGCAACCGACGATGCCGATTTCTCAAGCGACAACTTTAATAACATGGGCAAATCAACAATTGTATGATTGCTTCCGCCCTGAGAAAGTCTGTGTGTTGATAAAACTTTGTTCGCACCATTCAAAAATGCAATCCAAAATTCTTCGTGCTCCAAATCAATCATTAATGGCTCGAACAAATCAAACAAATCTTTGCTGGATGTAATTTGCTTCCGTTCAAGCACTTCACTTGTTTTTCGGCGTTTCCCTAGCTCCAAAGCCGCCATAATGGTGATTGCTTTAGCCTCACCAATTCCTTTGAAGCGCTTACACAAATCATTGATTGACAAGCGTGCCAACTCATTGATATTATCGTGGCACTCACGCATAATGCGCCGCGAAAGTTCCACGGCTGACTCATCCTTGTTGCCCGAACCAATCAAAATGGCCATCAACTCAGCATCCGAAAGGCTTTGAGCTCCTTTTGTTGCCATTTTCTCGCGTGGTCTGTCATCTTCCGACCATTCCCGAATAGTTAAGCGTTTGTTGTTATCGTCGGTTATCATGTGCCAAAAGTACGAAAAAGAATTAACTTATCACTTAAATGATGTAATAAAAAATATACAAAAATAAATTGTATAAAAATTCATTTGTTTTCTCGAAAAGAAATGAAACTATCATAAAATCATTTTCAAAAGCACCAATCAAACAACTACAAATCAACACAATAAAAAATTATTGACATTAAAATGTAATATATTTGATTATTTATTTGTCTTTTTGATTTATTTATTTATATATTTGTATCATAATGACATATTATTCGAATATTTTATGTCATATTTACGTTTATATATTTATTTAAAAAACAATATGACTATTATTTAACGCAATTATTATGTATAGTTTATTAGTGAAGCAAAAAGATGCGGTTAACAAATGGATGGAGCGCTTTGGTGTACGATTCGGTATTTATAAAAATGGGGTTTTTAATGAGCAAATTTTCCCATTCGATCCAATTCCCAGAATTATTACACACAAAGACTGGGTAGATATTGAAGCAGGGCTCATTCAGCGTGTCAATGCACTGAATATGTTTCTCGAAGATATTTATAATGAGAAAAGAATTGTGAAAGCAGGAATCATTCCTGAAGAATTTATCTATTCATCAAAAGGATATTTAGCACAATGTGAGGGGATTACTCCGCCAAAGAAGATATTCTCACATATTTCAGGCATTGACCTTGTACAAGCCAAAGATGGCACATGGTATGTGCTCGAGGACAATCTGCGCATTCCTTCTGGAGCATCGTACCCTATGATTGCGCGCAACATTACCCGAAAAGTCTCGCCTGAAACTTTCCAAAACAATCAGGTTTTCGACAATCGTAACTATTCGTCGCTTATCCGCAAAGCCATGGATTATGTAAATGTAGATGATGGCTTGGAAGTAATTCTAACTCCGGGACGATATAATTCTGCATATTTCGAACACTCGTACCTGGCGGAAAAAGCAGGGGTTTTGCTGGCTTATGCCGACGATTTGATAGTGGAAGATGACAAAGTTTACTACAAAGGACTTTTTGATAAAAAGGAACGCGTGGGTGTAATATACCGCCGTATTTCGGACGAATACCTTGATCCATTGGCTTTTGAGAGCACTTCGCTACTCGGTGTACCAAACCTGATGCGAGCTTATGCCAAAGGAAATGTGGCCATTATGAACGGATTGGGAAATGGGGTGGCCGACGATAAAGGCATATATTACTTTGTACCGAAAATGGTGGAATTTTATTTGGGCGAAAAAGCCATTTTGAAAAACGCACCAACTTATCTTCCTTATTTCGAAGAAGATAAAAAATTTGTTTTAGAAAATTTGAAGACTTTAGTTATAAAAGATGTAGCTGAAGCAGGAGGTTATGGTGTTATGTTTGGAAATGAAATGGACGATGCTCAATTGGAGAATATCAAACATTTAATTGAAACGGATTCACGCCGCTGGATAGCTCAGGAAGTAATTGACTTTATCGACCTTGAAATTATGGATGGCGAAGATACCATATTCCGAAAATCGGATTTACGGGCTTTTGTAATCAGCGAGGCCGAAACGCATGTTTGGCGAAGCGGACTTACGCGCTACACCCGGAGCGCAACTTCTTTTATTGTAAATTCATCGCAAGGTGGTGGTTTTAAAGATACCTGGGTTATGAAAAAATAAGAAAACATGCTAAAAACAAAACAATTAAAGCCAAAAAATATGTATCAATTAACAGCAACAAAAACGAACAAAGGAATTTCCACAGCAAAAGCCAATCGCTTATTCTGGATGGGACGATACGCGGAAAGAGTATATCTTGCACTTCATTTACTACGTAAACACTACGATTTAATGATCGATCAGGACAGCGATGCTTATAAAAACTTTTGTACAAAAATCGGAATCGAAAACAAATATTTATCAGGTGAAGATTTTATGCAAAGTTATCTTTACGACGAGACAAACGCTGACTCAATTATCAATATGCTTGAACGTGTGAACGATAACGCCATTTTAATTCGCGAAGAAATCATGAGTGAGTCGTTGTCATACGTTCAAATGTCAATCTCTTTTATGAAAAAAAGTAAAGAAGAAGGGAGAAGTTTGGCTGAAATTCAAAAAATTACAGATAAATTTGTAGCTGAAATTGATAAGCTCGTTCAGGAAAAAGAAAAAGAGATTCTGACGGTTTAACCCATCGGGTTTAATCCGGCCAATATGATTAAGAGCACCACCAAAGAGATTCCAATTCCTAGTGCGACGCCTAAGCACATTGCCATCATTATGGATGGTAATGGCAGATGGGCGAAGAAGAGGTTTCTCCCAAGGGTGGCGGGACACTCAAAGGGTTTAGATGTTGTTAGGGCAATTGTTGAAAATTGTTCTAAGCGGGGTGTTGGATTTCTAACATTATTTGCATTTAGCTCTGAAAACTGGCGTCGACCACCTGAAGAAGTAAGTTTCTTAATGGGATTGTTTTTGAAAGCTCTCGAGAGAGAGGTCGTCAAGCTTAATAAAAATAACATTAAGTTAAGGTTGATCGGCAACATGGCTGGATTCTCTAAAGATATCCAAGAAAGAGTCGTCCTAGCTGAAGACCTAACAAAAAATAATACCGGATTAGTTCTCAC
>ERZ1034365.1879-NODE-1879-length-10221-cov-7.916502_pt1 | contig 10221 bp, 8 predicted proteins | sample MGYA00520615_ERZ1034365 | MGnify/ENA primary metagenome ERZ1034365 (study PRJEB33736, sample SAMEA104284505) | Azolla filiculoides | biome: Urban; feature: Water surface; material: Ditch water | place: Netherlands | collected 2015-10-28 | depth 0-0.1 m ...
CTTTCGGTGACGCAAGCAACGACTACTCTCTCACATACGATGCACTCGACCAGCCACGTACACGCGGCTTCCTCGTAATCCGCATCGATGGGGCAGAGTCAAGCCCACTTGCAAACACTGGTGACCTGGTTCACGTATTCCGCGTAGTTACTGACGGATACGCTGAATCTATCACTGGTGAAGAAGCATTCCGTTACACAATCACGTTCCTGTCTCAGGGTGACCTTGCAGTTCGCACCGTTCTCGGTGGCGGAACTGTTGTTACTCCTTCGACTCTGACTGTTGCTGATGGCGCTTCTGCTGCCCTGACTGCAACTGTTGGTGGACGTAAGTACACTAACGGTGTAAAGTGGTCAACTTCGGATGCTACTAAGGCAACTGTTTCATCGGCTGGTATCGTAACTGGTGTAGCTGCAGGTTCTGCAACTATTACTGCAACTTACGAAGCAACTGGTGGAACTGACACAACTGCTGTTACAGTTTCCTAATCATATCCCGACAAGGATGACGATGGCCCCTCTTCGGAGGGGCTTTTCGTTTGCCCTGTGATAGGATATTGCTATAACCCTATTGGAGGAAAAATGGAAAACGAAGTACGCGAATCTGTAGACGCAGCAAAATCTCCCAAAACCTTTAACATTGTAGATTTTGTAAAAAATAGAGCATACCCTAAAGACGAAGTTTCGGTATACCTTGATGAAGGTTCAGCTTATAAGGCTGCAAGAATCAAAGATAAAATTGACGAACTCGTAAAGGGTGGCGTAGAAACGCAAGACGAAATTGATTTGCTAGTAATTCAGCGAGAAAAAGTTTTAGCTGAGCTTAATGAAAGCAAATACTTGTTCAAGCTGACTGGCATCTCTGAGGGACAAAGAGATGAACTTGTAGCTAAAGCTTCTAAGAAGTTTCCCCTAGAGTACACGGAAGACAAAAACCCTTTCAGTGGTGAAACTAAAAAGGTTGAAATCGAGAACAAGGAACGCGACCGTTACTTTACCGTGCTCACTTGGGAGGCTTGCATCGAAAAGGTAGTTAACCCTGCCGGTGAAGAGCAGGCAGACTTGACTTTTGAAGATGTAGAAATTTTGCGTGAATCATTGCCACTCGCTGCGGTTGGTGCTATCACGAATGGCATTGAGCGTCTACGCTTATCAACAGCCATCTTCCTTATGGAGGTTGACAACGAAGATTTTTTAGCCAAGCCCTAACCTGGGAGCAAAACTATTGGTTTAAAACTTTGTTGAAAGCGGCTGTCTATTCCGGGCAGCCGCCATTAGCCGTCATCTTCAATGACACGTCGCACGATACGTGGGATGAGATGGACTATAAGCTTTTCAAGGCGCACTATATCCTTGAGGACTGGTATCGTGATGGCGTTCCTTTGTGGTGGGACGAATCAGATGATGTAACATTCAATGCTAAGGCTAGAGTGTCTAAGTCTCGTGCCGCTATTGAGCGTGCTCAGGATAAGGAAAAGAAGAAAGTTCCTGGAAAGTATTATGTTGCAGAGCCTGTTGCGATGAATGGTAAAGAGCTACCTACGAGGGATGATTGGATTATCGCCCAGGCGAAAAAGCGTTCATAGAGTACAATTAGTATAGGACTTTTTATATTAAGGTTGTTAATTGGCTAACGAAGACATTCTCCTCAAAGTAGGGCTTGACCTTACCGACTTCGATAAGGACCTTGTAGGGCTTAAGGCTAAAGCTCAGCAGCTTCAGCGCGAATTTGCGAAGATGCCAGCAGCTGACATCAAGGCGCGTTTTGGCGTAAACACAAAAAAGGACCTGCTCGACCAGTTCGATAAACTTATTAGCGACCTTGACAACAAGATTCGTGATGATGCTGCATACCAACTAACGGTCGGTGGTGTTAAAGCTGACAAAGCTGCAATCAAAGAGTTCGAAAAAGATAATGCAAGAATCCTCAAGGGACAAGAGGATGCAGCAAAGCGCGGTTTTGACCTTGAACAAAAGCGTGAAGACCAGGCTCGTAAAACTTCTGCCGTAAGAGTCGCTGAAGAAATAAGGGCATCCAAGAACCAAGAAAAACTTCGCATCAAAGAAGATGCAATCTATAATGATTACCTGTCCCACCAGACTGCTGGCGTTGAAAAGCAGAAAGCTGAACAAGACAGAATCTACAACGATTACCTGTCAAAGCAAACTGCCGGTATTGCTAAACAGCGTGCCCAGCAAGACAAGCTTTACAACGAATATTTAGCGCACCAAGAAAGTTCGCTAGGTTCCAGCGTCACACGCAGCCAAGCATTAATGCAGCGCCTAGAGTCTCCATCTCTACGTTACGCCCTTTACGATATCTCTCGTAACTTCACAGTCATTGGTATTGCTGCTACAGGCGCAGGTGTCGCTGTCGCTGCAATGGCGGCTAAGCAAGAGTCTGCAATGTCAGACCTTGAACGTACTACGCTTGCCGATGCCCGTAGTATTGGCCTGCTGAAGCTTCAGTTCCAAGAGCTTGCTCAGCAAATCCCGCTATCTATGGGAGAACTCACAAGCATCGGTGCTATCGGTGCGCAGATGGGTATTGCATCTAGTGAGCTGTCTGGCTTCACTAAGACTGTTGCACAGTTCTCTGCAACAACTAACGTATCCATGGAAACTGCGGCGCAGTCTTTCGGTACTATTGGCGAACTGCTCGGCATTAGCGCTGAAGAATACAAGAACCTTGGTTCAGCTATCGCGCTTGTCGGTGTTCGCTCTAACGCTACAGAATCACAAATCCTTTCAGTAACCACTGGTATTGCCGGTGTCGCTGAACAGGCTGGTGTCAGCACGGAATATGTTGTTGGACTTGCCGGAACTTTAGCATCGTTGGGTATACCTTCCGAACAGGCTCGTGGAGCTTTGACGAGAATTTTCCAGCAGGTTAACCGTTCTGCTGCTGAGGGTGGTCAGGCGTTTGAGAATTTCTCCAATGTTGTAGGAATGACATCTACGGACCTGCAGGCTATGCTTTCTTCTGAGGGTGGAATGGAGCAGTTCTTCTCCAAGTTCACTCAGGGCCTTAGCGGCCTGGATGCTCAGCAGTTGACAACTACTCTTGACGCTTTGGGTTTGGCTGACGTTCGTGTAACTAACGTACTTGCGCGTCTTTCTGAAAACACTGCATTTATGACAGAGAATTTAGATAACGCTTCTGAGGGTTTCAAGAATGGAACTATTCTTGCGCAACTGTTTGCAAATAAGTCTGAGGACTTAGCGGCAAAGTTCCAGATGCTGCTCAACTCTTTGACTGAACTTGGTGCGGAGATTGGTACTGCGCTGTTGCCAATTCTTGGAACTGTTGTTGACTGGCTCAGTTCAAGTATTCAGCTTCTTGCAGATTTTGCTGCTACAGATTTTGGTCGTGGATTCTTCCAGATTGCTTTAGCGATTACTGCGGTTGTTGGTGGCCTTGCGTTACTTGCTGGTGCTTTCACTGCAGGTACTGCAGCTCTTAGCGCTTTTGCTTTTGCTCTTGACTCTATCGGTATTCAGGGCGGAGTCAAGGGGCTGTTCTCCCTTGCTGCAGGATTTATTGGTGTAGGTACTGGAGCTGGCGCTGGAGCTATTGCTCTTAACATCTTTAAGGTTGCGCTTGCAAGCACGGGTATTGGTCTTGCAGTTGTTGCTTTGGGTACTTTGGCTGCAGCCTTTATGAATGCAAGTCTCTCTGCCGACCAAGCATTTAAGAACATGATTAGCGATACTTCTGGTTTGGCTACTGCTTTGCAGTCAGATGCTGCAGCATATCAGTCTGCTCTTGCCAGCGGTAATCAAGAGCTTATCAATTCGTTCACTGTTGTTGACGTTTCTGGGCAGGCAGCTAGTGACACTAGCAATGAGTTCTCTAGCTCTGTCGGAAACATGTATGATGCTTTGGACAAGATTCCACCAGCGCTTGGTGAAATTAATAATGGTTTCGAAGATACTACACGTGTTGTTGGCGATGCAACTCGTGAGTGGATAACTAACGCGCTTCTTGCTAGTGAAGAGTTCCAGAACTTGTTTAAGAGTTCAGATTTCACTAAGTGGGCAGATGCTGTCAATCTTGACCTAGGTGTCCTTATCGACATGCAGGCTGCGGGAAAGACTGAAGAAGATATTCTTAAGTATCTTGCAGATTTGCAGATGAAGGCAATAGCAAATGGAATTGAAGTTCCTATTGCACTTAGTGCTTCTGGTGTTGCGGCTTTGGGTGCTGGTGGTCAGGAAGTTTCCAAGCTTGTAAAATCTATCATGGGCGTTGGTGGCGCATACTACCTTGCTGGTACTGCAGCAGATAGCATGACTAAGGCAAATAATGATGCAGAAACTGGCTTTGAAGGCGTTGGGAATGCTGCAGATGCTGCTGCTGAAAAGATTTACACTCTTGTAGATTACGCTAATGACCTGTCTTCTATCTGGGACCGTGCTTTCGACATTCGTTTCAGTGGAGGCGAAACATTAGATAAGATTAGTTCAGCGTTCTCTAAGATTGCTCAAGCAACAGCAGATGCGCGTGAGGAAATTCAGTCTCTCAGCGCCGATATTCAGTCACTTGAGGCTGACCAGGCTTTGCAGAAATACTTCCTTACTGTAGCTGAAGCATATGGCGATACTCTTAAGGCGCAAGAGATTCGCGCTAACTTGGCAAAGATTGATGCCGACCTTACGAAGAAAACTAAGGACCTGCAGAAGGCTCAGGACAAGACTAACAAGAGTCTTGTCGGCAATACTGACGCTGCTATAGATAATCGTTCAGAAATTCTTGACCTTATCGGCGGATATCAGGACCACATTAAGGCTCTTGCCGCTTCAGGCTTGAACGAAGATGGCCTTCGCGCCAAGACAGCGCAACTGAAGTCTGAGTTTATGGCTCAGGCTACACAGCTTGGGTATAACTCTGATGAGCTTGGACAGTACGCTGCTGCATTTGACGATGTTACGGTTGCCATCGATAATGTCCCTCGTGACATTACTGTAACAGCAAATACTGACCCAGCACTCCAGGCTTTAAACGAGTTTGAAGCTAAGATGAAGGAGCTTGGTGGGAAAAGCTACAGCGGTGGAACCATTAAAGCTCCGACTGTTGACAATAATGCTGCTAGAGCATCTGCTGTTCAGGCTCACATTGAATACTTGAAGGGCGCTGTTGCCGAGGCAGTTGCTAATAAAAACTACCGCGCGGCACAGGCACGAGACTCTGACCTCGCCACATATTTACGAGCTTTAATAACTGGCGATTATGCTTCTGTTGGCTACTCTGATGGTGGATATACTGGTGTTGGCGGAAAGTACCAGCCTGCTGGTATTGTCCACAAGGGGGAGTATGTTATCCCCAAGGACCAGGTAAACCAGTCCACTAAGATTCCTTACTTCATGGAGCAGCCTCGTAGCTTTGCTCAGGGCGGATATGTTGGTCAGCAGTCTGGCGGTGGCATGGTTTCCTTGTCACCTGAAGACCGCGCGCTTCTACGCAATGTTGGCGGTTCTGGTAACATTGTTCTATACGCAGATAGCAAGGAACTTGCACGCAGCGTGAACGATGGCAACCGTCAGATTGTCGCTAGTGGAGGTCGTCCGTAATGAACCAGATGTGGTTTGGTATTCCTGGTTCTCACATGCAGTGGGTTCCTTGCCCTAGCATTGATTCTAGTATTTCGCGTAAGCGTTATGTTGAGCGTATGCAGTTTGAGAATGGTGGCGGTGACGCTCGTCGTTCTGCTCAGTACCAGATGGAATATTTATTCAACTTTAGTGGCCCTGCTCACGAGGTTGAAGGTATTGACGCTTTCAACAAGTTTGCTCAAGGCTTCTATGGTGATGGCCTAATCCAGCTGGCACATCCTGCCAATTTTGAAACTAACCTGTTTCCTGCTGCGTGGGCTTCTCCGGCCCTTATCGAGCAGGGTTGGGCTAATATTGGTCCGACGGCTCCTAGCTTCGCAGCGACTAACACAACGTCTTACGGGCAGCCTCCACGGACTGCTACATGGTCTGTTACTGGGCAGGCTGGTACTTACGCTAAATCTGTCACTATTGCCATTCCACCTACACACACTTTGAACTTGGGCGTGTCTGGTATTGCTACAGGTTCTGGCGTTGTTCGCGTAGTCCCTATCGACACCGCAGGTGACACTGGAACTGCTGTAGATTTAACTTTGCTCTCCAAGTCTGCATCTACACGTATGAACACTACTTTTGCTGGCTCTTCATATTCTGCCGTGCGCGTCTACATTACCCGTACAGCTGACACTACAGCTACGGTTTCTATCACTTCGATGATGGCGCAACTGTACAAGACGGGTGCAACACCTACACTTCCCACGACACATTATCAGGGTGAGGGTTCTACTGGCCTCATGTTTGTTGATGATGCGATTGTGGAAAACTATTCTTACATGTATCCTCCACGGAAGGGTATCTCGACTACGCTCGTTGAAGTCGGAGCGTGGCGTTAATGGGTATCGAAATTGCGATGACTGGCTCTGGTGAGCTTGGTCCTCTCGCTCCCGGCTGGTCTGTACAAGAGTTTGCTACGCCTGTTACTATTGGTGAAACTGCTGGCGGTACGGGTAACGTAAGCTTTACTGCTGCTGCGCGTGACGATTCTTTGTTTGTTATCAACAACAACATTACAACTACTGAAGAAACTCTTGGTTCTATTAGTGGCGTTGTCAAGTCTGTATCGCAGACTGGCCTAAGCGTTAACGTAAACCATAATACTGCGCTTTCCATTTTTGATGCTACGCAAGATATCCCAGCACTTGGACTTGGTGGAATGTATTCCGCGCTTGACCTCTGTAGCCAACTTTCAGGTAGAGATATTTTAGTAAAACCAATAACTATTAGTGGAGTACCAACGGAGCGTGATGGTCACTTCTATTCTATGCGTGGGCATTCTGCTGGATTCAACAAACTTGGCGATGCAGTAGTTCCACAAATTTATGACGGCTCATGGGAAAGCTATGATAACGGCACTGGCATATACTTCCCAACATATTACCGTCAACAATTTGGTAGCTTATGGGCTGACACATTCGTTTCACAATACGGAGATGTATGGGCCACTCACACCTTTGGCGACTGCTTTTCTACTAGCGCATCTGCGCGTACTTCACGTCTAGCATTCAAAACTAAACTTGAATCTACTGAGAGTGTTAACTTTGGCTTTGAAGCATTGCCAGACGATAGCAACCTTCAAACTGGACACAACCTTTCCGTATCGCTTAGTAGGGTTACTGGAAAACTTATTGTATCTGGAAGATATCGCAATGGTTCTTCAATCGTTTTCTACAACCAAGAATCAAACCTTGCCAGCTTGTTGGACTTGACCGCAGAAGTAGCAATATTTATTGAATACACCCGACCAATTCTACCCGCCTCTGGATATACTGTAGTAGTTAAAGCATGTAACACTTCAGACTACACAAATCCAATTACTATTACGCAAAACTTTGTAAGCCCAATCGCATTCTACAACTCTAGCTGGACCATATCTGGCAAGGCTCGCGCAATCTATAGAGAGCAAGGAAATAATCTTGCCGAATGGGTTGCAGAATATGAGAACCCAGTTACGTACATGTTTACTGATGGCATCAATCTTGATGGCCCAGTACCCGCGCAACCTAAAACAAACATGTGGGAATACCTGCAGAATGCTTGCACCGCATTCGGGCAAGAACTTTCTGTAGTTGAAGGAACAATCATTGTTCGACCTATCGGTTCTGAACAGTTAAGTATTGACGATTCGACAGTTCCAACCATTACCCCAAACATGACCTTGACTGGTCGCAATGTTGAAGTTGTTTATTCAAACTCTGTAAGCATTGTTAATGAAGAATTGTATAGCGCACGCGACGACAGCAACCGCGTTATCAGTGTTAAAGCTGGTGAAACAATTACTACAACAGTTCCCATTTCTGGAACTCCAGCCGTAGTGAACCTTCCAGCGCGTGGAACATCTGCCGTTAACGGTATCGGGCAATACTCTATCGCATACTCTACTGGCGCTCAAGTTCCACAATCGCTATGGGCACACTATGGTGGTCGTCTTGATGTAAAGATTAGTGAGACTGCCGATAACGCTATTGACATTACACTTTACGGCCCATCTGACGGTACTGGAATTTTTGATAGACTACCTGGAGATACGGGTTCAATTACATATCCAGGCCCATACAAGCTTGCATATGTTGCTGCCGGTTCTGACTATGCCGCGTTATCTATTACTGGTTCTGGAATTAAAATTACTCCCAAAACTTTGAAGATTCGCACAGCTGCCGACCCGTTAAAGGTTGCGCAAGATATTGCTAAAACTATCACTAACCCTTTCATTTCTACAAAGACTCAAGCATATGACCGTGGCTCTTGGGCTGTACAGGAAGCTTCTGGTCCACGTGTATCGTTGAGCGCAAGCATTCCCGTATCTCATGTATCATCTTTTGGGCTTATTGCTGGGTCACTTATCAAATACCGCGACAGCATCTACCGTGTAACTGACGCTAATGTTGGCAACCTAGTAGTTTCCTTCAACGCCGTGCGCCATGTCACTGTAGACGATTTTGACACTTTGTGGAATGGTAAAAATGTTGAGTCACATGACCTTACATGGCTAGGTTATGACGCTTCAGACCAAGTTATTGCGCCATTACGTCTTATCGGTGACGACGAATCTGTACTCATGTTCCTCGATACTGATGTCAACCCATACTATGACTTCACTGGTGAGCCAGAAATCAGCGTATTCCAAGACACTGACGCTACACCATACTACCAAGATGGTGGTAACCTTGATGGTGAGGACGAGATTCGTCTCGATGTGGACGAGAACCCATACGATAAGGATGTTGAATAATGGCTTTAAATAATATTCAGGCCCTTGGCGATGACCAGGCTTGGAAGCTTCAAGTAGAAGCATACATTAAAGAACTACAAAATCAGGTAAATGTGCTTAATGCGCAGGTTAACTCACGAGGAACACGATAATGCCACTAACCCCAGAGGGCGTATATTACGCCGACACTTCAACAGCAATGTCTGTAGCAGATATTACGTCAGAAATGGCTACAAGTATTAGTGATGAACTTGCTAAACTATCTAACGCCGGTATTGTTTCTTCTGCTGCAGAACGTGACACTCTATACCCCATCCCGGTTCAAGGTAACTCTGTATTCCGTAGCGACCTAGGTTTGCGCGAAACATACTATGCCGTATATAACGCATCTACTAACCCTGGCGGTAAGGGTTCCGCTGGCTGGTACAAGGATACTCGTATCTTTGTGCAAAGCACCACGCCTGCTTCTCCCAATGTTGGCGATTTGTGGTTCTGGTAGCACATGGCAACCGGATGGTTTCCCGTTGGTGGCGGGAACTTAATATATTTACGAACAGAAACGCAAGAAGTATCTACAGACATTGCAAACAATAGGTCTACTGTTCGCGTAAAAGTGTGGATGGGGCCTCGTGACCGCAATGTTAGCGGTAGCACATCTGCTAACGCAACTATGCGCATTTACATTAATGGCAACTATTCAGATGTTGGCGTGCCTTCAACTAGCTGGTTCTATGACTACTACAATTATTCTGAAGACTACTTAGGCGAATGGTCTAGTGTTGTAGACCATGATGCTAATGGTTCTAAGACTATCAGCGCATCTGCTACTTATGGAACAGCTGGCTGGGGTACAGCTACTGCTACGGATAGTAGTGTTGTATTAACAAACTTTACATTCACTGCTGGAACACCTCCGTGGATGTCTGCAGCCGCGGTAACTGGCGTTACTGGTAGTGTGAACATTTCTTGGGGAGCCGCAACATCATATCTTACCCCAGTAACTTATTACTATTCTTACCGCTCTAGTAGTAACGGTGGCGCTAGTTATAGTTCTTGGAGTAGTGCATCATCTACTACTGCTACAAGTGCAAACTATAGCTCATTAACGCCAGGTTTAACATACCAGTTTAGGGTTTATGCAACCAATGGGCAAGATGGTGATAGTGGCTATCGTGAATCTAACACAGTATTTCTTACTGCTGGTGGTAAAAGATTTGCTGGCCCTAACGCTAATGACTGGGCGCTCACTGCAGCTCAGGCCAAGCGCTGGAATGGAAGCTCGTGGACTACGCTCAGCACTTTGAAGCGTTTTGATGGAACTAACTGGGTCAACCTGTCCTAGCTGGCTACTGGTATACTGGAATAAGAATTGTTTAGGAGCATAAGTTGACTCAACCCACC
>ERZ1034365.1881-NODE-1881-length-10218-cov-2.403313_pt1 | contig 10218 bp, 11 predicted proteins | sample MGYA00520615_ERZ1034365 | MGnify/ENA primary metagenome ERZ1034365 (study PRJEB33736, sample SAMEA104284505) | Azolla filiculoides | biome: Urban; feature: Water surface; material: Ditch water | place: Netherlands | collected 2015-10-28 | depth 0-0.1 m ...
TTTGTTTTTGATTAAATCCAAGTGGAATTAAAGCAATTGCAACATTGTCTTTTACGCTTAAAGTATTAAATAAATTATAAGATTGAAAAATAAAACCTAATTTTTTTGCTCTAAATTTTGAAGCATGTAAATCTGGAAGTTTTGCAATATTTTCATTTTCAACTTCAATACTTCCACTTGTTGGTTTTAGTAAAGTTCCAATTATAGATAAAAGTGTAGATTTTCCACTTCCACTTATTCCTTTCAAAATTACACAAGATGAGCTTTTTATTTCTAAATTGATATTTTTTAAAGCATGAAATTCTCTTTTTGTATTTTCGTTAAATATTTTATTTAAGTTAGTGATTTTTATCATTTCATACTCTCATTTGCATCAATTACTGATATTTTCCAAACAGGAATTAAAATAGCACTCAAAAAAGGAATTATAAAAAATAAAAAAAGTGTTACAATTATAGTGAAATCAACATTTGGATTTAAAATAAAATCATTTTGAATATTTGAAAAACCAATAAAAATATTTTTTAAAATAGGCGCATTTAATATAAATACAAAAATATACGAAATTACAATTCCAATAATAAAAGCCATGAATCCCACAATAAAATTTTCAATAATTTTTAGTTTGATAATATCTCTTATGCTCCAACCAACAGCTTTTAAAATCCCAATCTCTTTTTTATCACTTGAACTAATCATCGAATATCTTTGGTATAAAATTAAAATAAAAGTAAAAATTACAACTATAAATAAAACTAAAAAAATTCCACCTTTATAATTGAACATATTTTCATACTCTTTTTTTAGGCTCTCTTTTTGTAATATTCTAATATTTGAGTGTTTTAAAATCAGTTGTTCTTTTATATTTTGCCTTTCTAGATTATTTGGAACATTTAAAACAATATCAGTTGAATTTTCTTCATTTATATTTAAAATATTTTTGGCAAGATTTATATCCATAATTATTAAATCATTTGCAACAAGATTTGCTTCTTGTGGTAAATCTTTAAATATTTTTACAGTTGTTAATTTATTATTGAAAATCTTAAAATCATAAGAATCAAAATAGTGATATTTATCAAATATTTTTTTTATTCCATTTCCTATTATCATTGAATCATTTTTTAAAAAATCAGAGATATTTAAGGTTTTTGAAAGTTCTTTTAGATTTTTATTGGTATTTTCTTCAAATAAATCAATCCCAACAATTGTAAAATAAACATTTTCAGGCATAAAATAATATTGTCCATAAACTCTTTGTTGCGTATCTTTTACTCCATTTATAGAAGAAAAATCCTCAACCCAAGAGATTGGAGTATCTAGGATTTTTCCACTGTTGATTTTTTGTATTACAAAATCACTTTGATTATCTAAGGTGGAAAAAGCCTCTTTTTTTAAACTATTAGAAATAAATAGTACACTTGAAATTAAAAAAACAATTAAAATAGAAATAATAAAAATTGCAATATGTTTTGATTTATGTTTTATTAAAAGTAAAAATAAAAAGTTAAAAAAAACGCTACTTTGCATAAACATATTCCTGATAACTTATTTGCATATTTAAAGGATAAATTGTATTTGAAAAATCTTTATTCTCTTTTATTCGAGCTTCGTAAATATTATTTGAAAAACTTAGATTAGGAAGTTTTGTAATACTACTGATTTTTGTGGTGTAATTAATCTTATTATTCAAATTTGAATGAACAAAAATAAGAAAAATAAAAGTAGATATAAAAAAAGTGATAATTAAAATAAACTTTTTTGTTAAAGTAGTGATAATAAACTCCTATTAGAACTTAGTTATTCTATCTTCTTTTAGTTAATCTTTTGTTAAAGAAATTATATAAAATAGTAATTTATTCTATTTTTAGTGAGAAATATCATCATTTCAATGCCCAATAAATAGGCTTTTAAGTATTCTTTAATGTATTACAAATGTAAAAAAAGATATAATTGCGCGAAGATTTAAGGAGAAACTATGCCAAATAAACATCAAATTGATGAATTAAAAGTAATTTTACTTGAAAGAAAAGAAAATATTTTATCAAATATTAATAATAGTAGAGCGAATATTGATCAATTAAAAGAACAAGAAATTAATGATGAATTAGATTATGCTGAGTTAATTAGTGATTCTTTTACAGAAGGAATGATTGCTAATCACCAAATTGATGAATTAAGACAAATTGAAGAGTCTCTTAGAAAAATTGAGCTAGGAACTTATGGAATTTGTGATATGTGTGGAGTAGTTATTCCATTAGGTAGATTAAAAGCAAAACCTTTTGCAAAATTTTGTACAGAATGTAGAACAGTTTATGAAAATGAATTCGTAAAAAGAGCTAAAAATTGATAGAAAGAGTTTATCCTAAGAATGATAAAACTTTAAATTTCAAATTTGTTCAAAATGAAGAGGATTTTATAGTTGAAGAACAACCTATAAAATTTTCTGGCTCTGGAAGTTTTTTAGTTTTAAAAATAGAAAAAAATAATTGTGACACTTGGGAATTAATCGATAGATTAGCTAAATTTCTAAATGTATTCTCAAATGAGATTGGATATGCTGGTTTAAAAGATAAACGAGCAACTACAATTCAATATATGACAATTCCTAAAAAATATTCAAAAGAGATAAAACTTTTTAAAAATAAAAAAATTGAGATATTAGAAACTTTTTTACATAATGAAAAGTTAAATATTGGTGATTTAGAGGGAAATAGATTTAAAATAAATCTTCATAATGTTGAAGTTGCAGATATCAATCACATTCAAAAAATTATTAAATTAATTGTTAAAGATGGAATGCCAAACTATTTTGGTTATCAAAGATTTGGAAAAGAGGTTGTAGATAACCTTGCAAAAGCAAAAGATGTGGTTTATGGAGAAAATATTGTAAAAGATAAGAAGCTCTCTAAAATGCTTATCTCTGCTTATCAAAGTAGCTTTTTTAATGCTTGGTTGGTTGAGCGATTAAAAATCTCTAATGAAGAGTTTAAGCTTTTAGATGGCGATGTTTTTTTAGATTTACAAAAAGATAAATTGTTTACTCCAAAAGTTATAACTTCTAATATCTTAAACGATTTTCATAATTTTAAAATAACACCAACGGGATTATTACCTGGAAGAAAAGTATTTAAAGCTGTAGGTGAAGCAGCACTTATTGAGCAAAAGTATGATGATTTATATGTACAAGAAAAAGGTTATAGAAGAGAAGCTATTGTATTTCCTAGGGATATAAATTGTAAATATGATGCTAGTAAAAAGATATGTAATTTAGATTTTGTTCTTCCAAAAGGCTCTTATGCAACAGTTTTAGTTGAGTATTTAGCTAATAAGAATTTTGGATAAACATTTTTAAAATAGATTTAAAAAAAAGGGATATTTGGAAAACCAAATATCCCTTTTTTATTTATAAAGTTCTTATTTTATGGAAGAGTTATATATTTTGAATCAAAGTATATTTTATTTCCAATTGCAATCATTCTTTCTTCATTATCAAAACTAAATTTATAAATTCTATCATCTGAAAGATCTTGGTTTAAATTAATTAAAAAACCTTGTGATTCAACTGCATATAGAGAATTTGAATATGCTAAAGCATGAATTTTTGCATACTTATATTTTTTCTTTGCAACTTCAGCTAAGTTTGCATTTAATTTAATAATTTGACCATCAATAGTAGCTAAATATATATCATCATTTTTTACAATTAAATCTCTAACTTCATAATCTTTTGAAATCACTTCTTTTGGAGAAATTGATACAATTTTATTTGGACTTGCAACGATTAATGTTTGAGAGCTCTCAATCACATTTAATGAAATAATATTATTAAACTCTTTATCTGGATCTACAGAAATATTCTTTACAACTTCATTATTTAAAGCTGAAACAATAATTATTTTTCCATTTAAAGTAGGGAAAAGAATTAAATTACCCATAAAATATGGATTAGTAATTCTTGTATCATTTGCTAATGATATAGGTTGATAATCTTTGAAAAGAGTTTTATTTGTATTAATATCAATTAACTCTAATGTGTCATTAGAATAAACCAATGCCAATTTATTATCTTTTAAAGATGCCGCAACTACAACATCTTTAGTAACTCTTTCTTTGTCACCAATTAAAATTTTATTAATACGATTAGTAGCAATTACTTTTCCATCAGATGATACATTTAAAAAACTAAAGCCTTCTGGAAGTTTAAATGAAGAGATACCTTTTTCATTAATTATTTCTCCATCTTCAAGTGTAGCTCCAATTTTATTCATTGAAACAATTGATGAAGGCATTGACTCTTTATTTAATTCAATTTTACTACTTACATCTTCAGGTTCAAAATATTTTTTACTTGAACATGCTGTAAATAAAAATAGTGCTGATAATGAAATTAAAATATATTTCATGGTATTTCCTTATTTTGTAAGTAGATAATGATTTAGCAATTTTGCTAATTCAAAAGCTCTTGAATTTTCTGGAATTAATTTTAATGCAGTTTTAGCTTCATCAAATTTTCCTTCATTTGTTAAAAAAAGTGCTTTGTTAAATATAGCAAACTCTTTAAGTAAAAAATCATTTTGCATTGATAAATTATCTAATTCAGAAATAGTTTTATTTGTCAAAGCAGTTTCGTATTTAGCTAACTCTTTTAGTATAGGAAGATTTATATCTACAGCTTTTCCATCTTTTTGAGCTTGTAAATATTTAGCCACATCATAAAGTTTTACATTTTTATCTTTTAAAGTCGCAAGAGCTTGAGTATCATTACTATTCTCTAAAACTTTTTTAAAAGCAATATTTGCTTCAAGTTTATTTGATTCATCTACAATATTTTTTACAAAAACAACTATAACACCAATAATTAAAGCTGCTATTATTCCAAAGATTAATGTTTTATATTTTTTAAAAAACCTTTCGCTTCTCACAAAATTTTCTAAAAATTTTTCTTCGCTACTAAGCTCCATTTTAACATAATCAACATTTTCTTTTATACTCATATTTATAACCTTTTTTAAAAGTAGTTGATATGGTACAAAATTTTTGATAAAATCTTACTTTTATCTTACTTTTTGTATAATATTTCTCTATAAATTTATAAGGTTATAAAAAATATGAAGAGAATATTCTTAGCTTCTGCATTATCATTGGTTCTATCTCATACTCTTTTTGCTGTTGGAGAACCTACTCCTGAACAAACAAGATTTGAATCACTATCTAAATTAACAAAAGTAATTGGTACAGTTGAGAAATATTACGTTGATGACGTAAAATTACAAGAGATTGTGGATAAAGCATTAAAAGGTTTAATGCAAGAGTTGGATGCTCATTCATCATATCTTGATAAAAAAGCATCAAAAGAGATGTCTATTCAAACTCAAGGTGAGTTTGGAGGATTAGGTATCACTGTTGGCATGAGAGAAGGTGCTTTAACTGTAATTTCTCCAATAGATGGAACACCTGCATTTAAAGCTGGAGTAAAAGCATCGGATATTATTTTAAAAATTGATAATTCATCAACTATAAATATGACTTTAGACGAAGCAGTATCTTTAATGAGAGGTAATCCTCAAACAGATATAAAATTAACAATTGTAAGAAAAGGTGAAGCAAAGCCTTTAGAGATAAAAATGAAGAGAGATATAATTAAAATTCAATCGGTTTTTGCAAAAACAATTGAAAATGAAAATTTATTATATTTAAGAATCGCAAGTTTTGACACAAAAGTTACAGAAGATTTAGAAAAACTTATAGCTGAAAATAAGAATGTAAAAGGACTTGTACTTGATTTAAGAAACAATCCTGGAGGATTACTTTCTCAAGCTATTGGAACAGTAAACCTATTTGTTGATAAAGGTGTTATTGTTTCTCAAAAAGGTAGAAATGCAGAAGATGAAGAGAAATTTGAGGCAGTTGCTTCAAAAATGAAAACTAAATTGCCATTGGTTGTTTTAGTAAATGAAGGTTCTGCATCAGCATCTGAAATTGTAAGTGGTTCACTTCAAGATCATAAAAGAGCAATTATCATAGGAGAAAAAACTTTTGGTAAAGGTTCTGTTCAAGCAGTTCTTCCAATTGATAATGAAAAAAGTGAAAATATAAAATTAACTATTGCAAAATATTATTTACCAAGTGGTAGAACTATTCAAGCAGTAGGTGTTACACCTGATATTGTTGTAAATGCAGGAAAAGTAACTCAAGATGAAGATAATAAAGTAAAAATCAAAGAAGCTGACTTAAAAAAACATCTTGAAGGTGAACTTGAAAAAACAAAAGATGTAAAAAAAGAAGAAAAAGCTGTTGCTGATGAAAATAAAAAAGTACTTACTGGTGAAGATGTATTAGGAGATAATCAATTGAATACTTCTATTGCAATTTTAAAAAGTTTAATAATAATGAATAAATAAAAATAGGAGACTAAATGAAAATAAGTGATATTACTGCACTTGGACTTTGGCCTGATTCAAAGAAAACTACAACTTTAAAGGGAATTTCTGAACTTGAAGAGCTAGGGTACAATTTATTTTATATTGGTAAAAATGCAGATCTTTATACTTGTCCAGGAGATGAGCCAAAAGTTCTATTAGTAAGAAGTGATAGATGTTCAGTATTTGATATTCCATTAAATCTTTTAATTGATGGAAAAGGTGTTTCACAAACGGCAATTTCAAACAATGGTGCAGCATTTGCAAAAGAATCAGGAATAAGAACAGCAATTTTATCTGAAACTGTTGATTCATCTTTGGCAATTGCTCCAAGATGTCAATTAATGGAATTATGTAAGCCTTTAGAAGCTGTTGTTGATGGAGATTTAGTTCAATTTGAGTTAATTTTTAGAAATTATTTAACAGGTTCTTTATTTGATGCTTGTCAAAATGGAAGTGACCCTTATGGTTTAGAGTTACCAAGTGGTTTAGAACAATGGCATAAATTTGAGTCTCCAATTTTTACTCCTACAACAAAGGGTATAAAAGATGAGCCTTTAAGTTCTCAAAAAGTTAGAGAATTATTCCCTGAAATAATTACAAGTCTTGAAAAATTATTCAAAGATTTTACCGCTTTTGCATATGAAAGAGGAATCATTGTAGTTGATACTAAATTTGAAATATTTGTTAATTCAAAAGGTGAGTGGGTTTTAGGTGATGAAGTTTTAACACCTGAAAGTTCAAGATTTATCTCTAAAGAGGATTTTGATGCACAAAATTATATCTCTATGGATAAACAAATATTAAGAGATTTTGGAAAAGCTGATAACTGGAAAGAAAAAGCAAAAAATCTTAAATCGGGTGAAAAATTAGAAGTAAATGTTCCACAAGAGATTAAAGATAAAATTTTAAGTGGATATACAACTATTCTTAATAGATTAAGTAAATAGTTTATAAAAAAATAGTTAACTAAATTGCTATAAGGCAGTTTTAGATATAATCGTAAAAATATAAATTGAAGGTGATAAATGAAAGCAATTGTAAATGTAGCATTAAAACAAGGTGTACTTGATGATCAAGGTAAAGCAACACATCATGCACTAGATACATTAGGTTTTAAAGAGTTAGTTAAAAATGTAAGAATTGGTAAACAAATTATTATTGAATTAAACTCTACTGATGAAGCTGCTGCTAAAGAAGAAGTTACAAAAATGTGTCAAAAACTTTTAGCTAATACTGTTATTGAAGATTATGATATAGAAATAGTAGGTTAATATGAAAATTTCAGTATTACAATTTCCTGGAACAAACTGTGAATATGATACAAAATATGCATTTGAACAATTAGGTTGTGATGTACAAATTATTTGGCATAAAGAAAAACAAATCCCAGCTGATACTGATTTATTAGTAATTCCTGGTGGATTTTCTTATGGAGATTATTTAAGAAGTGGTGCGATTGCAAGATTTGCAAATATTATGGATTCAGTTCAAGCATATGCTGCAAATGGTGGAAAAGTTTTAGGGATTTGTAATGGATTCCAAATTTTATTAGAAGCTGGATTATTACCAGGTGCTATGAAAAGAAATGATTCTTTACATTTTATTTCAAAATATCATACTTTAAAAGTAGTAAATACTGATAATACATTTTTATCTTTATTAAATAAAGATGATGTTCTTAATATTCCTGTAGCTCATCATGATGGTAATTATTATATTGATGCAGATGGATTAAAAGAGTTAGAAGATAACAATCAAATTCTTTTAAAATATTGTGATAAAGATGGAAATTTAGTAAATATGAATGGTTCAGTTTCAAATATTGCAGGTATTTGTAATAAAGAAAAAAACGTATTTGGATTAATGCCACATCCTGAACGAGCTATTGAAGATTTATTAGGTTCTACTGATGGAATTAATATGCTAAAGGGTTTTTTACAATAAGGAGTTAATCTCTTATTGTAAAAAGTGAAATGAATAAAATATTAAAACTAATCATTTTATTAAATATTTTTCTATGTGTTAATCTTTTTGCATCAAAAAATCTATATCTTTCGTATTCAAAAGTTCCTACAAATGTATATAAAAATCAAAAATTTGAAGTAGTTGTTAGAGCATTAGTAACAACAAATTCATTTGATGAATTATCAACAACTTTCTCTAACTCTTCAAATATAACTATTATAAATCCAAAAAATCCTTGGACAAAAATCTCTGATGATACATATGAAAATAGTTATTATTTTAAATTAAAGCAAGGAAATTTTAAATTTCCTGATATAAGTGTGAAATTATCAAGTGCTGATTCTGTCGTTGATGTGAGTGATTTAGCAGTACCTGCTATTAAATATTCAGATATTGGAAAAGGTGATGAAAGATACTCTGGAGTTATTGCTGATGAGTTAGTTTTAAAAGCATATAAAACAAAACAGTATAATAATAATGAAGCTTTAACAATTATTGATGTGGATGCAATAAATTCAAATTTAGAAGATTTTAAATTAAAAGAAGTTGATGAACAAGGAATATCAAATTTAAAAGATGCTGGTGATAAACAGAATTTGGTATATTATTTTGTGACACCAATTCATAAAAAGAAACTAGTACTTACTTATTATAATACAAAAACTAAAAGTTTAAAAGATATAACAGTACCTTTATTATTACAAAACGAGTTAGTTAGTACTCAAACAGATTTAAATCCTAATGATTCAAGTTTTGAAAAATATAAAAAAGTAGCTTCAGCACTTGCTTTTATTGGATTTGCAATATTATTTATATTAAAAAGAAAAAAAATATTTTTGATAATATCATTAATATTTTTAACAATTTCAATAATCTATTTTTTACCAAATAGTGTAGGAAAAGTAAAAAAAGATTCGTTTGTATATATTTTACCAACGAAAAATTCAACAATATTTTTTAAATTACAAAATGATCAAAGTGTTGAAATTCTAGATAAAAAGAATGGTTTTATAAAAGTTCTTGGAATTGATAGTGATTTTATAGGTTGGATAAAGGAAGATAGTCTTGGCACGAATTAGAGGAATAATACTTTTAATACAGTTTTCAATTACTGTAGCAATTACAGTAGTTTTGATGTATATTTTTAAAAATCATACTCATAAAGTAATAAAAGTTTGGATGAATTTGCAAATGTTTTTTTTAGGAATTAAACTAGAGACACAAGGAAAACTTGATGAATCGTGTGAAATGATTTTAATGAATCATCAATCACTACTTGATATTATAGTTATGGAGTATATTCATTCAAAAGATTTAGCTTGGGTTGCAAAAAAAGAGATAACAGATTTATTCTTTTTTGGACATATTATAAAAGCTCCAAGAATGATTAGCATTGATAGGGAAAATAAAGCTGGAATTATAACTTTATTAAAAGAGACAAAAGATAGATTAGACAAAGGTCGTCCAATTGCAATGTTTCCTGAAGGAACTAGAAGTGATGGAAAATCAATGAATAGCTTTAAGCCAGGTGCTAAAATGGTTGCAAATAAATATGGTTTAAAAGTTCAACCTATAATTTTATTAAATACTAGAAATATAGTTGATTCTAAAAAACTATTGGCAACTCCTGGAATTGTAAAAGTTATCTATTTAGAGCCAGTTCAAGCAGATAAAAATACAACTTGGTATGAAGAGACAGAAGAAAAAATGAGAGAGATTTTTAATAAAGAATCAAAAAATTATTATGTGGATTAATATATAATTTTTATTTGATAAATTTGTCATTTATAAATTATATTTGTAGATTTTTTCAAAATAAAATTGCAAA
>ERZ1034365.1883-NODE-1883-length-10211-cov-4.342412_pt1 | contig 10211 bp, 11 predicted proteins | sample MGYA00520615_ERZ1034365 | MGnify/ENA primary metagenome ERZ1034365 (study PRJEB33736, sample SAMEA104284505) | Azolla filiculoides | biome: Urban; feature: Water surface; material: Ditch water | place: Netherlands | collected 2015-10-28 | depth 0-0.1 m ...
ATCTACAACGGCCTGCCGCACAACCTGGAGCGTCAGCTCAAGAAACATCCGCTGCAGTGCCCGGTGCACTTTATTGGCGGAACCGACTCTGCCGAAATGCGCCAGGTCGGCATGCTGCTAACCAACCGCGTTGCCAAGGGCCGCGTCACCATGCTGGATGGCAGCCACTTGTTCCCGATGGAACGTCCGGTAGAAACCGCGGCGGCCATTGAGGAGGCCATTCGTTCGATGGCTTCTTCTTTGGCGTAGGCAACGGGGAGGCAGAGCGTTCTGCTCCATGTCGCCAACCACCAAAGAGTAGAGTGGCTGGCGGCAGGGCGTCCTGCGCAGGTAAAGGAGGAGCCCGCTTCAGCGGGCGGGGGACACGGAGCAGGGCGCTCTGCCGCTAGCTGCTCTACGGATCACGCCGACCATTGAACCCAGTTGAAGTGGGCCGTGAGCAGCACGACAAGTCCAAACGCGATTCGGTAGTACGCAAAACCTACAAAGCTGTTGTTGGCGATGAACTGCAGAAGCCAGCGAATACACAGCCACGCGGCAATAAACGACACCACAAAACCCACGCCAAACAGCGGCAGGTCGGCGGCGCTTAGCAGGGCGCGCTCTTTGTAAAGGCTGTAAGCCCCAGCGCCCACCAGTGTGGGAATCGCCAGAAAGAACGAAAACTCGGCCGCCACCTTGCGCGACAGGCCCAGCAACATCCCGCCAATGATGGTGGCACCACTGCGGCTGGTGCCGGGAATCATGCCCAGGCACTGCACCAGGCCGACCTTGAGTGCGTCCAGCCCCGACATGTCGTCAATATCGCGGATCCGCACTTCGGGCTTGGCCCACTTTTCGACCCACAAAATGATCAGGCCGCCCACGATGAACGCGCCAGCCACCACGCCCGGATTGAACAAATGCTCCTTGATCGCCTTGTAGACCGTGAGGCCCACAATGCCGGCCGGCAGAAAGCCGATGATCACATTGGCAGCAAAGCGCTGCGCGCGCCGGCTGCTGCCCAGGCCCACCAGCGTGCTGCGGATTCTTTCCCAGTAAATGAGGATGACCGCCAGAATGGCACCGGTCTGGATGGCGATTTCAAAGACCTTGCCCTTTTCATCATGCATGCCCATGAGGGCGCCTGCCAGAATCAAATGGCCGGTGCTGGAAATGGGTAAAAACTCGGTCAACCCTTCCACGATGCCCATGACGGCCGCCTTGAGCAACAAAACAATATCCAAAATTCACTCCCAAAATTATTCGTATCGCAACGCTTGTATGGGCAGTAGTTTAGAGGCCCGTCGTGCCGGGTAAAAACCAAAGAACACGCCCACAAAACCCGAAAAACCCACCGCCAGAAAAACCGAACCGGCACTCAGACTCACCTGCCATTCGGCAAAGCGCCCGACGCCCCAGGTCGCTGCGGCCCCCAACGCCACGCCGATGGCACCCCCAATCAGGCTGAGCGTGACCGCCTCAATCAGGAACTGCGCAAGAATGTCGCGCCCGCGGGCTCCCACCGCCATGCGCAAACCAATTTCGCGGGTGCGCTCGGTCACGCTGACCAGCATGATGTTCATGATGCCAATGCCGCCGATGACCAGACTGATGCCGGCCACGGCGGCCAGCAGCAGGGTCATGATGCGGCTTGACGCCTCCTGCGCCTGCAGGATCTCGGTCAGGTTGCGGATCGAAAACGGATCGTCCGCGCCGGGCTGCACCTTGAAGCGCTGGCGCAGCAGCTCCTTGATGCTGTCCTCGGCCACCTTCATGCTCTGGCCCTCGCGCACCTTGACGCTGATGGAGCCGATGCGCTTGAACTTGCTGCCCGCCCCGCCCTGGATGCGGTTGCGGTAGGTGGAGATCGGCACGATCACCACGTCATCCTGGTCCTGGCCCATCGAGTTCTGCCCCTTCTTCGACAAGACGCCGACGATGGTCACGGGCACCTTCTTCACACGGATCACCTGGTCCAGGGGATCGGCCTCGCCAAACAGCTCCCGCGCCACGGTCTGCCCGACGATGGCTACCTTGGCCGAGCCCTGCAGGTCCGCCGCATCGAAGCCGCGCCCGTCCGACAGCGGCCATTCGCGCGCCTCGAGGTAGTCGTTGGTGGTGCCGAAGATCGAGGTGCTCCAGTTGGTGTTGCCGGCCACCACCTGCGCGCCGGTGCGCGAACTGGGCGCGGCCACCTGCACCTCGGGCACTTCGCGGGCGATGGCCAGCGCGTCTTCCTCGGTCAGCCCCTGGCCGGTTTGCGCGCCCAGCCGCACGCCGCCGGCCGTGATGCCGCCGGGAATCACCAGCATGATGTTCGAGCCCAGGCCCTTCATCTGCTCCTGCACGCGCTGGGTGGCGCCGCTGCCCACCGCGATCATGGTGATGACCGCCGCGACACCAATGATGATGCCCAGCATGGTCAGCACCGAGCGCAGCTTGTTGGCGGCCAGCGCACGCAGCGCCAGACGCAGCGAGGCCAGCGCGTTCATGTGGCGGCCCCCGTAACGAGGCCGGGATGACCGGGCTGGCGCACGTCCTCGACGATGTGGCCGTCCTTGAAGACGATCTTGCGGCGCGCCCAGGCCGCCACGTCGTTTTCATGGGTCACCAGGACCACGGTCATGCCCTGCGTGTTCAAGTCGGTCAGCAGTTGCATGATGTCTTCACTGGTTTTGGAGTCCAGCGCGCCGGTGGGCTCGTCGGCCAGGATGAGTTGCGGATGGTTGACCAGCGCCCGCGCAATCGCCACGCGCTGCTGCTGCCCGCCCGACAGCTCGGCAGGCGTGTGCCGGCTGCGCTCGCCCAGGCCCACACGCTGCAATGCGGCCAGCGCGTGGGTGCGCCGCTCGGCCGTCTTGACCCCCGCATAGACCATGGGCAGTTCGACGTTCTCCAGCGCGCTGGTGCGCGGCAGCAGGTTGAACTGCTGGAACACAAAGCCGATGCGCCGGTTGCGGATCGACGCCAGTTCGTCGGGCGCCAGGCCCTCCACCTCCTCGCCCGCCAGCCGGTAGCTGCCGGACGTCGGCAGGTCCAGGCAACCCAGGATGTTCATCAGCGTGGACTTGCCTGAGCCGGACGCGCCCATGATGGCCACGAAGTCGCCCTCGGCAATCTCCAGCGACACGCCGCGCAGCGCATGCACCGTCTGGTCGCCCATGGTGTAAGTCTTGACCAGGTCACGGGCCGCAATCAGCGGGCGGCCCGGTGCCAGGGCGGTGCCGGCGGCGGGCGGCAAGGCGGGATCAGCAACGGTCATGACGTGCCTCCACGGGGCTCAGAACGGCATGCGCGGGCCGGCCGCGGGCTTGGACCCCTGCACGCCGGCCGCCCCCGGGATGACGGTGCCGATGATGACAACGGCGCCCTCCTTCAGCGCGGCCGCCTCCGGCGCGTTCGGCCCGACGATCAGCTCCGTGCTGGTGCCGTCGGTGATGCCCAGGCGCACGTTCCAGGCGACCGGCTTGCCATCGCTGCCCAGCAGGTACAGGCGCCCCCGCGTGCTCTGGCGGCTGGCGGCCTGGGCCACCAGGGCGGCGTACTTGGGCTTTTGCTCCGGCGTCAGCAGATCGCCAATGCGCGCGCGAATGTCGGCGGTGATGCGCTCGCGCGCCTTGGGCCGCTCCTCGGCGGGCAGGTCGCGCAGCGTGCCGAACTTCGGCCGGGCGTCCGCATAGATGGCATCGACCTTGTCCACCTGCGCCGGTGTCAGGGCCAGCTCGGTCACAAGGCGATTGCGGAACTCGGTGGCGGGGCTACCGCCCGGCGCTGCAGGCGCTGCGCCCGGGGTGCCGCCTGCCGCCGGGGGCGCCGACGACGCAGCGACAGCGCCCGCTGCGGGCTTGCCGGCGCCTTCCGCCGGATTTTTCAAGCTTTTTGGGGCACTTCCCAGCATGGAAGGGTCATTGTTTGCTATTGATTTTGATTGATCTGCCGCGGCACCCTGCGCAGCGGCCACGGGCGCGCGGCCACCACCCTGGCCTGCCTGGGCCTGCAGTTGCTGGTACTTCACCCGCTGCGCAGGGCTGAGCATGGCGGTGATCTGGCTGCGCATCGTCGCGGTGAGCTTTTCGCGGGCAGCCGGCCGCTCGGCATCGGGCAGGTCGCGCAGGGCCATGAACCGGGGGCGCAACTCCGTGGTGATGGCCTCCAGCTTGCCCTGCTGCTCGGTGCTGAGTTGCAGTTCCGCCACCAGCCGCTCACGCAGCGCGGCAAAGCCGCCACCGCCGCCCGCTGGCTGGGCGAAGGCGGGGCTGAACCAGGTCCAGCCCTGCGCACGCCCGGTGGTCGAGGCCGGCGCCGCCGGGGCCGGAGCGCCACTGGCCCCCGGCCGGGCCGCTGCCGGCGCCGCAGGCTCCACGCCCGCAATGCGCACGCGCAGCGCCGCGTTCGGCACCTTGAGCACGTTCTCGCGCGTCTCGGTGACCACGCGCACGTTGGCGGTCATGCCGGGCAGCAGGCGATCGCCCACGTTGGAGAAGCCGACCACGGCCACATAGGTCACCACGTTGGCCACGGTCTGCGCCGCCTTGCGCACCTGGCGCACCTCGCCCTCGAAGGTCTGGCCGGGGAAGGCGTCCACCGTGAAGCTGGCCTTCTGGCCGGTGCGGATGCGCCCCACGTCGGACTCGTCGATGCTGGCGTCCACCTGCATGTCGCGCAGATTCCGGGCAATCACGAACAGCTCGGGCGACTGCAGGCTGGCCGCCACGGTCTGGCCCTTCTCGATGGCGCGCTTGATCACGATGCCGTTCACCGGCGAGGTGATGCGCGTGCGCGCCAGGTCGATGCGGGCCTGCGCCAGCGCGGCTTCTCGCTGCGCCACGTTGGCCTGCGCGCTCTTGATTTGCGCCTCGGTCACGCCGGCCTGGGCCTGCGCCAGTTTCAGCGACTCGCCCGTGGTGTGGACCAGGGCGCGGGCCTTGTCCGCCTCGCTCTGGGCGATGAACTGCTTTTCCACCAGACTCTGCTTGCGGTCCAGGTCGCGCTGGGCTTCGGCCAGATCGACCTGCGCCCGCGAGATGCCGGCGCGGCTGGCGGCGGCATTGGCCTGCGCCGTCAGCACGGCGGCGCGCGCGGCGTCCACATCGGCCTGGGACTGGCGCACGCGGTACTCAAAGGTCTCGGGGTCGATCTGGGCAATCAGCTGGCCGGCCTTGACCTCGCTGTTGAAGTCCACATACAGGTCCTTGATCTGCCCCGACACCTGGGTGCCGACCGACACCTGCGTCACCGGGTTGACCGCGCCGCTGGCCGACACCGTGGCCAGCAGGTTGCCGCGTTCGATCTTGCCCGTGCGGTATTGCACATCGGCCGCGGCGTCGCGCTGCGTCCACCACCAGGTGCTGCCACCGGCCAATGCCAGCACCACCGCACCCGCGATCCAGGAGGTCTTTTTCATGCCATGCATTTTAGGAATGGGGGCCGGCCTGCGGCGTGATCCACGGGGGCGGCCTTGTAAAGAGCAGGCAAATCCGGCGCATTTCGCGCCGGCGTGCTGCGTTTTACGCCGCCGGCCGGCATTTCGTCGCACACCGCTGGCCGCGGCCGGGGCCGGCCGGCACAGTCACGCCATCGACCCCACGCCACCGGAGCCCGTCATGCCACCCACCCCCGCCATCGCCATCCACCTGACCACCGCGCTGGGCGCGCTCGCCATCGGTCCGGTGGCGCTTTGGGCGCGCAAAGGCGCCACCCAGCGGCCCCGCCTGCACCGCGCCTTCGGCTACGCCTGGGTCACGCTGATGCTGGCCACCGCACTGTCGGCGCTGTTCATCCGCGACCACACGCTGCCCAACCTCTTCGGCTACACGCCCATCCACCTGCTGGTGCCGGTGACCTTCTTCGGCCTGTTCGGTGCGTTCTGGTGCCTGGCGCGCAAGAACATCACCGGCCACCGCAAGGCGATGCAGAACCTGTATTACCAGGCTTGCATCGGCGCGGGCCTCTTCACGCTGCTGCCCGGCCGCCTCCTGGGTCAACTGGTCTGGGGCCAGTGGCTGGGCTGGCTCTGAGCCTCCCGCGCAGACCGCATCGCCCCGCCGCCACGCCCACTTTTTCGCCTGCTTCAACTTCCACGCAAAGGGTTCCGCCATGCTGCTGCACATCGTCTCCAACACCCCGAAGTGGGTTTTTGCCCTGTTCGCCGCCCTGCTCTGGCTCGGGCTCAGCCAGTTGCTGACGCGCCGGGTCGGGCTGGCACGCAGCACGCTGCTGGCGGTGGGCATGACCGGTTTCTCGCTGTTCGGCACAGCGTCCGCGTTTGCGGGCGTGCCGGCCGCCCTGCCGGCCTGGGTGATGGCTGCCGCGGCGGTCTTCGCCGTTGTTGCGAAGCGCCCACTGCCCGCCGGCACGCGGTATGACGCTGCCAGCCGGCGCTTCACCGTGCCCGGCAGCGCCGTGCCGCTGGCGCTGATGATGGGCATCTTCTGCACGAAATACGCCCTGGGCGTCACTCTGGCCCTGCAGCCGGCCCTGGCGCGGGAAGCAGCCTTTGCACTGGGTCTGAGCGCGCTCTACGGCGCCTTCAGCGGCGTGTTCGCCGCACGTGCGGCCCGCCTGTGGCGCCTGGCGCTGGCGCAGGACCGGCGGCCGATGGCCGCAGCGCAGTAAATCCAGTACGCACCTCAAACCCTCGCAACCCCCTCGTTCCATCCTTCAAGGAAATCACCATGTCACACCGTTCCCCTGCCTGCACGCCAATGACCTCCCGCGCCCCACACGACGACGCCGCGCTGGAGGCCCTGGCCCGCCGCCGCGTGGGCGCCCGCATGGGCTGGCTGGTGCACGCGCTGGTCTATCTGCTGGTCAATGCCGCGCTGGCCACCGTATCGCTCGGCACCGGGCGCCACTGGGCGATCTTTCCCGCGCTGGGCTGGAGCCTGGGCCTGCTGCTGCACGGCCTGGGCGTCTGGCTGTCGCTGGGCGGCGGTGGCGTGCACCAGCGCCTGCTGAACCAGGAACGCGCCCGCCTGAGCGCCTCGCGCGACCCGTGGTGAACGCCCGGCGCGACCCTGCGTGAGCCGCCCGCACACCCACCCCCTGCGGCATACTCAAGTCATGCCCCCGATCCAACCCGCCGCCATCGCGCGCCATGCCCTGGTGGCGGCCCTGTTCAACACGGTGCTGGCCGTGGCCATCACGCTCTCGGGTCACCAGGGCTTCGCCGTCAACCTGCTGTATTCGCAACTGATCGGCCTCACGATCTGGGCGTTGATCGACGCCGGCCGCCTCCTGGTGTTTGCCCAAGGCTGGAGCACCGCCCCCGCCATGGCCGGACTGGTGCTGGTGGCCGTGCTGGTGGGCTATTTCGGCGGCAGCGCGGCCGGCGACCTGCTGCTGGGCTACCCGCCGCTGCATGGCCTGAACCGGTTTCCGAAGGCGATGACCGGGTTCCTTCTGATGTCGCTGGCAGCCGGCGCCGTTGGCACCTACTACTTCACCAGCCGTGCCCTGCTGGCCAGCGCCCGCCTGGCCCATGAAGAAGCCCTGCGCCAGGCCAGCGAGGCGCGCCTGAAGCTGCTCGAATCCCAGCTGGAGCCGCACATGCTGTTCAACACCCTGGCCAACCTGCGGGCGCTGATCGGCATCGACCCGACCCGGGCACAAGTCATGGTGGACCACCTGAACCGCTACCTGCGCGCCACGCTGGGCGGCGCGCGCGCCCGCACCCACCCGCTGGCGGCCGAGTTTGCCCGGCTGGAAGACTACCTGGAACTCATGGCCATCCGCATGGGCCCGCGCCTGCGCTTCACGCTGGACCTGCCCACCGCGCTGCGCGAGGTGCCCGTGCCGCCCCTGCTGCTGCAGCCGCTGGTGGAAAACGCCATCCGCCACGGGCTGGAGCCGTGCATCGAAGGCGGACACATCACCGTGCGCGCCAGGCGCGAGGCCGACACGCTGGTGCTCGAAGTGGCCGACACCGGCCAGGGGCTGGAGGCCGCCGCGCCGGCCCTGCGCGCGGCCTCCGGCGGCTTCGGACTGACGCAGGTGCGCGAACGGCTGGCCACGGCCTTCGGCCCGGAAGGAACTCTCGAATTGAGAGCAGACAATGAACAATTTACGATGGGAATCAAACGTTTTCCCTTGAAATCATGCCCCTGATCACCCCCAGCGGCCCCACCGCGCTCATCGCCGAAGACGAACCCCTGCTGGCCGCCGCGCTGCAGGCCGAACTGGCCCGCGCCTGGCCCGAGCTGCGTGTGCTGGCCACCGTGGGCGATGGCACGTCGGCCGTGCATCAGGCGCTGGCGCTGCAGCCCGATGTGCTGTTTTTCGACATCCGCATGCCCGGCCAGACCGGGCTGGACGCCGCCGCCGAACTGGCCGAACGCTGGGACACCACCGCAGCGGGCGCCCGGCCCTTCCCCGCGCTGGTGTTCGTGACCGCCTACGACGACTACGCCGTGCAGGCCTTCGAAGCGCAGGCCGTGGATTACCTGCTCAAGCCCGTGCAGGCGGTCCGCTTGCAAAAAACAGTGGAGAAACTGCGTAAAGCCAGCGTCAAAAGGTCTTCTAACGCTATTGATTCAGAAGCAGCGATGGAACCAATGCTGGCCCGCCTGCGTGGCCTGCTGGCTCCGCCGGCCAGCGCCCCGGCGCCGCGCCTGACGGTCATTCCCGCCAGTCTGCCGGGCACCAGTGGCGCCAGTGGCGCCAGTATCCGCATGGTGCCGGTGGACGAAGTGCTGTTTTTCGAGGCGGCGGACAAATACCTACGCGTGCTCACCGCCCACGCCGAATACCTCATCCGCACGCCGCTGAAGGAACTGGCCACGCAACTGGACCCGCAGGTCTTCTGGCAGATCCACCGCAGCACGCTGGTGCGCGCCAGCCTGATCGACACCGTGACCCGCGACGAGGCCGGCAAACTCAGCCTGACCCTGCGCGGCCACCCGGTGCGCCTGCCGGTCAGCCGGCTCTACGCGCACCTGTTCCGGGCGATGTAGCGCGGTGTGGCCCGCGCTCAGCGCCGGGTCCAGTCCGGGCGGCCATCGCCGTTGAAATCCTGGCGCTGGTCCGGAATGCCGTCGTGGTTGCGGTCGCGGCCATGGTGCCGGGCCCGGCGGTATTCACCGTAGCCATAGGCATGCCCCGGAGGTGCCCAGCCCACCGCGCGATAACCCACCGGCGCGGGCTGGTAGTACACCGGCGCAGAGCGGTACACCACCGGAGCCGGTTGCACATAGACCGGGCGGGGCTGCACATACACGGGCGCAGGCTGGTAATACACCGGCGCGGGCTGCACGTACACCTGCGGCCCGCTGTTGGACAGGCCCACCTGCACGCCCGGCGACGCCAGGCCAACCGACCAGAACACATCGTCGCGCGCCTGGGCCGCGCCCGTGGCGGCCAGTGCGGCGGCGCCCAGCGCCGCCACGGTGGCGGCGCGCATCCAGCGTGCGCGGGGGATGGAAGAATCGTTGTGTGGCATGTGAAGCTCCTTGCTTGTTGCACGACCCGCTGAAAGCGCGTCCGTGTGCTGATTAAACGCAGGAGACCCCGATACAGATGCCCTCCGGGGTGTGAAAGCCGTTGCCAGTTGTAACCCCGGCGGCCGGCCACCCCGCGCCGGCACCGAGGGCGGGCCGGTCACTCAGTGTTTGGCGAACCACAGGAGCAAAGCCACCACGGCCAGCACCCCCATGACCAAGGAAAAAATCGCCATCGGACTGGTTCGCGCGCCGGCGGCCTCGGGCGGCGGAAACGGGAGCGGACGCTGCCCGGGGCTGGACGCCTGCGCGGCCGCCAGGGCCGGATCGGTCAGGCGCGTCCACAGCGCCTTGGCCTGCGCCCCGCTGATGACGCCGCCATGCACCGCCGACTCCAGATCGGCCAGACCCACGGTCACGGTCCGCAGCGGCGCACGCGCACCCTGCATCGCCGTCTCGGCCCAGACGGTTGACTCATCCAACATCATCGTTTCAGCGCTGTCCTTGCTCATTCCCGACTCCCGTTAACCAAAGCATCCAGAACGATACCGCATTGCAGGGCAACGCCCCCCCCACCCCCCCCCCAAAAAGAACCCCAGAGGACCCACCCCCCACAAAACCCCCCCCCCCCCCCCCCCCAAAACACACAACGCCTGCGCCAGATCATCGAAAACGACCTGGACAAAGGCACCTACGCCACCCGCCACTGGGCCGGCACCCCGGTTGACGCCGCGCACCACGCCGCCGGCCAGCCCGACCCCGCCAAAATCCGCACCCGCTTTCCGCCGGAACCCA
>ERZ1034365.1884-NODE-1884-length-10209-cov-13.218417_pt1 | contig 10209 bp, 7 predicted proteins | sample MGYA00520615_ERZ1034365 | MGnify/ENA primary metagenome ERZ1034365 (study PRJEB33736, sample SAMEA104284505) | Azolla filiculoides | biome: Urban; feature: Water surface; material: Ditch water | place: Netherlands | collected 2015-10-28 | depth 0-0.1 m ...
TCAACAGATTACTGGTTTACAATTGACTATACGGAAAATGGTGCTGCAAAACAGTTTAAAGCGCATTTTTCATTAGTAAGATAATATTTAAGAATTACATTTTAAAAGCGACACTAATTGAAGTGTCGCTTTTTTTGTAAAATAAGGGAACAAAAAAAAGAGCTCATTTTATGAGCTCTTTTTAATATGAAGTTATAATTATTTTTGATTATAAACAGAAATTGCTTCTTTCAAAATTTGAACCGATTTAATCAAATCATCTTTCTTTAAAACATAAGCAATACGAACCTCGTCTAAACCAACATTTGGAGTAGAATAAAATCCTGCCGCAGGAGCAACCATAACAGTCTCACCATTAAAATCGTATGATTCTAACAACCATTGTGCAAATTTATCAGCATTGTCAATAGGTAGTTTCGCAATACAGTAAAAAGCACCTTTAGGAGTTGCTACAGTTATACCTTCTATTTTTTGCAATTCAGTAATCAATGTATCTCTACGATCTTTGTATTCTGAAATAACTGCATCAAAATAGCTTTGAGGTGTATCTAAAGCTGCTTCACTAGCAATTTGTGCATATGTTGGAGGACTTAAACGAGCTTGTGCAAATTTCATAGCCGTAGACATTACTGCAGCATTTTTAGAAACAATACATCCAATACGCGCACCACACATACTATAACGCTTTGATACCGAATCAATCATAATAGCATGTTCTTCTAATCCAGGAACATTCATTACTGAGAAATGCTCCTCTCTATCATAAATAAATTCTCTATAAACTTCGTCTGCTATTAAAAATAAATCGTGTTTTTTAACAATTTCAGCTAATTTTAATATCTCTTCTTTTGAATATAAATAACCTGTTGGGTTACCAGGATTACAAATTAAAATAGCTTTAGTTTTTGGTGTAATTAATTTCTCAAAAGCTTCAATTGGAGGCAAAGCAAATCCTGTTTCAATACCAGAAATTACAGGAACAACTTTTACACCAGATGCCGTAGAAAAACCATTGTAATTAGCATAAAATGGCTCAGGAATGATAATCTCTTCTCCCGCATCCATAGTACTTCCCATTGCAAAAAGCAAAGCTTCAGAACCACCAGTAGTGATAATAATATCTTGCGTGTCTATAGGTAATCCGTGGTTTTTATAATATTGCGAAAGTTTTGTTCTATAGCTTTCAAAACCAGCAGAATGACTATATTCCAAAACACTAATGTCAGCATTTTTTACAGCTTGTAGCGCTACTTCGGGTGTTTTAATATCTGGTTGCCCAATATTTAAATGATATACTTTATGTCCTTTTTTCTTAGCAATTTCTGCATAGGGAACCAATTTTCTAATTGGCGATTCAGGCATTTGTTGTCCTTTAATTGAAACTTTTGGCATGATATATTTTTTAAAGATTCGCAAAATTGCGATTTTTTTTTGTGATATAAGCAATTTTGCTGCTTAAAATGTGTTAAATATATAACCATTAAGAAATAATTTCTTACATTTATGATATAAAATTGGTTATGAGAAGAATAGTGCAATTTTCCCTAATGCTTTTTGCCATAACATCAGTTTTTGCACAAGCGAAATGGAATTCCAATAAAGCTAAAATCAAAATTCCTTTTGAGTTGACTCATAATTTAATTATTATGAATATCACACTCAATGATGCGCCTTTGAATATGATTTTGGATACGGGTTCTGATAGAAACCTATTGTTTTGTTTTCCAGAAAAAGATTCATTAGAAATTTTCAATCCAAGAAAAGTAACCTTTAGAGGTGTTGGTTTAGGAGAACCAATTGAAGCTATTGTTTCTCAAAAAAACAACATGAAAGTGAAAGAGTATGAAGACCCAAATTTTGAAATATTAATCATTGATAGCCAAGGTGTAAATATTGTAAATAAATTAGGCGTCCCAATCAATGGAATAGTTGGTGCCAGTTTCTTTAAAGATTTTTTAGTGGAAATAAAATATGACACACAAGAAATTATTCTCCATAAAAATAAAGAAAATATACTTTCCAAAAAGGCAAAAAAATACACAAATAACACTATTCAACTTATTGAAGACAAGCCATATATTGATTTAAAATTAGGAATTGATGACAGATTGCAAAATTTTAAATTACTAATAGATACTGGTCTAGGTGATGGTTTATGGTTGTTTGAAAATGATACGATTAAAACCCCAAAACTTTTTTTTGATGATGTTTTAGGTCGTGGTTTAGCTGGAGATATTTTTGGTAAACGCTCAAGAGTGAAAATAATTGAGATGGCAAACTATAAAATTCAAGAGGCTTTAGTTTCTTTTCCAGATAGCATTTCTTTTCCACAACATAATTTAGTAAAAAGTAGAAATGGTTCTTTAGGTGGTGCAATTACAAAACGATTTAACTGGTTTATTGATTACCAAAATCAAAAAGTATATTATAAGAAAAACGATTTTTTTAATAAACCATTCAACTATAATATGTCAGGAATCGAATTGCAACATTCAGGTTTACAATGGATTAAAGAAGAAATTAAAATAAATACATCTAATAATCAATTGAATTTAAACGAATTAATGTTAAATGACGAATCTAAAAAATACAAATATGAACTCAAGCCTGTGTATGAAATTTATGCCATTAGAAAAGATTCTCCAGCAGAAAAAATAGGCTTAAAAATTGGTGATAGAATAGTCAAAATAAATGGAAAATCATCTCATATGCTCACCATACAATCAATATCTGATTTATTTCAATCCGAAGATGGAAAATTAATAACCATCATTATTGAAAGATTAGGACAACAATTAACATTTAAGTTCAAATTAGAAAAATTACTATAAAAAAAAAGTCCCAATTCAATTGGGACTTTTTAATTATGAGTTGGGAAACGTTTTCTTTTTTACTAACGGACTAACTTCTTCCTTAACAATCACCGTTCCTTTAATTCGTAATGGAACCATGCCATTAGGCTTATTCACCGCATTACTTTCAATTGTAATGGTTTTGCTTATCGGACCTGGGTTCATGTTATATTGTACTTTAATTTGGCCTTTACCTCCAGGAGCAATTGCTTCTTTTGGCCATTCTGGTACTGTACAACCACAGCTCGATTTTGCATTTTTAATATATAAAGGCTCATCACCCGTATTGGTAAATTCAAAAATTCGAATACCATCATCTTTTCCTTTTTCTACCTCACCATAGTTGATAGTTTCTTCTTTAAACTCAATCTTTGGGCCAGTTTGAGCAAATGATGCCATTCCAACGAATACAGTTAAATAAACAAGTAATTTTTTCATCATCTTATAAATTAATAGGTTGTTGTAAAAATAATTAAATAAAAGCAACCAACAAACTACTCCTAACATTTTTTTTATTTTCGTGATATAGTTACTTTTGCACGTAGTAATACAAAAAACATACCAAACTAAGTTTTGTAAAGTTAAAAGGAACGATTCAACCGTTCAACGATTCAACAATTAAACAAGAAAAAAACATAATGATTCCTGCACAATTCAACGCTAAAGAAGTAGAACAAAAGTGGTACGACTATTGGATGAAAAACGATTATTTCACATCCAAACCCGACCACAGAACGCCGTACACCATTGTAATTCCGCCACCAAACGTAACGGGAGTCTTACACATGGGACACATGTTGAATAACACCATTCAAGATGTATTAATTCGTCGTGCGCGTTTAAAAGGTTTCAACGCTTGTTGGGTGCCAGGAACGGATCATGCTTCTATTGCAACCGAAGCTAAAGTTGTAGCCAAGTTAAAAGAAGAAGGTATCAATAAAAACGATTTAACCCGCGAAGAATTCCTAAAACACGCTTGGGATTGGACCGAAAAATACGGAGGAACCATCTTAGAGCAATTAAAACAATTAGGGTGTTCTTGCGATTGGAGTCGTACTAAGTTTACGATGGATGACGATATGTCTGCATCTGTAATTCACTCATTTGTAGATTTATATAACAAAGGTTTGATTTATCGCGGTTACCGAATGGTTAACTGGGATCCAGAAGCTAAAACAACGTTATCAGACGAAGAAGTAATCTTTGAGGAGCGTCAAGGAAAATTATATTTCATCCAATACAAAATCGAAGGTTCAGAAGATTTCTTAACCGTTGCAACTACACGTCCAGAAACGATTTTTGGAGATACTGCAATTTGTATCAATCCAAATGACGAACGTTTTTCACATTTAAAAGGGAAAAAAGCAATCGTTCCAATTTGCGGTAGAGTAGTGCCAATCATCGAAGACGAATATGTTGATGTAGAATTCGGTACAGGTTGTTTGAAAGTTACACCTGCTCACGATACAAATGATAAAACGTTAGGTGATAAACACAATTTGGAAATCATTGATATTTTCAACGAAGATGCGACTTTGAATTCTTTCGGATTGCATTATCAAGGAAAAGATAGATTTGTTGTTCGTGAAGAAATTGCAAAAGAATTAGAAACAATCGGAGCGTTAGCAAAAACCGAAACGCATATGAATAAAGTAGGAACTTCTGAAAGAACGAAAGCGGTAATCGAACCAAGATTATCAGATCAATGGTTCTTAAGTATGGAAGATTTAGTAAAACCTGCTATCAAAGCCGTTTTAGAATCAGACGAAATCAAATTATATCCAAGTCGTTTTAACAATACCTACGCGCATTGGTTAAACAACATTCGCGATTGGAATATCTCACGCCAATTGTGGTGGGGACAACAAATTCCAGCGTACTATTTTGGTGACGGAAAAGAAGATTTCGTAGTAGCAGAAAACATCGAAAAAGCACTTGAGCTTGCGAAAGTAAAAACTGCCAACTCAACACTGACCACTGCTGACTTACGTCAGGACGCTGACGCATTGGACACTTGGTTTTCATCTTGGTTATGGCCAATGGCTGTTTTTGGAGGTGTTTTAAATCCAGAAAGTGAAGATTTTAAATATTATTATCCTACCAATGATTTAGTTACGGGTCCAGATATTTTATTCTTCTGGGTAGCGCGTATGATTATTGCAGGTTACGAATATGCAGGCGAAAAACCATTTTCAAACGTATATTTAACCGGATTAGTTCGTGATAAGCAAGGCCGTAAAATGTCGAAATCTTTAGGGAATTCTCCTGAACCATTGGGACTAATTGAAAAATTTGGTGCTGATGGAGTTCGTGTAGGATTGTTATTGAGTGCTTCGGCAGGAAATGATATTTTATTCGACGAAGAATTATGTAACCAAGGAAAAGGTTTCTCTAACAAAATTTGGAACGCTTTCAAACTAATTAAAGGTTGGGAAGTAGCAGATATTGCACAACCAGAATCATCTAAAGTTGCCATCGAATGGTACGAAGCGAAGTTGCAACAAACCTTAGCCGAAATCGAAGATAATTTTGATAAATACAGATTATCAGACGCGTTAATGGCGATTTACAAATTGGTTTGGGACGATTTTTGTTCGTGGTTCTTAGAAATGATCAAGCCTGGTTACCAACAACCAATTGACCGCGCTACGTTTGAAAAAGCAATTGAAATGTTAGAAGCGAACTTGAAATTGTTACATCCGTTCATGCCGTTTTTAACGGAGGAAATTTGGCATCATATTGCAGAAAGAACGCCAGAACAAGCGTTGATAGTAGGCGAGTGGCCAAAAGCAAAAGCATTTGACGAAAAATTAATTACCGATTTTGATTTCGCAACGGAAGTAATCTCTGGAATTAGAACGATTCGTAAAGACAAAAACATTCCGTTTAAAGATGTGATGGAATTAAAAGTGGTGAACAACGAAAAAGCGTCAACCTATTTTGATTCGGTGATTCAGAAGTTAGGAAACTTGACTACGTTAGAATATGTTGCGGATAAAGTAGATGGTGCGTTATCGTATCGTGTAAAATCGAATGAATATTTTATTCCAATTACAGGAAACATCGATGTGGAAGCGGAGATTGCAAAATTAACCGAAGAGTTAAATTACACGAAAGGATTCTTACGCTCAGTGCAAGGGAAATTGTCTAACGAGAAATTCGTAGCCGGAGCACCCGAACAAGTAATTGCCAACGAACGCAAAAAAGAAGCCGACGCTTTAGCCAAAATTGCGACTTTAGAACAAAGTTTAGCGAGTTTGAAATAATTATATAAACCTGACAGGTTTTAAAACAAAAAAATCCCGAGCATTACTCGGGATTTTTTATTTATCTATTTTTCAATTGCAAACTTGACATTACTTATTTCTTTATCATTTATTATTTTTAAAAAATAAATACCATTAGATAAAGATGATACATTGATTTCAAATGCATTACTATATACTTTTTGTATAGGTAATACAATTTGCCCAACTGAATTATAAATTTCAACGGTACAATTATTTACAGCATCCAATTCAACGTTTAAAATAGAATTTGTAGGATTTGGATAAAAAATAAGTTTATTATCTAGCAATGATACATTATCAACTCCTAATGTACAAGAACCCGAAGAATATACAGCTTCAATACCAAATTCACCAAGATTAGATGTTAATGCAGTTAATGCACCTCCTGTAATAGCACAAGTGTTGTATACTGTAGTCAATTTTGTATTTGCATATGATGCTAAAGGGTAATAACCAGTTGTAGCATTTGCTGTTTGTCCTAATCCAATATGAACTATTTGATTAGCCGCAACTGAAACAGGTGATGAAAATGTAAATGTTTTTATTGTGTTTAAATCACTATTCGTTAATGTTAAATTTGGACTTTGAGCTAAAATAGCTCCTGTGTTATCCAATACAACAGCAAAGACATTATTCCCCGTAGATGGAGTATTATTTGAAATAGCAATATTAACAGCCGAAATTGTTGTAGCTGTTGAGTTTTGAATAGGTGTGGATATAATTCCTGAACCCGTATTAAATCCAAGAGCACCAGTATAAGTAACAGGGTTTTGCGCGGCTCCAGAATTATAACAATTTGTTGTTGTATTAAAATTAAACGAATTGTTTGTATTTACCTGATCTGAAGGAACACTAACATTTAAAACATTTGCTCCTAATGCTGTTGGAGTCCAATTTGTAAAAGTAACGGTTGTAGATACACCGGGCGCTAATGAAGCAATTGTTTGTAAATCATTATAAGTATTGGCTCCAGTCATACTTGCTGTTACACTAATATTAGTTAAGGTAGTATTACTTTTATTTGTTACTACAGCTGATATAGGCACTGGTAATGCTAAAGCTGTGGCTACATTTCCTAAAGAACTAATACCTTCGACAGCTACATCATTTGAATTTGGATTTAGATAACCAAAACGCATTACGGGTCTAAAATTTGTTGAACTTAAAGTAGTAGGTGCTGCAGTTGCACTAGCTGCAGAAACACAACCACCAGTTAAACCTGTTGAATTAGCCTGATATACCGCTGCAGTTGTAGCTGCAGTACCAGTTCTAACAAAATCAAAAGCGACATAAACTGAACCGCCTGTGTAAGTAAAAGGAGTACTTAACGTTACATCAACATTTGTAGCATTTGCAGGTATAGTATAAGTTCCTGAATAAACCTGTGTCATTCCTGAAGTTATTGTAGCCCAATTAGTGCCTAGAGTAAATGTAGCATCAGTACTATTTTTCATGTAAATAATAAGTGTACCAGTTACAGCTATATTTGACCCTGAACTTGTAACCAACCCAAATTCAGATATCGACGAACCAGAAGGTATTCCTGCCAATTCTGTGGTTAGTGCTAATAAAGATGCTCTCAAAAAGGAATGTCCACTTGTACCATTTGGAGCACGATTACTTGTTGTTGAACCATCAGATGCTGGGGCATTTTGCATCAACGTAACCTGTGATTTAGCGCTATGCATAAATGTAAAAAATACTAGTAAAAGTATAAGAGTAGTTTTCTTCATAAGTTTATGATTTAAAATTATTTAAGTGTAAAGTTAGCTAATAAAATAGTTTAAAATGATTTTTTTTAAATATTTAAACATATGAAAGTTCTTATGAATATTTGTAAGCTTTGAGTCATTATGTTTGTATATATGTTATGAGACAGTAATGTAGATCTAATTTTGTATCTATAATCAAAATAAAGTAGCTTTTTTTAGAATAATGAAAAATCTTAATAATTGTCCTTACAAAATAATAATTCACAAACCTGACAGGTTTTAAAATAACAAATCCCGAGTGTGAGCTCGGGATTTTTTGTTTATACTTTAAAAATGGCGAGTAGCCATAAACAGCTTTTTAGGTTTAATTTTTAGCGTTTTTCGGCTTCGCGACTGTAGCGAATCCAGCGAACTGCGCACTTTCTGCTAAGATAAAATATTTTCGTAAAGAAAAAGTACAACTCAATAAAATACAGCAATAGCGGTTTACGGCTGTTAGCTGCAGTATTTTTTAATTCTGATTATTCAGTATCTTTTTAATTAAAACGATTTGTCCCAAATGGTAATAACTGTGTTCAATCATTGCGTCAATATTTCTCTGATAAGTTCCGTACTTTTCTTCAACGAAATGTTCAGAAAGTTTATCATCATCCATTTTTTCAATTAATTGAGCAAACTCTTCAGAATCTCTCCAAAATTTATCAAGAAATATTTTCCAATCCGTTTCTGATTTGAAATCCGGGAAATCAAAACTATACTTATCACTTATTTCTAAATTTCCTCCAAGAAATACATTTTTTACTCCTTTGATGTAATAGTGAATATGTTGGGCGAGTATTGCTATTGTATTTAGATTTTGAAATTTTGAACTTGCAATTTTCCAGTCTAAATTATCAAGTTCATTTTTAAAATTGGTATTTGCAATCCATGTACCATTTAAAATAACTTCACGAAATCTCTTTGCAAGTTCTGATTTATTGTTCATTTTTTTACGGTTTGTTTAGTAAATATTACCGCTAACGTTTTGCAGCTTGGCGAAGTGGCGGATTATGGAAACCTAAACTTTCGGTTAAACACTGACTTTGCAAGCACAAAACCAACTTTTAATTAAGCCCAAAAACCGCCATTTTTGCAAACTGCTGTTAGCCGTTCGGTTTTATTTTTGGTTTTCCGTTTTAACTTCTTCCATTTTTATGAATTCAAACTTTTTATTTGCTTCGTTCCAATTCCAATATTTTTCAAGTGCTTCGATTCCTTCACCTAAATTCATTCCTGAAAGGCTTGTTATTAATAATGTACTTTCTTTGTCTGAATTAACCGAATTTCCAATTCCGTCCCATTCGTCATCACTTGGTAAATCATAAATTTTTCCATCTCTGACATCTACCATTGCTCCAGAAATACAAGATGTTCCACAACCCCAAGTTGTAATTATATAATTTCCCGCGAAATTTACTTTTCCATCTTTATAAGATTCTAAAATTGCAGTTTTGTACGCTTTAGCTGTCTCATTGCTTTTAAAATCTATTTTAGCTTTTTCAGATGATTCTTTGAATTCAGTTTTATAATCTTCAAAAGTTATTTCTGATTTCCCCTCTTTAGTAGTGTCTTTAATTTCTGCATTAATTTCACTTTTCTCAGATGAAGTTGCATTAGGTTTTTCGGTGTTTTCTTTACAAGCAATTAAAGTCATTGTAATTATTGCAGACAAAAGAATTTTTTTCATAATTGATTTAGTTTTTAGATTTTCTTATTAACGTTTTTTAATGTGTTTTATTATTTCTGTTTTTCTGCGTTCTACCAAACTGACGGCTAACTTGTATATATACTCTTTACGCCTGTAAGGGTTAGTGTTTATTAGTGTTCTTTGTTTTTTAGGTTCGATAAGTACAACATAAGTACAACAAATCAGAACCTTTTTACTTGACTATAAATGCCTAATTCATTGAGCTGTGCCTCACGATTTAGTAATTGATAGTCTGCTAATTTACTACAAAAATATTTATCGGTCACTTTTGCAAATCCATTGATCAAAAGCAACTCATTTAAACATTCGCCTCCTGGAAGAATAACATAAGCAAGTTGCCTGTTCCAAAAGTCATATGGGTTTTCCCATTCTGTAATTATCGTAACAGTTGTTTTAGGAGGCGCAACCGCTAAAACGAAGTATAAGGATTGCAAACCAAATTGCAGCAGTAATTCGGCAGGTAAATGACTTGCTTGTTCGTCCTCTTTCATCTTTCTATTGTACTTTACTTCTGGTGCATCTAAACCATAAAGTCGTATCTCTTTTCGCAAACGAGTGAAAAGATTGCTAATGATTATGCTGTCCCCATCTTTGACTTCATCTATTTG